>LCWZ01000011.1_pt1 | contig 27301 bp, 17 predicted proteins | sample 349071 | NCBI WGS metagenome assembly LCWZ01 (sample SAMN03565344, study PRJNA281982) | anaerobic digester metagenome | biome: Anaerobic digester; feature: Alkaline_Metagenome_Assembly_B; material: Alkaline anaerobic digester sludge; isolation source: anaerobic digester run at haloalkaline...
GGAGTTCAGCTGGGCAATGGGGCGTGCCCCCATGGTAAAAATATCGCGATTGATACCTCCGACGCCTGTGGCAGCTCCCTGGTAAGGCTCAAGAGCCGAAGGGTGGTTGTGCGACTCAATTTTAAATGCGCAAGCCAGGCCATCGCCCAGGTCTACAAGCCCTGCATTTTCGTCACCGGCCTCGGCAAGTAAATGCTCACCCTTGCGGGGAAGGGTTTTAAGCCACTTTATTGAATTTTTATACGAACAATGTTCCGACCACATTACCGAATAGATGCTCAGCTCGGTGAAGTTCGGCTCCCTGCCGAGGTATTCCCTGATCATGTCGTACTCCTCCGGAAGAAGTCCTAACTTTTTTGCTGTTTCAAAGTTCGATGCGTGACCCGTAGTTTTTTCATCCATAACAAATACTTTCTTTAAGAACAGGCAAAAATACGTAACTAATAGACAGGCTCATAATAAAAATGCATCTGTATCTGACAGCATCCGGCCACATACGCCGCCCAGGCAGGCCATAGGCGGTTGCAGACTCTTTATCGGCTGGCGACAGGCAAAACCAGGGTTCTCATCTTACGGAGAAACTTTTCCTTTTCTTCATGATGCGGACGATGTGCCGACTGTTCAAACCATATAAGCTGTTTCCCTGCAGGTGCCTCGAGTAATTCAAAATACTGCTCAGCAAGCACGGCAGATACGATCACGTCATACCTCCCTGTCATAAAGAAGACAGGAACTTCAATGCGGGGGGCCTGTTTTGTCAGATCAAGAGTCATAAGGTCATTCCAGAGCTCATCAGCGGAAAAGTATGGCATCAGTACCATGTTTAGCTTGTCAATTAATCCATACTGAGGTGCTCTCAGGGTACTGAGGATATACCCGGCATCAATGTAGCGGCCTCTCTCCGGCTCTTTCTCCACACCGCCGTAATAGGCGACCCATCGGCGTACCAGCAAGGCATCCCGGAGAGTATAATTCTCAGGGATAGTGTCAACGCGCTCTATCTGGCGCAAAGCTCTAATGTTATTGTCTTCGGTTGCCTTTGACAGGACAAACTCGTAGTTCAGCCGTTCATTGATAAATGGATGTACGCTTTGGCCTGTTGAGATATAGGCATGCAGCATTCCGGGGTGCTGCGAGGCAAAGATGGCACCAAAGCTGCTGCCCCAGGAATGTCCCCATAAAAAGACCTTTTCCACATCAAGAAGATCCTGCAGATACTCGACAAGCTCTTTTGTATCATCCACAAAACATTGCACACTGAGGGATTTTTTCGGCAGGCGCCAGCTGAATGACCCTCCTGTGCCTCGCTGTTCCCAGTAGACCATTGTGAAATGCTTTTCCAGCTCCCGCATGACCCCGTTGGTCTGATCTACGGGGAAAAGAGGAAAGCCCGGGCCTCCATGCAGGTAGATCATTACCGGATTATTTTTATCCTCTCCCCTGACCTTGACAGACTGCCTGACATCTCCAAGCCGGACGCGCTGGAAGTAATATACGCCACGTTCGCCGATATACTTGCTTCGATAGGCAGTACACGACCAAAGTGAAGAAATAATAAAAATCAGCACAAGCCAAAATAAGTACGTCCTTTTCTGTGTTCTACTACCAGATATCATAGTATACATATAACGTGGTTTATGCGATCATGTTTTAGGATGCAATACCGGCAAAGTGCTCCGTAACTGCAAATATATTGAAGATTTCAACCAGGATAAACCCCACACCGTTTCTGAAGAAGCCTGGCGGGGGTATAGCCTGAATACGTTGTATATTCTTATATTTGCAGCGTATTGTATCCGAAAAAACAAAAAAAACAATCAATCTGTATGAAGAAGCTTCACAAACTGGTTCTCCAGTCGTACATAGGACCATTTTTTGTGACTTTTTTCATTGCCCTGTTCATCCTGTTGATGCAGTTTCTTTGGAAATACATCGACGACCTGGTGGGGAAAGGGCTGGAATGGTACATCATCGGTGAGCTTTTGTTTTATGCTTCAGCCACTTTTGTACCCCTGGCACTGCCATTGGCTGTATTGCTCTCCTCCATCATGACCATGGGAAAAATGGGAGAGCATTACGAGCTGGTTGCGTTTAAGTCTGCCGGGATCTCCCTGCGGCGGATCTTATGGCCCATGGTAATGATCTCGTTCGTTCTGGTCCTGGCTGCATTTTTCTTTTCCAACAATGTATTGCCTGTAGCCAACCTTAAGAGCCTGTCGTTGCTTTACGATGTCCGCCAGCACAGGCCGGCATTTAATATCACCGAAGGTATTTATTATCATGGTATTGACAACTTTGTTATCCGTGTCGACGAAAAAACCAACGGGGGCAATACATTAAAAGGCATCAAAATATATGACCATTCGGAGGGTAAGGGCAACACAAACCTGACACTGGCAGAGTGGGGCACCATGGCGGTTACCCCCGACCAGAGATACCTGATCCTGACACTTTACAAGGGCACAAACTATCAGGAGGCGGGGGAAGGCAGACTCACCGACCCCGACAGACCTTTTCAGCGACTCATGTTCGACAAGCAAGTCCGGAAATTCGACTTAAGCATGTTCGAGCTGGAGCGTACCGACGAGGATCTTTTCAGAAGCCACTTCAGAATGCTAAACATCAGCCAGCTGGTCTATTTTGAAGACTCCTTATCCACAGAGTTAACAAAGAGAAAGGAATCGTTTCTCCGCAGCTATAAAGGGCGTTTTTTCTTTATGCCCGGCCTTGACACTTTATCTGTTGAGGGCATCCCTCCGGAAAGCTTTCGTCCTCCCCCGGGTGTTTCAGAACTGAAAGCAGCCCCGGTGAATGAGCAAATGGTTATCACCGGCGCCATGGAAAAGATCCGGAACAACAGAAACCTTGCAGATAGGTCACACCAGGAATTTCGTGACAGAAAACGAACACTTGCCAGGTACCAGATAGAGTTCCACCGGAAGTTCACGCTTTCATTTGCGTGTATTGTGCTGTTTCTGATTGGTGCCCCCCTGGGCGCCATTATTCGCAAAGGCGGATTCGGCCTGCCGTTGGTGGTATCGGTTTTGCTTTTTGTGGTCTTCCACGTGATTTCCATGATGGGCGAAAAGATGGTAAGAGAAGGGGTTCTGGAGGCTCACCAGGGCATGTGGCTTTCGTCAGTAATACTGCTTCCCGTTGGAATATTGCTTACTTACAAAGCCACAACAGATTCACCGGTGCTCGACATGGACCTTTACAAATCAAGCATTGAAAAGATCATCAATAAAATTCCTTTTGCCAGGAAACGACTCCGTAATGAAGATACTGCAACTGACCAATAAAGTCCCCTACCCGCCAAAGGATGGCGGAGCAATTGCCACACTCAACCTTTCACTTGGTTTGGCTGAACTCGGCCACGAAATCACCGTGCTTGCCATAAACACCCCAAAGCATTATTTCGACATCCGGAATATTCCCGGACACATCAACAGCAAAATCACCCTCCAAGCCCACTATGTAGACACCAGAATACGACCTCACGCCCTGATATCCAATCTTTTATTTTCGAGGCTTCCCTATAATGCCACCCGGTTCTTTTCGGATGACTTTGCCGGCCGGTTAAGGTCGCTGCTGGCAGAAAACGACTTTGACGTAATTCAGCTGGAGGGGCTTTACATGGCATACTATATCCCGCTGATACGAAAGCACAGCAAGGCGCGTATCGCATTACGGGCTCATAATATTGAACATGAAATATGGCAGCGCACGGCAAATCTTGAGAGGTCCAAGCTTAAGAGATTCTATTTCCGTTCGTTGGCAAAAAGGATACGGGCTTTTAAGCAAGGAATACTAAACTCCTACGATCTTTTGATCCCTATCACGGAAAGAGATGCAAACAGGTACAACCAGATGGGGAACTCCAGGCCATACCATGTCAGTCCTGTTGGATATCAGCTAGCGGACAGCCAACCCGAACCTGGTAAGATTATTTTTCCTTCTTTAGGCTGCATCGGGACACTCGACTGGTTCCCAAACCAGGAGGGAGTGGTATGGTTCCTCGACAATGTATGGCCCGGTATAAGGAAGAACCACCCAAATCTTACCCTTCGCATAGCAGGAAGAAATGCTCCGCCCTGGCTGGAGAAGCAGTTCAACAGGCCTGGCGTGTCATACCTGGGAGAAATTGATGATGCCAAAAAATTTATTCAGCAAACAGCAATAATGGTTGTACCTTTGTTCTCCGGAAGCGGAATGCGCGTTAAAATAATCGAAGGAATGGCCCTTGGGAAAACAATAATCACCACCTCAATCGGTGCCGAAGGCATACCCGTCACACACATGGAAAACATCGTGGTGGAAGATACAGCAGAGGGATTTAGCAACAGCATTGATCGCTTACTTAAGGACCCTGCGCTTTTTGATTCCATTGGCAAAAATGCCAGCCTGTTTATTCACAACCGCTTCGACAACAAAAAAATATGCAAGGCATTAAGCGATTTTTACAAAGAGAATCCCGGTAAGTAATGGTGTACACTATGTGTTTCTGGCTAGCTTTGGTGGCATTTACAGTTTCGGTTTTCCTGATATTTTATTCGTATGCCTTGTATCCGTGGCTGGTTTTTTACCTGGCACGTAACAAAACACTAAACCTGTCGTCGTATAGCCGGAAAGACGGGCTGCCCTTTGTAAGTATAATCATCGCAGCCTTTAACGAAGAAAAGGTGATAGCCCAAAAACTGCAAAGCGTTTTGGATTCCGATTATCCTGCCAGCAATTTTGAGGTACTGGTCGGGTCCGATGCATCTACCGATACCACAAACAGTATCGCAGAAGGGTTTGCCGGCAAATACGACAATGTGCATTTTTTCCCTTTCAGCAAGAGGCGTGGGAAAGGCAATGTGATCAACGACCTGCAGAAGCATTCCAAAGGCACTGTGCTGGTATTTACAGATGCCAACGTTATGTTTGAGGAAAGCACCCTTTTTGAGATGGTCAGATACTTCAGGGAGGAGTCAGTAGGACTTGTTGATACGCGTATGATAAACACAAACATCAGGCAGGAGGGAATATCATTCCAGGAAAAGTCTTATATATCGAGGGAAGTAAAGATTAAGCATGCAGAAAGCCTGTTGTGGGGTACGATGATGGGGCCGTTTGGGGGTTGTTTTGCCATTCGGCGGGAGCTTTTTTCTCCCGTGCCGAGGAATTTCCTGGTCGATGATTTTTATATAAACATGAAGATCCTGGCAAAGGGGTATCAATGCATCAACAATCCGGATGCAAGGGTATATGAAGCAGTTCCTGACGACCTGCTAGCTGAATTCAGAAGGAAAAAGCGTATCGGGGCAGGGAATTTTCAAAATCTAAGGGCTTTTTATCCAATGCTGTGGCACAAAACCCCGGGCCTTTCTTTCAGTTATATATCCCATAAGGTCCTGCGATGGTTCGGGCCTTTCTTGATGATCATTGCATTTGTGGCAAATATTTGGCTTGCGTTTTACCACCCATTGTTTGTTTATGTACTTTTGCTGCATGGTTTGTTATTGCTGTTACCTTTGTTTGACTTTTTGCTAAAAAAAACTTCATATACACAACAAGCATCTGCGTTTCATATCTCACTTTTACGGTATGAATCTTGCTATGTTTTTTGGCTTTTTCAAATCCTTCAAAAAATCTGAAACCAATGTTTGGAGACCCACAGAAAGGAGTCAGTGATTCTTTTCAGTTTAACACCATAGATGAGGCCATTGCGGATATCCGTGATGGCAAGGTAGTAATTGTTGTTGATGACGAAGACAGGGAAAATGAGGGCGATTTCATTGCAGCAGCGGAAACGATCACTCCTGAGATAATCAATTTCATGGCAACACATGGAAGAGGTCTGATCTGTGCTCCCATTACGAGGGAGCGGGCAGAACAGCTTGACCTGGAGTTAATGGTACCTAAAAACACTGCTTTGCATGAAACCCCTTTTACGATCTCGGTTGATTTACGCGGGAAAGGCTGTACAACCGGGATTTCGGCTTCAGACCGGTCAAAGACTGTAAAAGCTTTGGCCGATCCCGACACCCGGCCTTCTGACCTGGGCCGCCCCGGTCATATCTTTCCTTTGCGGGCCCGGGTAGGAGGAGTTCTTCAACGCGCGGGCCATACCGAAGCATCCATTGACCTTGCACGGCTAGCAGGCTTGCAACCTGCTGGCGCTTTGGTGGAGATCATGAACGACGACGGCACCATGGCCCGATTGCCCGAACTTTTTCAAATTGCCGAACGCTTTAACCTTAAAATAATATCCATAGAGGACCTCATAGCCTACCGGATCAAAAATGAAAGCCACATCAAACGGGAGATCACTGTCAACCTGCCTACCGAATGGGGTACATTCAAACTGGCAGCATACAGGCAAACAACCAACGAGCAGCTGCACCTGGCCCTGATCAAAGGAAGCTGGTCCAAGGATGAAGAGGTCATGGTAAGGGTTCACTCATCCTGTATTACCGGGGATATTTTCGGATCCTGCAAGTGCGACTGCGGCGGTCAGCTGCACAAGGCTATGCAGATGGTTGAAGCAGAAGGCAAGGGCGTTGTTCTTTACATGAACCAGGAAGGGCGTGGCATAGGGCTGCTGAACAAACTGAAGGCCTACCACCTGCAGGAAAAAGGCCTTGACACCGTAGAGGCAAACGTCGAACTGGGGTTCAAAGCCGATGAGAGAGACTATGGCATCGGAGCACAGATACTAAGAGACCTGGGCGCCAGCAAGATCAAGCTGATCTCTAACAATCCCAGCAAAAAGGCAGGGCTTATGGGGTATGGCATAGAAATAACCAAGAACATCCCCATCATAGTGAGCACATCCGAACACTGCAAAATTTACCTGGACACGAAGAAGAACAAACTGGGGCACACCTTTTAACCGGGGAGCACTAAAACCCTCATCAGTTTCTTATATGCCGGAAAGGCGAAATCTTAAAAGTTCTGCTCATTCAGATGGCCAGGAAATGAGCCGGTATCACTGACCTCCCGAAAGATCAATGTATCCGTTTTCAGTACTGTTGTTTTCCTCTGCGGGAGCATGCTCACCGGGCAGCCGCTGGCGCCGGAAAAGATCGTGCAGGCGGTCAAATTCCCGCCGGTAAAACAAGCCAATACCCTGTGTATAGGGTGCATTTGTATGGATGATATCAAAGGTGTTGGAGCGATTGAATGCTTTGACCCTGAACTTGCCTTCAGGCGTTATCTTTACCTCCACGTTGATGTCGCCTATGAACTGGTTGGCAGCCTGTGTCTGCTGCCCGGTAGCCGTCTGGTTACCTGCAACCCCGAAGTTCCCGTCGATTAACACCCTGTCGTCGAAAAGCTGTGTAGACAGTGCCAGCTCAACTTCCTGGCTGGTAATCTCATCGCCGGGCCGGTAGTTGACACCGATATCAAAATCTGAGCTTATTTGCGACAGCCAATTACTCAACTGGTGCGACAAAAGCTCGGATGAGGTAGCCCCCATCCCATAGCCCAGAGCTGCATACTGATCGCGGGGCATGAAACGATTCAGGAGGAGCAGGGAAAAAACCTGGCGGTTCATCTCCTGGTCGGTGGTGATTTCGCGCTCTATGAGCTCCCTGACGGTATCGTCTCCACCGGGTATGTTTATGTCAAAAGATATATCGGGATTAAAAAGCTTGTCTTCCAGAATGAGTACCGTTTCAACCGGCACACGCCTGCGGAATTGATTGGCCAGGTCATCGTCTGTTCCTCCTCCGGCAAGCAGGTCATAGAGCGATGTTCTTAAGCGGTAAATGGCGCGCAGATCCACGTCCGCTTCGTTCAGATCGCCTGTCCACCTGATGTTGCTGCCCTGTTCGATACGGAATCTCTTGTTTATAATATTTTGAAGTGTAAATAAATATTCCCCGCTTTGAATCGCATATTCACCATAGATGTTAAAAGAACCATCCGGTAAGATCTCCAGGTTGATATCACCGCTACCCCTTCCGCGGATGATGTCTCCAAACTGGGCATCAAAGAAAAGTTCCACCTCTGCCTCGGGAGTAACTTCCAGGTCAAAATTTAGCGTAATTTCACCTCCGGTACGGGGTTGAAAGGGTAAGGCCTCTTCGCTCTCTTCGTCGTGAGATACAAAGGAGATAAAATGCCTTTCCCGGATATCTCCCGTATAATTCAACGGCATCATGATCCGTGTACCGCGTTCGGTAGTGGCGCTCACGTCCAGTGTAATGTTATTTACAGGACCATGGAAGCGTGCCAGGCCCGTCAGAAAAGCTGTCCCGAAGAATATTTCGTTGCTGGCTGATGTGGTATTCAGCAGGACCATATTTTCCGGCCTGGCATCGATGTCAATAGCAAAATTGCTGAAAATATCATGCATGATCGTACCATTTACCAGGGCAGTATTCCCGATGGTATCGTTTAAAACCAGGTTTTCGAAACGGAAACGGTCTTTTTCAATCTCCACTTCGTGGGCAAAGGTGTATGAGGTGTTGAGATAAGGGATATGCATTCCCATGCGACTGAGGCGCAGGTTCCCACTGAGTTCAGGACTGCTGAAAGCCCCTTCCATCCTAAGTTGCCCCGATGCAATACCCCTGAAGTTGTCAGCAAAGCTCTGCAGGTAGCGTCCCCATACAGACATCTTAAAATTGGTGAGATCTATGTCGAGATCAAAGTTATCCCCTTCGTCACCTGTATACAGGTTCCCCGAGGCTATCAAAGGTTGATTGGAGCCCACGTTGCCATGATAGGTAACTGCTGCGTAAACATCAAAGGCCTGTATCACATCGTTCCAGGAACTCTGCACTTCGAGGTCTCCCATCAGGTCTTTGTTAAACGAGAAATCCCTGACGGAAATGTCAGCGGCAATACCCGGTGGCTGGTACAGGCCTGTAAGACTTATATGGCCGTCAATGATGCCCCCGAAATCGAAATTCCGGTCCCCGAGCAAAATGCTTGTGTGATCCAGATTAAAATCAGCAAAAGAAAGACCCATCCGGTCACCCGGAAAAGAGCTGAACGCACCGTGTGCTTTGATGAACTGATTGTCATGATAAGCCATTAACTGATATACTTCAACACGGTTTGAATCCAGTATGATTCTGTTGTCGGTGTTAAACCTCCATGTCGTGCCGTTGATGATCAACTCTGACTGAGGTATGGTTATCTCGATCAGATGTTCGTCAACAAAGTGTGTGATACCCTTTATAAATCCCCTTCCGGAGCCGGAGCGACCCTGGCCCCAACGGATATCGGAATACAGGCTGTCTTTTCTTACTGTATTCGATAAAACAAAGTCTTCAAGATGCCTTTGCTCTGAGATCATAAACCTGTCAGAAGTCATGTTGATCCCATAACCGGTATCGTTGTCCTGCCCCGTGATCCCGTAGCCAATAAAGCTGCGCCCTGCAACACTGAGCGTATCTGCATAGCCCTCAAAGGACAGACTCCTTTGCCTGTCGCTGAATGTTCCGTTTAACCAGCTTCCTTCAGACAGGCTCACCCCCGGCAAAAACAGTTCTGTAAGCAGTTGTGTATCTTTCATCCTCACTGAGAAGCTCAGATCCTGGTCTGAGGCAATGCTGTCCTCAGAGGCGGCTCCAATCTTTGAGGAAGGCAAATACATGGCAGCGAAAGTCCTCATTGACTCCGTCAATTGATCAAACCTTATCTTTCCGTGTATGTCGATATCAGCAAAATCTGACCGAACACGCAAATGATGGTTCGTTTCAGACCAGCGTCTGTTGCTTACGTATATACTGTCTTTTTGATATATTACGGGAAAAACCTCAAGCTCAGCAGGATCAAGCGGAATCTCGCCATAACGTATATCTCTGATCGTCAGCTCGCCCTGCATGTCATCGAGCGCAGATCCGCTGGCGTCAACAGACAATTCGGCAGACAAGACCGACTCATAAAGACTGTTCCGCTGAAACAATTTCATATCCGTAAGATTGGCACGGTCTATCCTTGCGTTAAATTGAAACAGGGGAACTTTTGCTTCCAGGTCAACAATTCCGTGAAAATCAAGACGGAGGTTCTCGTCATCAACAGCAAATGTGCCATCGAATCGCTGATTGGCAAAATCACCTGCCAGAACGATATCCTTGTATGATACATCCCTGACGACCATAGATTCAACGGCACCGTTGATATGCATATTCAAATTGCCGGGTTCAAAGCCCGAGCCCTGAAGCTCTGCATGCATATTCACTTTGGCAGGCAAGTCCGGGTTTGCAAACATTTTATCCAGGTAGAAATTCTGTGCTGCAAGGTATCCCCGGTAACTGTAATCTTTCTCCTTATCCTCCCTGAAAACCTCTATGTCGCTCTGTAAAGAGCCTATGCCGGTATGCAAGGTGCCCTCTGCCAGAAAGTCATGCACCGTCCCGGCAAGTAATCCGGAAAAAGAAATATCACCGAATGCATTCAGGTATTGAGGTAGTTGCGGATACTCCCAATCGAATGTTTCCGGAAGTGAGAAGGAAAGAATGTCGCGTATATTGCTTCTCATGTCGTGTACCTGCATGGTCAGATGAGGAGACAATTCGTTTCCCAGGTTTGTCAGCATCCAATCGGCATCCAATAAAATGTTTTCACCATAAGCCAAACGGATATTTTCTCCCTGTATATGTGTATCTGAGCCTCGAATAGCACCGTGGAGATACAGGAGGTCATGCATACCCTGCAAGGGGCTGTAGTAATGACCAATCTCGGCTAGGTCAACCCTGGATTCCTCAATATCGACGACAAACCGAAGGCCTTCGAAGGAGTTTGCGGGCCTTGTATTTTCCGTAAAATGCATTTCCAGGTCGAAAGCAATACCGGAATCCCGCGTTTGAAGCACAAACCCCTCAACAGTCAGCATGTTCTGGTGCAAAATGATCTTTCCGCCAAGCTTATTGACGGCAAAGCCTGAAGCTTCGGTGTAACGTAAATGGTCGATGGTAAATGCGGCAAATTCATGAGCACGGCGGATCTCTTTTACATAAAGGTCGAAATCCTTCAGGCTGAAATGCGATGGGTCAAAACCCGTTTTACGTGCATCATGATTCAGGTCCCGGTATTGAATGCCGGACCCTTTTATCTGAAAGGCCCCGAGATTAAAAAGCCATCGTTCGTCTTCGGGTCTGACGTCGCGGTCATCAAAATAATCAAGAATAAACTGGTAATTGGGGTGTTTTTGATCATTTGCCGTGTATAGGTCAAGGGAAGCTTCTTCCAGTCGGATCTTCCGGACATCGATGCTTTTATGACGGAACGAGATGGCATTTAGCTGCAAGTCCAGATCCTTCACTGCCAATAGCTTTTCGCCCGACTGGTCTTCTATCACAACGTCTTTGAGAACAATGCTTCGAAACAGCCGGATATCAACCCCACCCACAGAGATCTCCGTTTGCAGTTCCCGGGAAAAGTAATCGCTGACCCTGTTGACGAGATAATGCTGAACTGCATTCACATTCAGGAGGGCATAAAGGATGGCAGGCAGCAGAATTGCCACCGCAAGCAGAGAAAGCAATATTTTTTTTAGTTTTTTAATATCTTTGTCCTCCGAACCGTGTTAGCCAGCTGCACTTATATTGCCGTTTATGAGCATATATATACTTGGGATTGAATCTTCCTGCGACGACACCTCTGCAGCAGTGATAAAAGATCGCAAAATTCTTGCCAATCTTGTTGCCAATCAGCATGTTCATAAAGATTTTGGAGGTGTGGTACCTGAACTGGCCTCCAGGGCTCACCAGCAAAACATCATTCCTGTCATCAGCAATGCGTTATCAAAGGCAAATATAAAGAAAAATGAAATACATGCGGTCGCCTATACCAACGGTCCGGGATTGCTGGGGTCGTTGCTTGTGGGCACCTCGTTTGCCAAGGGATTTGCCATGGCGATGGGCATTCCGCTGATCACTGTAAATCATATGCACGCCCATATTCTGGCGCATTTTATTGAAGATGAATCACAAAGTAAATCTCCCCCCTTTCCGTTCCTGTGCCTTACAGTATCGGGAGGGCATACACAGATCGTATTGGTAAGCGGGTATCACGATATGAAGGTTATCGGGCAAACCATTGATGATGCTGCCGGCGAAGCTTTTGACAAGGCAGCAAAGATCATGGGGCTTCCTTATCCCGGCGGACCTCTTATTGACAGATATGCCCGTGACGGTGACTCCCTTGCATTTACGTTCCCGCACCCTAAGGTTCCTGGTTTGGATTACAGCTTTAGCGGCCTTAAAACTTCCATATTGTACTTTCTTCGCGACCGCCTGAAAAAGGATCCGGATTTTATTAAGCGGAACATGAGCGACCTTGCAGCTTCCATACAGCACAATATTATTGAAATACTTATGAAGCAGCTTCGGCGTGCCGCCGTTGAAACCGGAATCCGGCATATCGCGATCGCCGGTGGTGTATCTGCCAACAGCGGGCTGAGAAAAGCATTTGAAAAGGAAAAAGAAGAAGGAAACTGGGAGGTATACATACCAAAGTTTGAATATTGCACAGACAATGCGGCTATGATAGCTGTTGCCGGGTATTTCAAATACCTGAACAAAGACTTTTCGTCACAACGTACGGCGCCATTTACCCGATATCCCGGTTAATTCTGGTCAGCCTCATCCGGAGTTATACGTATAAAAGGAGGAAACTCTCTTTCCTTCAACCGGTGTTCATCCACATCGTAATGAAAATAGTAATCAATGTCCCTTCTTATTTGCTCTCTTACATAGAGATTCATCAGATGATCAAAGATGTTCTGTGCATTTTTTTTGCCTGCAAAGGAGGCAAGGTCGTAGACATCATCCAGTGTTAAAGGATAAGTGACGGGGTCAAATTGCACGCTTCCATCCGTGCGCCTGATAAACCGGCCGTCAACATAATCGCTGGTGGCTCTCACGTCGAAAAGTATATCCATCTCATAGTCCGGATCGTGCAATTTCATGAACTCAAACCAGGTATTGTGTTCAAGCACTGTAATATCAACAGCTGCCCTGTAAGTTTGTCCGTGTGCACGGCCCACAAACACTTCTTCATCCATATATTCCATTAGCTCCATCTGGCCTGTTGCAAAAATATAGGCAGGTTCTTCCAGCTCAAAAAATTCGTCGACGTCGTCAGGGCCGTAATGGTTTACATACAGCACGTCAAGATATCTTTTCAGTGAGTTCATAAACCTGTCGATAAACAAGGAATCCTCCACTTCTGAAAGAAAACGCGCTCTTTCATCGTCTTCGCCGAGGATGCTGTCGGGCGCAACCTTGTCGGGAGGTGCGGGGGCAAAGCTTTTTATGAGCCCCGGGGGCGGAAGCAAAAGCACGTGGATATCTGTCTGCTCCACCACATACCTTGTGGCGAGCTGCCTGCTGCTTGCGCATGCTGTGGCGAGCATGGCAAGCAGCAACAAAGCAATTTTATGTGTTCTTACTGATCTGATATCGCTTCCTTATTTCAAAGTTTACCTGGATTTTTCGAGCAGTTTTTCCCCGATCTTTTTTCCGTAATCATAGCAAAGGTTGTACTCATCCTCGTGCGGGGTGAATTTCACAAACACTCCCTCGCCCTGTACATCGAGTTTAAGATTGGCAAGTGTGGTGTTGATTAGTTTTCCGGCTTCACCGCTCCAGCCGTATGATCCAAACGAGCCTGCAATCTTTTTGTTGTCACGGATGGGGCTGATCACTGCAAACAGGCGATACACAGGCAGCAGGATGTTCTGGTTGATGGTGGGACATCCCACAATAACGGCGCTGCTTTTGGCCACACGTTCATCCACATCTCCAATAGGCATATTTTCAATATCCGCAACTTCAACCTGAAAATCTCCCGCGCTTCTGATGCCATCGCGGATCGCCCCGGCCATCATCCCGGTATTATGATATGCCGACACATAAGGAATAAATACATGATCCTGCTGCGGGGTTTGCAGGGCTTCCTTTGCGTACTGCCCGCTGAGGTCAACCCACTTTTTCCAGTCTTTCATCAGCAGGGGGCCGTGGCCAGTCAGTACGGCATCGATTTCCAGCGGACGGATCTTGTCGATCGCCTTCAGCATGAATTTGCTGAAGGGTTTCAGGATCACATCAAAATAGTATTTGAACGCATCGCTGAAGTCTCCGACCTTATCGTCATACATGGCAGGGTGTGCGTAGTGGCACCCGAATGAGTCGCAGGTGAACAGGAGTTTGTCTTCCTCCAGATAGGTATACATGCTGTCGGGCCAGTGCAGGTTGGGTGCTGAAATAAAACGCAGGGTTTTATTGCCCAGGTCGATAGTGTCACCGTCTTTAACGATCCGGTGCTTAAACTCTTTGCCCAGGAAATCCTTGAGATACTGGATCGCCAGCCTGCTGCCCACCACTGTGGCATCAGGTGCAAGCTCCAGCACATTGGCCAGGTTTCCGCTGTGGTCCGGTTCCGTATGATTAAGGATCACGTATTCGATCTCCGTGGGATCTCCTGCCTTGTAAAGCTTTTCTTTGTAAACATCCCAGAACTTTTCCTTGGATGTTTCAATTAGTGCCTTCTTATCGGCATTTATAAAGTAAGAATTGTAGGTGGTACCATATTCGGTTGTCATCACCACATCAAAGGTTACAATGTCATAATCGATCACACCGACCCACTTCACATCTTTGTTTATGTCGAGCACCTCGGTATCGGGTCTCTTCAAATCCTGTACTTTCATAGGTTAATAATTTTTCAACTAATTGTTTTTGTGGCGTTTATGTTTTCATTTACTTCTTACTCCTTACTACTTGCTGTTTACTCCCTACCGCTACCCCATCACGCCATGTTCCTGTCCATATACTGAATCAGCTTACCCATTGAGGTAACATAGCTGCCATACTCATTATCGTACCAGCCAAATATTTTCGCGTGGGTGACAGGCAGGTTCAGGTCTTTTTCCACCTTTATTCCCAGTGAGGCCATGGCTGACCCGGGGAGATTGATAAAGCCTGTTCGTGTGTGGCATTCATGACCTTCGATGACCACAGCTGCGGGGAACCCCATCATATCGACCGATACGTTTTGCTTTTCACTGAAGACCAGCAAGTCTTTTTGCGGGCCTTTGGCTGCTTCTTTATAAACGTTGTCAATAAAGCTTTTGTTGATCACGGGTTCTCCTTTTTCGTTCATCCTGGAGTTGAAAGTCACGTTCAGGATGATCAGCGAAACCGTGTTGGTTGGGATCCGCACGGAGTCGGCCATAAAGCCGATCTCTTCGATCTGCGGCATGATTTTTTCCAGGGCCTTTGCGGCTCCTGTGGTAGACAGGATAATGTTATTGAATACCGACCGGTTTTTACGCAGGTCGGAGGCACCTGCTTTAGGTACGGCGTCGAGGACGTTTTGGGAGTTGGTTGCTGCGTGCACCGTTGACATGGATGCGGTAAGGATATGCGATGTTTCTTCCTGCCCGAGCAGCGGCAGGATCATATGGGCGAGACCCGTAGTGGTGCAGCTTGCCGCCGAAACCAGCCGGTGTTGTCCGCTGTCGTAATTCAGGTGGTTGATGCCATATACCATCATGGCACTGTCGTCGGGCATCTTTTTGGCCTTATCTTTGATTTTGAAGGGAGCACTTAGCAGCACCGTTTCGGCTCCTGCCTCGAGATGGCCCCTCAGGCTGCCTCCCTCTTTATTCGCAGGCACGGTAGGGTCGTTAAACCTGCCCGTGCAATCCACCACCATTCGCACTCCATGGTCTTTCCATCCGATCCCGGCAGGATTTCTGTGCTGCCGGAGCACCTGTACCAGGAAGCCGTCGTAGTCAAGCAAGCCCTTTTCGTGATCGATAACCTTAAAATGCTTTTCGGGCTGGCCAAATCCATAAATGAAGCGCGAGAGATTTCCGTAGGTGGAGTCATGCTCCATAACCTGAATGATATGTTCCAGGCTTTTCCCTACCTCGCGGCCCACATTGATGACCACACCATCAAAGTGGCGGTAGATGAGCTGGTACCAGAGGGTTAGTTTTCCGATTCGGCCTAAGCCATTGATTCCGAGAAGATTTTTATGTTTAAGGTTTTCCATAACGTATGTATTTTTTTGGTGTTTAAAAAGGGTATTTATCTAACGATCTCAGTATAATCAGTTTGATAATGACCTTTAAAGATATTTCCGGAAAAACCGTCAATGGATATCTGATCTCCGGGCACCAGGACATCCCCGTTGATGGTGCATTTTTTTTCTTTCTCGTTGACTTGCAGCGTGCGGCAGTTCAGCACACACACCTTACCCAGGCGGGCTGCTGTAACTGCAGCATGGGAGGTGGTACCGCCCCTTGCTGCCACCAGGCCATCGCATTCAAAGATAATTGGAATATCGTCCGGGACGGTATCCGGACGCATTAAAATGCAGGGGTCATCGGGATGCTTTTTTCTGAGCGCAAGAATATCGTCCATATCGATGGCAATCCGGCCGTTAAGGGCACCTCCGCCACCCCCGATACCTCTCCCGAGAAGTTTCATTTCGGAGACGGAATCCACGAAAACCTGCAGGCGTTCTGTTTTATGAGTGTCCTGGTCACGGATCTGCAAAATATATAGTTCATCGGGGTCTGACGACTCAAAAGTAAACTCGATCTCCTGGTGGTTGAAACCCTTTTCTTCCACCAGTTCGGTGGCTATCTCCTTCAGCTTGTTATAGATATCCGGCAGCAATTCTTCCATCGACTGTTGATTTTCGCGACCGGTAAGGTTTTTCTGGTAGACAGATACTGGCAGGGCATGAACAAGTCCGGCAACGATATCTTCACCCTGGCTGCAGAGGGTGAAGTCCCCGTTGAGGTAAATCCCCGGTTTCTGGATCAGCGGGTTTTGGGTAAACACAACACCGGTTCCTGAAAATTCATCGATATTGCCAAGTACCATTTGCTGGATGACGACTGCCGTACCCCACTGGTCGGCGATCTGAAGGTGGTTGCGATACACATTGGCCCTTTCCGATCCCCAGGAGTCAAAAACGCTCATAATGGCCTGCTTGAGTTGTTTCCAGGGGTCTTCCTCAAAGAAAACTTTTTCATTTTCCAGGATCTTTTTGTAAGCGAACGCCATTTCACGCATCTGTTCAGGGGTAAACTGAATTTTCTGTTCAACCTGGTATTTTTCCTTAAAGCGGATCATCACCTGGTCAAAGACATCCCGGTTTATGCCGTATGTCATGCCCCAGCTCTGCAGCAGGCGCCTGTAGCAGTCCCAGGATGTCCATCCGAAGTTGGGTTGCCTGCTGAGTGCTTCCACAATGTCGTCGTTGAGCCCCACATTAAGAAAGGTGTTCATCGCTCCGGGCATGGAAATGGCAGTGCCTGACCGCACCGAAAGCAAGAGCGGGCTGTCGGGAGAACCAAACTGACGACCGCATTTCTCTTCCAGGCGGCTCAGATGATGTCTTATCAGCGCTTCGACCTCATTTTCCAGGGAAGGGTTGCTGTTGATGGCCTTACGGCGACGAAAGACCTCAGTGGTCAGAACAAAGCCGGGGGGCACGGGGAAGTTTTCCATATACAGCATTTTCTGAAAGTAGGCCTTGGAACCCAGGAATATCTGGTTGTCAATTTTCGGCGTCTTTTCAAACAGGGGGCTGATCACCAGGCCGGGGTCATACGACATGATATGCCTGATAATATCGGGCGGGAAGTTGTCGACCATATCCTGCAGCGCATGGATCATCCGTGAGATATAGTTGTCGAGGGGCTGGATCAGGAAGGAGGTGTACAGGATCTCCCGGTAAAACGCCTCCGACCTCTTGACCAGAAGTTCCTTCCTTTCGGTGTCATCCAGCTGGTTCTCCGGATCGAATATCTGGGGTATGATCATCCGCAGGGGCTGATCATAGAAGCCAAAGAAGTAGGTGTTGGTGATGTCCTTTACGTTTTTGGCCATAAACTGGAAGAGGTTGATAAACTGGCCCAGCGAAAAGCTTTCACTTGTCAGGCCGTATCTCAGCATTTGCAGGTTGGCATCCAGTCCCTGGCTTGTCACACCGTCCAGCTCAAGCCCCCTCCGGAACATGGCCATGATGTCGTACGAGGCCTTTAGCGACCGGGCAGTGATATATTCCGTATGCACAGCATATACCTTCTCTTCCATAAGCGTTGCTGCCAAACGCTCGAGGCGGAAGATCAGACCCAGGGCCTCAAACTTGTCTTCCCGGTACTGTCCGTACATGGAGGGAATGCCAAACGCGATATGTCTTTTGTGGTATATGCTCTCCCAGCCTTCGCTGTGTTCCGGACTGAAGATCACCTGGTTGAGCTGCTCCATGAAGTCAAACAGTACCGCCAGGCCCTGATCCGTATCTCCCTGCTCCAGGTGCCGTTTCAGTTGGGTTACCTGCTCTTCTGAAAAAAAGTGATAACGGCTGAGAACAGCGATTATGTCGGCTGCATCAAAGGAATACTTCTCACGCAGAAGCACAAAAAGTTTAAAGAGCAGGCGCAGTCGTTTCAGGTCATCGTCATTGTCGTGATCAACCTCCCCGAGTACCTCTTCAAACCCCGCGATAGTAAGCTTCAGCAGATCTTTTGGCCCCCGGTGGGTGGCTTTTGAAATTTTCTGCAGGAGTTCGTGCACACTTGTAAACCATCGACTGGCAGTGTCAATGTTTGCCAATACTTCGTCAGGAAGCATTTCTTTTAAATGGCCGGCGTCTCCGTCGTGCCAGAAATAAAAAATCCGTTTGCAGAGGTCAATATGGCTGTTGTTGCCTTCAATGTGCACCTGCTTTCTGAGAAAGTGAATCAGGATGTCCTCCCGGCCTGATATTTCATCCATAACGGTGGTTACATCGCGCAATTCGCCTTCAGCTCCTATCTCATTAAAATATACAGGAAAGATCCGGGTGAGCTGTTTTATCTGCTTGTACAGTGGTGAGATGTTGCTGTTCAGCAGCTTGCTGATGTCGCGTTGAAACAGGTCGGTATCGAAGATGAAGATGCCCCCGAGCCGAAGGTTCACAATAAGTGCGGAGAGAAGCTTCCTGAACGTATAGGGCGCGTGCATGATGAGTTCCAGCCACACCCTGATATTTTTCAGGTGGTTAGGGTCAACGCTCAGCTGCCAGTTTTCCTGTATAAACACCTTGCCGGGGCCGGCGAAACCCAGTTCAATAAGTTTGTTTTCAAAGAGGCTTATGATCTTCCTGTCTTCCACTTCAATGACCTCTTTCCCCAGAGTGAGAATACAGTCGAGCACTGTAGACATATACCTTCCCTTCAGCTCATTAAAAAGCTCAAAAATGTTATCAAGAAAGCCTGACAAAGCTTCTTTGTCAAGTTCAGCACGGATGTTCCGCAATATTTTATTGAGCTCCCAGAGCAACTGGGTTCGCTGCGTCTCCATTCCCGGGAGGTGCAGCAGGAAAAGGATATAATAGAAGCGCTCAATGCTTTTTTCGAACTGGTCAATAAAAGATTTGAAATGGATAGCTGTTTCCTGATAAAAAAGCACATCCTCACATAAGCTATCCCAGGTTCCGGCCTTGCTGAGCAGGTCTTGTTGCCTGGAAAAAAATCCTTCACCTATGTCGCTGATTTTTCCGGAGTAATCTTTGGCAAAGAGGTGTTTGCGTTTTGCGAACCATTCTTCGGTCGGCGTGCTTTCTTTCCAGAATTTTATGGAGTGCGACAATACCTCTTTGACCAAAGAAACAAGCTTCTCCGAATAATCATCCTGTCCGGCTACTGCATTAAGGTGTTTTTTCAGGAGGTCAGAGTATTTGATAAGCAGATCCTGCCGGCTCTTAAGAAGCATATTTAAGACTTCAAAGAGATGATTAACCAGGCTGGGGAAATAGGATTTTCCGGTGAGGTCGTCAGATCCGAAATACTCAAGGTAGGTCTTGAGCAGCTGGGCAGCTTCTTCATCTCCGATGGGCTGTTTCAGCAGGCCGGCAGCAATATCCAGAAAAAACAGGATGGCTTTTTCCGGGTCGTCTGATTGTTCGTACAGCCATCGGTCGCCGAGAAGGATCTTCCGGTATTCTTCCGCGATGATCTTATGGTTGGCATAGGGGTGGTTAAGTTCTTCGAAGAAACTTCTTGTCCGTTTATGTATACCCCAGTGTTTTTCCAATAGTTTGAGGATCTCCTGGTGGGGTTTAGGTATCCTGATCTCTGCGACGCGTGTCTCTTCCAGGTTTACCTGAAGGGCTCCCGAAGTAAATTTTTTATTTTGCACCATACTATCGGAACGTAATTTTGCCTTATCTGATGTATAGGGATAACCTAAGATTTTTTTCGCCTGGAAAAATGTTTTGAGTCGCCCCACTCGCCGTACCCTATCTCACCGCCGGCCATGTGTATCCGGGCTTCAAGGCACCGTTTGCACTCCTCGGCATCTTCGTCAGTACAGGGTTTATCCTCATACAAAAGGTAATCTTCGCGGTAGCGTGAGGGCGTTAGGTTTGGCATGATGATGTTGGCCCCGACCTTTATGGATTTCTCCCTGCCCATAGGGTCGATGGCTTGCATTGCCGTTGTGGCGGCTATGTTGATGTCTTTCATCATGATCCGGAGGATGGCAACCATTTTAAGGCTCAGATAAAACCGGTCCATCCTGGGCATGAGCTGGTCGCGGTATTGATACATCGGGGTATCTTCATGCTCGATATAAGGCCCCATTCCCACCATGTCGATATCATGCTCCTTCATAAACAGCAGGTCGTCGGCAAGGTCTTCAGTGGTTTGAAAGGGCAGGCCGATCATCACGCCTGTTCCTACCTGGTATCCTACCTTGCGCAGCAGGTATAACGACTGCAATCGTGCCTGGTAGTCGTGGGTTTGTTTTGGGGATGGTAACGGTGATACAACTCCGGGTTGGACACCTCGATACGCAGCAGATAGCGATGGGCACCGGCCTCAAACCACCGGCGGTAGGTTTCTTCGCTTTGTTCTCCAAGCGACAGGGTAATACCCAGCTCTCCCTGGCTCATCTTTTTGATCTCCCTGACAAGTCGCTCAATGCGCCGCACGTAGTCTTTTCCGCTGCGTTCGCCGGCCTGCAGCACGACGCTGCCAAACTTGTTTTCCCAGGCATAGCGGGCCGCTTCCAGAACCTCCTCCTCGGTTACTTCATAGCGGTGTGCCTTCTTATTACCGGCACGAATACCGCAATAAAGGCAATTTTTTCCGCAGAGGTTGGAGTACTCCACCAGGCCCCGGTAAAATACTTTTTTTCCAACGTACTCCTCCTTCACCTTTGCAGCGCGCTCAAAAAGAAGCTTCCGTTCCGTTTCATCAGTATGTAACAAACGGACGATATCTTTTTTTGAAAGATTTTGCTTCTGCAGTATGTTTTGAATAACCTGAGTCATGGCCCAATACAATTTACTGAAAAATACACAAAAAACGCAAAGAAAAAGTGCGGTCTTTTGCGGCTTTTGCGTTCATAGTTATTATAAATAATCCTCATCCGTTTTTTCCAGTTTGACAAAAGGTGCCACAGCCCTGTGGTATATTCCATGCATAAATGCAATTGCCATGCCATAGTTGGTCACGGGAACGCCGGCATCTACTGCCTCTTTCAGGCGGTTTTTGATTTGTTTTTGGGTAATCATGCATCCCCCGCACTGTACCACCAGGGCATATTCAGCAATTGGCCTGGGCAGGTCTGAAAGTCCGGCCACCACTTCATACTCCAGCTTTTTCCCGGTATACTGGTTCATCCATCTTGGGATCTTGACCCTCCCTATGTCGTCGCAAGCCACATGATGCGTGCATGACTCAAGGAGGAGCACGCGGTCACCGTCATTGAGGCCGTCGATCTTCGGTGTGCCGGCAAGGTAGTTCTCAAAATCCCCTTTATGCCTGGCGAGCATGATGCTGAAACTGGTAAGCGGGATATCAGCGGGGATAGAAGCATCGGCCTTGAGGAATACCTGCGAGTCAGTGACCACCAGGCTGGGTTTGGGTTGCAGTTTTTTCATCAGGCGTCTATCTCTCTTTCCTTGACTACAACCGCAATGCAGTCGTTATCGATGATGTCGCGAATGGCCTGAACCTGGGGGAGGATAAGCCGGCCTTCCGGGGCTTCGGTATCGATAGGTGTGATCAGGACGACCAGGTCGCCATAGCTAAGAAGGTCGCCAAGCAGGGAACGCGAACGGTATGCTGTCTCCGGCATGGCTTTTCGCAGTGCAGCGATGGCGTCTTCCAGGTTATCCGGGTTTACCGCACAGAAAGGCAACACAATGGTTTGATACGTTTCTTCCAGCTGCTTTTGGGTTGCGGGTTCAAGAGCCTGCTTATCAGACTTATTATGAAAGATCACAAAAGGTACTTCCTGCCGCTTGAAAGCCTCCACCAGCCGCTTTTCTGCCTCATCAAACAGGTTATCCGTGATCACAAGAACGGCAAGATCAACTGTTTTCAAGGCTTTCAGTGAGCGCCCGACACGCTTCTCCCCCAGCTCACCAATATCATCGATACCCGCGGTGTCCACGAGGATTGCAGGTCCGATGCCGGGTATTTCCATGGACTTGCGCACCGGATCGGTAGTGGTGCCGGGTACGTCGGATACAATGGCGATGTCTTGCTGTGCCAGGGCATTGATAAGGGAGCTTTTGCCGTTGTTCCGTCGTCCGAATATGCCGATATGGGGTTTGGATTCTCTGCCTTTGGCCATGAACGCATGCGTTTAGATATGCACAAAGATAGGAAAATAAGGGCTTACGAATCTATTTATCCAGTTTGTCTTTTAAGCTTTTAAAACCTCCGCCGAGCACTTCATTGGCTTCGAGTACCGTCATAAAAGCATCGGGATCGATATCATGAATGAAATCCTGCAGGATGGCCACTTCTCTGCGTGTCACAGTGGTAAAAATGATCTTATGCTGCTTTCCGCCAAACATGCCTTCTCCGGTAATAAACGACCCCCTTCTCCCCATTTCATGCACGAGTTTTTTCTGTACCTCCTCATGCTTTTTGCTGATGATAAACAACGTTTTATCATAATTAGGGCCCTGGACTACCACATCCACAATTTTACCGTATACAAAAATGAGTATCCAGGAATAAAGCGGAATTTTCCAGTCGCCAAAGACAGCCAGTCCCAGCAACACCACAAGGGAATCCACGATGATCATGATCTGCCCTACCTGCATGCTGCTGAAGCGTCCGATGATCATGGCAAGCACATCCGAACCGCCCGTAGAAGCCCTGGCACGGAATATCAACCCCACGCCCAGTCCCACCAGGAGGCCGCCAAACACGGCTGACAGCAATGCATCGTCTTCAACAAGGGGTTCATAGCCGGTAAAATATCCTGCCACATCAACAAATACGGCAATAAGTACCAGGGTCGTAAAAGTTTTCACCCCAAAACGCGGACCGAGGATCTTCAGGCCAACCCCAAGCAGGATCATGTTGAAGACCAGCGCCGTAACCCCTACGGGAAGACCCAGCTGGTGATGCAGGATAATGGATATCCCATATATTCCGCCAGGCAGAATTTTATAGGGTATGATGAAGTATACATATCCAAAGGTCAGGATAACGGATCCCAGTAAAATGAAGGCGTAAGCCTTGAACCATTTTTTGCTGAAGGGCTTTTCCTTGCTGACGTATGCTGCCATAATGGGTTTCTAATGATTTAGAAAACAAAAATAATTGTTTCACTCCATCGGCTGACAAAAACAGGCAGCAAGATAAAAAAATCGCAACTTCACAAAAACCGGGGCGCCGCTGATTGAGCACGTGTAAACGTTCCATCTGCCGGATGCAGATCTGACCTGAACAATATCAGTTTCGTTTTGTTACAACTTAAACATACAATGATCTGATTTTTTGCAACATTTCTGAAAACCCATGTGTTGTTTATTCAGTTCATTGTCTTTTTTCCTCAGCCGTCGGGCACATGAATCCTTCCGGATTCATTGATTGCAAACCAAACAAGAAAGGATAGAGTTATGAAAACGAGTGTTTTGATCTTTTTGAGTCTGTTTACGATGAGTTTAACTGTAAACGCGGATCACCATGACCGTGGTGAGGATCATCACGAACAGGACAAATTGGTGGTGTTATGGACCAGTGACGACTCCAACCTGGCAGAGCGGATGGTGTTTCCTTATGTACATGATGCCCAAATTGCCGGATGGTTTGATGAAGTTACTCTTATTGTATGGGGGCCTTCGGCAAAACTGCTTGCAGAGAACGTGGTCATCCAGGAAAAGCTTGAAAACATTAGTGAAATGGGGGTGACTGTTGAAGCCTGCATCGTTTGCACCCATGAATACGGGGTAAACGAAACCCTTGAAGATTTTGACTACCTGATCTTGAAGCCTATGGGAGAGCCCCTCTCCGGCTACATCAAAGACCCCGGGGTCCATGTGCTTACTTTTTAAAGCAAGCCCCTTGCGTTATCTTTGACCAGCGGGAATAACCGCTTATGAGACAATTTATACTCTCCCTAACCATATTGTTCCTGCACGCACCGCTTTTTTCCCGGGAGCATAATATGATTTGCGTATCCAACCCCCGGGGACCGGACGATGAGGTTCACATCAGCTGCCGCACGGGCCAGATCAAGAAAGAAATTCCATTCCAGAGAATGGTTTTTTCAGCACCCATTCAGCTCTTGACGAAAGAAGCCGGTGCATCGGGGCACCGGCTTCTTTCATTTCAACAACATAACCTGTGTTATGCATAATACAGCATAACTGAAGGTTTCGGAATTACCTGATAATCTCGAAACGCTCAATCGCGATTCCGGACTCAAAATACAATCTCAGGAAATACATTCCGTTTTCGAGAGACTGCACTGGCAATTGCACTTTCTTGCTATCTGTGGTTTTATCAATCACCATCTGGCCAGCAATGTTGTATACGCTTATCTGCTTAAGCGTTTCATCGCTACTTATATTCAGGTATTGACTGGCCGGGTTGGGATATACAACAACAGCCGGCAACACAGGCTCTGTAATAGCTGTCACATTCTCGAAGTGGGCAACAAGATGTAAGTCCTCAGAAGGCATTGTGAATGTGAACACAGCCTCCTGTGAAACTTCATCGCCATTTTCATCTGCCCACTTTTCGAATTCGTAGTCTTCGTTGGCTTCGGCCATCACGGTCACTTCTTCGCCAAAGACATACAGTCCTTCTCCGGATACAGTTCCTCCGGTCTCCGGTTCGGCACTAAGGCTCAGGGTAAAGCTCAGCTGCTCAAAGTTTGCAATAAGGGTAACATCTTCTGCCGGCATGGTGAATGAATATTCTTCCGTATCAGCAACCACTTCATCATCCAGATTTGTCCAGTTGATAAACTCATACCCTTCATTGGCGTTGGCTGTTACAGTAACTTCATCTCCCATCTGGTAAGTACCCTCTCCTGTAACATCGCCTCCTTCTTCAGGCTCAGCGAGAAGGCTGAGGGTATAATCTGCCAGCTCGAAATTGGCGGTTAGTGTGAGATCTTCTGCAGGCATGGTGATACTCTCAGATGGAGATGCCGACACCACATCGCCGTCTTCATCTGTCCAGCTTACAAAGTCGTACCCTTCCGCGGGTGTCGCATTGATCAGAACCATGTCGCCCATATTGTAATTGCCTGCTCCCGTAACTTCACCGCTACCTTCTGGCTCTACCAGCAGAGACAGGGTATACTCCGCCATTTCAAAGTTGGCAGTAAGCGAAAGGTCTTGTGCAGGCATATCAAACGTATGTTCTGCATTGCCGGCAAACTCGTTGCCGTCATCATCAATCCAGTTAACAAAGACATATCCTGTTTCAGGGATAGCTTCAATCAGCACTTCTTCTCCGAAAAGGTAGGTGCCTTCGCCTTCTGCACTTCCACCCTCTTCAGGAGACACGGACAGGGTGAGATCAAATGGCTGGGGATCGAAATGAGCTGTCAGAACTACATCTTCTGCAGGCATCGTAAAGGTGTATTCAGCATCTGCAGATACCTCATCGCCATCCTGGTCAGTCCAGTTGACGAATTCATACCCTTCTTCCGCGGTAGCTTCCACGGTAACCTGGTCATCCATGTTGTAAGTCCCCTCACCGGTGACTGTTCCGGCATTTTCCGGGTCGATGTGGATGGTAAGGGTATAGTCGATCAGGGCAAAATTAGCGGTAAGCGTGGTATTGCTTTCCGGCATGACAAACGTGGTTTCCGCATCTGCGGAAACTTCATTGTCGTCTTCATCAGTCCAGTTTATAAACTCATACCCTTCGTTGGCCACAGCTTCGATGTCAACCTCCGTGCCTGCGAGGTAATCACCGGCGCCGGTAACGGTTCCGGCGTTGGCAGGATTCACCAAAAGATTGAGGGTATACGGTTCTTCTTCAAGTACAACCGTGACCGTCACATCTTCATCGATGATCTCTGCATCTCCGCTCTCATCAATGTAACCCTCAAGAGAGACCTGGTAAGCATAAACTCCGGCCAACAAGTCCTCAAACACATACACGCCGGCATCATAAGTTGTACCGTCCAGTGTGATAACAGCATCATCAAGTGACTCACCGTCAACATTTTCAATCACGAAGGTCAGTGTATAAGTGGGAGAAGCCTCCAGGACTACCTCGACGGTCAGGTCCTCATCGGTAATGGTTACCGAGCCGCTGGCCTCTTCGTAGCCCACTCTGTTCACGGTATAGGTATAAGTATCTGATTCCAGATCTTCAAATACGTAGTCTCCCGGGTCGTTCTCCATGCCGTTCAGGGCAATTACAGCATCTGTAACTGCGACACCGTCTTCATCCTCCACAACGAAAGTCAGGGTATAAACAGGTGTATCCAGTATCATCGTAACGTTTATGGTAACGTCCTGGTCAACAATGGAAAAGTCACCGGAGACATCCACGTAACCTCCTTTTGACACGGTATAATCATAGGTGCCTGTGAGCAGATCTTCAAAAAGATACTGACCGGCAGGATACTCTGTGTCGTTAAGTGTAATGATGGCATTTTCGATGGGATTACCCGATTCGTCTTCCACGACAAATTCTGCATCAAAGGTCACTTTCTCTTTTACTTCCACGTTGGTGAAGAACACATCGACACCATCGAAGAAGCCACCTGACAGCGATTCGGCGTAGAAACCAAGTTTCACCACACCCTCGTAACCCGTCAGGTCGATGCTCGCATGGTCGCCCGTATGGGATATCTCGTCCTCGCTGCCCCACTCCTGCAAAATGTCGTCTTCCGACCAGGTCTCTCCCCCGTCGGTCGATATGGCAACCAAAAAGCGCTGTTCATCACCAAGGTCTGCCGGCGTGGACGATCCGGGGCCTGTCAGGGCAAGGTCGAACTCCAGCATGTATTCAACGCCCCCGTCTGAAAGATCGATCGGCGGGCTTACCAGCCAGAAATACTTGTTCGCTCCCCAC
>LCWZ01000018.1_pt1 | contig 22767 bp, 22 predicted proteins | sample 349071 | NCBI WGS metagenome assembly LCWZ01 (sample SAMN03565344, study PRJNA281982) | anaerobic digester metagenome | biome: Anaerobic digester; feature: Alkaline_Metagenome_Assembly_B; material: Alkaline anaerobic digester sludge; isolation source: anaerobic digester run at haloalkaline...
CCGGTAGAGCCACCTGTCACAGGAGGTCAGGATGAAGTAGACACACCATAGCTCAAACCGAAAAGGGTTACTATGAAGCTTGACATGAACCCTCCGATTAAATTCGGGGGGTTCTTTCGAGTATAGAAATAAAATTAATTTTCTTTTGTTAAAAATTGTGCTATGATGGAATTTGAGGTGAAGTAAAGTGAAAAAATACATAACCGGATTTTTGGCGGCGGTTTTGCTCCTCAGTATCGGATTGAATGTCTATCAGTACCAGGAGAGAAGTCGGGCCGAGGAGCAGTTAACCCAGGTGAATGAGAGAGTCATGGGAAACATCGAGCAGTACCTCCGTTGGACGGTACGCTATTTAAATGAGCTTGTAAACCTGCAAGAAACCCCGGGATACGATCTCCAGGAGGAGCGGATTGCCTTTGAGAACCTTCAAAATGCATCGGACAGCCTTGTGGAGAACTATCTTTATTTTATTGAAATCCGTGATGACGAAGGTCTGGAAGAGGGAGTCTGCATAGAGGTTCTGGACAGTCTTCGGAGCTTTCGCAATATCATCAACCAAAGCCTGGAAACCAAATATCTGATCCATGAGGAACGGTTTACGCGGAATGATCATCTGTTTCTAAGGGAGGCGCAATTCCATATGGAAGGGTTCTCTCAAGGCTTTCAAACTCTCCGGGACAACAATCAGGGAGGTCTCTCGATCCTCCTGGATGAGGACGAAACAGAGGCATTTCAAGAACTGGCGGATAACCTGAATCAACTGATCAGCCGCTACCGTCACAGCAATCTGACCAATAACGGAGATCCGATTTCCCGGGTACGGGCGGAAGGTCTCATCTTTGAATGGATCAATCGATGGAAAGACTTTGAAGAGCTTTCGGATCTGCTCTCGGAAGAGGTGGAAGTGCTTCATCGAAACGGAGTAAGCGCTTATACCTATCAGAATGAAAACGTGAATCTGTGGATCGACCGTTACAGCGGAAGGCTGCGGTTTATGGAAGTTCATCCTGAAGTTCTTTCAAGTTCCAAAAGGGATCTCGGTCTGAACACCTTCGAAGCCTATCAAATCGCCCTGGAGTTTATTGAAGAAGTGAAGGAGATGAATGGGGAAGTTGATGGAAATAATAATGGTAACAGCTTTGCAGAGCAGGAATACCGTAGAGCGGTCTTCGATTTCACCCACAGTGAAACAGGTGAGGTCATCTATGCCTTTCGCTTAGTGCCCATCCAACGGTCCATCTATCGAAGCTGTGATGCCTACGAAATTGCGATTTCCGGAAAAACCGGGGAGATTCTCCGCTACCGGAACCGCTTTCATTCCACGAGAATTCCTGCCGATGAGAGCCTGGACATTTTTTTGGGAGAGCGGGATGAGTTTCGCTATTCTATGTTGAGTGCCAATGAGCTGCAGGAAATGCATCGGGAGGAGTTCGGTGAAATGGACTATCTCGGTCGGGCCTTGGTCAGAAACTACTATACCGAGTTTTATCCCCGGCTGGTAAAGATTTTTGGAACCGACATTGAAGGACAGAATACAGTCCTTTATTTCGATGAGTTATCAGGCTTTGAGCTGGAAAGAGGCTATTACCCCTATGATGAATTTTAATGCGGCGGTGACAGAAGAAGGGATCCTGTTAAAACATCAAAAGCATTTTCACCCCGGAGATCTCTTTCACTGCGGTCAGGCCTTCCGGTGGGAGGAAATCTCCCGGACACACTTTCTTCTTGTGGCCTTCGGCCGTGTGATCGAAGTGATCAAAAAAGAAGAGGATCTTCTCCTTTTGGGCGCCGACGAAGAGGACTTCCAAAGCATCTGGAGGTCCTATTTCGATTTGGACACGGATTACGGAAGGATTCAGGAAATCCTCACAAAGAATGACCCGGTGATGAAAAAGGCCGTGGACTTCGGGAAGGGAATCCGGATTTTAAAGCAGGAGCCCTTTGAGACCTTTATCACCTTTATCATCTCCTCCAACAATAATATCAAGCGAATCCGGGGGTCGATTGAGGGGATTGCAAAATCCTTCGGAAAGCCCATCGGAGTTTACAGGGGAAGGATGCGCTATGCATTTCCCACTCCCGAAGAACTGGCCAAAGCATCGGAAGAGGAGTTAAAACGCCTTGGCCTCGGATATCGGGCCCGGTATGTAAAGGAAAGCACAAAGCGCATTGCGGAAGACCCGGGAATTCTGGAGAGCTATATGGATCACAACCGCAGTGCATGCATGAATGCCATTACCGCCTATCCCGGAGTGGGACCGAAGGTTGGAAACTGCATCGTATTTTTTGCCATGGGAAAACTGGACGCATTTCCCGTGGATGTCTGGGTGAAACGGGTGATGGAGGTCCTCTATTTTAAGGAGGAAACGTCCGTAAAAACCATAGAAAACTTTGCCCGGGAAACATTCGGAGAGTACGCGGGGTATGCTCAGCAGTACCTCTTTTATTATGCAAGGGAGAATCGGTTAAAGGACATTAAAAGCAATAAAGGGCAACAAAGGGAGAGAAAGGGCAACAAAGGGTAATTAAAGGCATAAAGGACATTAAAGTAAAAGGAAATAAGCAGAGGAAGGGATGTGGAGTTATGCTGGGAACTGTCGTCAACGCAATTGCCATTATTATCGGTGGAATTCTGGGAGTCTTACTGAAGAAAAACATCAGTGAACGGTTTAAAGAAATTATTATGAAGGCCATCGGTCTCGGAGTCCTGATTATCGGCATCAAGGAGGCTCTTGGAACCGGAAACGTTCTTCTTTTGATGATTGCAGTGATCATCGGGAGCGTGATCGGTGAAGCCATGGAGCTGGAAAAACGTCTGCAATGGCTGGGAGATTTTATTCAGCGGAGGCTGGGAAGCAATGAGGGAACCTTTACAAAGGGCTTTGTCACAGCCAGTGTGGTTTACTGTGTGGGGGCTCTTGCCATTATCGGATCTTTGCAAAGCGGATTGAGTGGCGATCATACCACGCTGTTTACGAAATCCATTCTGGACGGAATCTCTTCCATCATTTTCGCATCCACTTTGGGGATCGGGGTTGCCTTCTCGGCGGTGCCCGTGTTTCTTTATCAGGGAGCCATCACCCTTCTTGCCGGTGTGGTTGAACCCCTGATGACGGAGAGCGTGGTTCAGGAGATTTCCGCCATCGGAGGACTTCTTATTATAGGGATCGGATTCAATATTCTAGAGATCAAGCGTTTCCCTGTGGCCAATATGCTGCCGGGGATTTTAGTGCCCATTATTGCAGGGATTCTGGGATTGATTTAGATTTTCAAAACACGAAGCGGGACAGATTGCTTGGTGTTTTTTCTTTTTCCGGAAAATTCCCCGCGAAATTAAAAGAAAACAAAGCAAGAGAATGATAAATAAAGAGATTCAAAGAAAGAAGGAGAAAATCCTCTCTAATGACAGCATATGGTGATAAATTGCGGAAACAGGTCTGAAATCACCCTTGAAGCCCAGAGTCCTTTTCGATAAGATTGTAGTGTGATTAGCACTCGATAAAGACGAGTGCTAACAAATCGAAAAAAAGACAATCTATACATTATAAGGAGGTTTTTAAATGAAGATCAAACCATTAGGAGACAGAGTGGTCATCAAGAAAGTGGAGCCGGAAGAAAAGACCAAGAGCGGGATTGTGCTGCCGGGAAGTGCAAAAGAGCAGCCCCAAATGGCTGAGGTTGTGGAAGTCGGTCCGGGAGGAATGGTTGACGGAAACGAAGTGAAAATGGAAGTAAAAGCGGGAGACCGGGTCATTTTCTCAAAGTACGCCGGAAACGAAGTAAAGCTTGACGGAGAGGAATTCACCATCGTTAAGCAAAGCGATATTCTGGCAATCGTTGAATAATCTCACCACCACATTCTTACAAATTTGAAGGAGGTACGAACCGATATGGCAAAAGAAATTAAATTCAGAGAAGACTCACGAAAAGCCCTGGAACGAGGGGTTAATAAATTGGCGGATACTGTAAGGGTTACACTGGGACCAAAGGGAAGAAATGTGGTTCTTGACAAGAAGTATGGTTCTCCCATGATTACCAATGACGGTGTCACCATTGCTCGGGAAATCGAACTGGAGGATGCCTATGAAAACATGGGTGCTCAGCTGGTTAAGGAAGTTGCGACCAAAACCAATGACGTTGCGGGAGACGGAACAACCACAGCAACCTTGATTGCCCAGGCGATTATCCGTGAAGGACTGAAAAACGTCGCTGCAGGTGCTAATCCCATGATCGTGAAAAAGGGAATCCAAAAGGCGGTTGAGGTTGCGGTTGAAGAACTGCAAAAGATTTCGGTGCCGATTGATTCCAAAGAAGCCACCGCTCAGGTAGGAGCAATCTCCGCTGCGGACGAGGAAATCGGACAGCTGATCGCCGACGCCATGGAAAAGGTAGGAAAAGACGGAGTTATTACCGTTGAAGAATCCAAATCCATGGGAACCGACCTTTCTGTCGTTGAAGGAATGGAATTTGATCGAGGATACTTATCACCCTACATGGTGACGGATACCGAAAAGATGGAAGCGGTCTATAATGATGCATATATCATGATTACCGACAAGAAGATCAACAATGTGCAGGAAATTCTGCCAATCCTTGAAGAGATTGTTCAGCAGGGAAAGAAACTCCTGATTATTGCGGAAGATATCGAAGGGGAAGCGCTGGCAACCCTTGTTGTCAATAAAATCCGGGGAACATTCGAATGCGTTGCCGTTAAAGCACCGGGATTCGGAGACCGGAGAAAAGCCATGCTTGAAGACATTGCCACATTAACCGGCGGTACGGTCATCTCCGAGGAACTTGGATATGAACTGAAGGAAGCAACCGTTGAAATGCTTGGCCGGGCAAGAACCATTAAAGTGGACAAGGAAAACACCACCATCGTCGAAGGACACGGAGACGAGAAGGCCATTGCAGACCGGGTAAATCAACTGAAAAAGCAAATTGAAGAGACGGATTCCGACTTTGATCGGGAAAAATTACAGGAACGGCTTGCAAAAATCTCCGGCGGAGTTGCAGTGATCGAAGTGGGCGCTGCCACTGAAACCGAGTTGAAGGAACGAAAGCTTCGAATTGAAGATGCTCTGAATGCAACACGGGCAGCGGTTGAAGAAGGAATTGTTCCCGGTGGAGGAACCGCCTTTGTCAACGTGATTCCTGCCGTGGAGAAGCTGCTGGAAACCCTTGAAGGTGATGCAAGAACCGGCGTGAAAATCGTTCTTCGGTCTTTACAGGAGCCGCTGCGACAAATCTCTGAAAACGCAGGACTTGAAGGATCCGTCGTGGTTAACCGCGTGATGGAATCTGAAGCGGGAATCGGTTTTGACGTGTTGACTGAGCAGTATACCAACATGATTGATGCAGGAATTGTGGATCCCACAAAAGTTACACGATCCGCACTGCAAAATGCTGCATCCATTTCTGCCATGATCCTTACCACTGAAGCTGCAGTTGCTGACGTGGAAGAGGAAAAAGAACCTGCCGGAGGCGGCATGGGCGGCGGAATGGGCGGCGGAATGCCCATGATGTAAGCCTGCAACACCTTGAAACAACAGTAAGATGAAGATCTTTTTTCCCCCGTTGCCAGGGATTGGCTGCGGGGGATTTCTGTTTAGAAAAAAAAATACGGGGTACCATAAGAATGCAGGGTAAATGAGAAGAGTTATGAAAGGAGAATAAAAATCATGAAAAAAATTGTTTTAATCGTAATACTGACAGCAGGACTGTTCTTCTTCATGGGTTGCGGTGAAGATCGGGACGCAGCCGCTGATCAGTCTCCTGAGGGAGAATATTCGGACGGAGTCTACACCGGAACCGGAGAAGGTTTTTACGGAGATATCGTTGTGACGGTCACCGTTGAAGGCGGAGCCATCACCAGTGTCATCGTGGATGAGCATGAAGAGACCGATGATATTGCGGAGCCCGCTTTTGAAGCACTGGCCACTCAAGTTATTGCAAACCAGGGAACTGAAGGAGTGGACGTTGAAACCGGAGCAACGGGAAGCAGCGAAGGATTCATTGAAGCCGTTGAAAACGCTCTGGAAGACGCACAATAGAGCGCCTGATTTCCGGCACGGATTGAAAATTCAACATCCCCAAAAAACTTAAAAAGATTAACATAATATTTTAAAAAAAGGGTTGCAAAAGTTCAGACTATTTGTTATACTTTTTATAAGGAGAAGGGGTGATGTCCTTTTCCTTTTAATACCTTCTTCCTTTTCAAACGAAAAGTAGAAGCTCAAGGGAGTAACGATTTAAAGATTTCGATTGGTTGTAAAAGAAGTAAGAAGTGGATTTCGGTAACACGGAAAACGATTTTTAGTTCAGCAGCAAATGATCAAAGATTTTTAGAAAGGGAAAGACCTTGGGTTTCGAAAAGAAGTAAAGCAGTATCAAAGCAAGACAGGCAAGACTGCAACAAAGTTTTAAGAAACACGCTTTAAGCAACAAAGTTTTAAGAAACACCGTTTTTAGAAGCAAGGTTTTTAGAATCACCATTTTTAGAAACAAGGTTTTTAGAAACACGGTTATGAAACACGATTTTCAGATTTACCGATGTGTATAGTAAACCCTATGGAGAGGCCGACTTCCGTTAAGCGGCAGATCGATGAAGTAGGTGATACCCATCACGTGTCAATGATCGACATCTACCACAGGGGTGGAGATGATTAGCAACGAACGGGTTGTAAAATGCAAGAGAAGAGAGGTACGATTATTTGATTCAAGAGGAAAGCAGCAACATCTCAGGAACAAAAAGTTTGAGAAGTGAAGAAGGGATATATCACTGATCAGGTTGTCGACAGGACATTCATCGATAACCTGATCTTAATTTTTTGCCAAAAAATTCCTTTGATACCCTAAACATTCAGGGACGGGAGTGCTATAATAGAAGAAATCAAATACATAGGAGGGTGACAGGATGCAATATCGGGAATACGGAAAGACGGGGAAGAAACTGTCAGTGATCGGATTCGGAGGCATGCGCTTCGGAAAGGACGAGGATTATGCCCAGGAGGTCGTACATCGTGCCAACGAACTGGGAGTGAACTATTTTGATACCGCACCGTTTTACTGTGATGACAGAAGTGAAATTATTTTTGGAAAAGCCTTTAAGAATATGCCAAAGGATTTTTATGTTTCAACGAAAAGCACTGTGAATGAGGATCCTACCGCCGATGCAGTGAGAAAACGGATTGAAACCTCTCTGACCCGATTTGGCCGGGATAAAATCGACTTCTATCATATGTGGTGTATCAAGGATTTGGACCAGTATAAGGAAGTCATGGCACCGGGAGGTCCCTTTGAGGGAGCGTTGAAGGCTAAGAAGGAGGGACTGATCGAGCACCTGGTGTTTTCAACCCACTGCAAGGGTGAAGAGATCCGAACCATCATTGAGGACGATGTCTTCGAGGGGGTTCTTCTGGGATACAATGTACTGAACTACCCTTTCCGCCAGGAGGGTGTGGATGCAGCGATCGGGAAAAACATCGGAGTGGTGGTGATGAACCCTCTTAGCGGCGGGCTTATTCCTCAGCACAGAGACTTTTTCGATTTTATCCGGGAGAGGGACGGGGAAACCGTCAATCAGGCAGCCCTTCGGTTTGTGTTGGCTCAAAAAGGCATTACCCTGGCCATCCCGGGAATGGGAACCATCGCAGAGGTGGAAGAAAACGTGGCCGTGGGGGATTTTGATTTAACCGTATCCCCGGAGAAGACAAAGGAAATCGAAGAGATCATTACCGACAGCATGAACACCCTTTGCACCACCTGCGGCTATTGCCTGAAATGTCCAGAGAAAATCAAGATTCACAATTATCTCGAAGCCTATAATCTGAAACTCCTGAAGGACGAGGAGGAGATGAAAAAGCGGCTTCAGCATCTTATGGATTCCGGTGCAATCAAAGAGGATGATGCAAGGCCCGGGGCATGTATTGCCTGTGGCATTTGTGAGGACCTCTGCACCCAGAAGCTGCCCATCATTGCCAGGCTGAAGGAGCTGGATCAGATTGGGATGCTTTAGGTTTATGCAAAAATTGCATAGACCAGGTTTTCTAAGAGGTTCAACTGAAAAAAAAGTTTTCATTTAACGGAAAAAAGGTTGACAAGGAAGGAAAGCTTTGTTAATCTTAGGGATATCAATTTCAATACTGATTCTTAAATTCAACAGGTTGATCTCAAACTGATTGATTTCAAACTTAATACTCATCACTCATATAAATTCGATAATATGGATCGAAAGTATCTACCGAATGACCGTAAATCATTCGACTATGGGTGGAGTTGTTGACGTGAGTAAGTGGGGTTATACGGATACAGATCTGTGTGGTTCTGCTGAAAAATATAAAAACGTACAATGATTTCACTCTTTACAGTGAAGTTATTGTGCGTTTTTTCCTGTACCCGATTTTCTATTGATCAAAGGAGGCGTTTTTATCTGTGATGGAAGAAAAGATTGTAAAAGAGGGAATTACCTTTGATGACGTATTACTGATTCCTGCAAAATCCGAGGTTTTGCCGAAGGATGTGGACACGAAAACTCAACTGACGAAAAAAATACGACTGAATGTTCCCTTGATGAGTGCCGGCATGGATACGGTGACCGAAGGGAAAATGGCAATTTCCATGGCCCGTGAAGGCGGCGTTGGAATCATTCATAAAAACATGAGCATTGAAGAGCAGGCCCTGGAAGTGGATAAGGTCAAAAGAAGCGAGCATGGCGTCATCGTGGATCCCTTTTATCTCAGCCCCGATCATCTTGTGGCCGATGCCCTGGAGCTGATGGAGCGGTATCATATCTCAGGAGTTCCCATTACCACAGGGGATAAGCTGGTGGGAATCCTCACCAACCGGGATATCCGTTTTGAAATGAATTATGACCGGCCCATCCACGAGGTCATGACCAAGGACAACCTGGTGACCGCCAGAGAAGGCATCACCATGGCTGAGGCCCAGGAGATTTTAATGAAGCACAAGATTGAAAAGCTTCCCATCGTCGACGGGGAGAACAATCTGAAGGGTCTGATCACCATCAAGGATATTGAAAAAGCCATAAAATACCCCAATTCCGCCAAGGATGAAGGGGGAAGACTTTTAGCCGGCGCCGCTGTTGGAATCTCCGGCGATATGATGGAGAGAGTGACAGCCCTGTATCGTTCAAAGGTGGATGTCATTGTCCTCGATACCGCCCATGGACATTCCAAAGGTGTGATCGAAGCGGTCAAGACCGTGAAAGAGACCTTCCCCGATCTTCAGGTTGTGGCGGGAAATGTTGCCACGGGCGAGGCCACAAAGGCATTGATTGAAGCAGGTGCGGATTGCGTGAAGGTGGGAATCGGTCCCGGATCCATTTGCACCACCCGGGTTGTAGCGGGAATCGGCGTCCCTCAGATGACTGCCATTTCCGACTGCGCAAAGGTTGCTAAAGAGTATGGCATTCCCGTGATTGCCGACGGAGGAATCAAGTATTCCGGAGAAATTCCAAAGGCCATCGCTGCGGGAGCAAGCGTGATTATGATCGGATCTTTATTTGCGGGAGTGGAAGAGAGCCCGGGAGAAACCGTGATTTATAAAGGAAGAAGCTTTAAGACCTATCGTGGCATGGGATCCATGGGTGCCATGAAAAGAGGAAGCAAGGACCGGTATTTCCAGGAGGATGAAAAGAAGCTGGTTCCCGAAGGTGTGGAAGGAAAAGTTCCCTACAAGGGAGAGCTGAAAGAAACCGTCCACCAGCTGGTCGGCGGATTACGGGCCGGTATGGGATACTGCGGTACACCAACCATTGCAGATCTTCAGGAAAACGGCCGTTTTATCAAAATCACGGGAGCAGGTTTAAGAGAAAGCCATCCCCATGATATTATGATTACAAAAGAAGCCCCCAACTACAGCGTGGGGGAATAATTGCCTAAAGCCGAGGGAAACCCCCTCGGCTCCCCTAATTTATTGAGAAAGGATGGTCATGGATGAAGCTGACGGAAAAGGAAAAAATACTGATCATGGATTTCGGCGGGCAGTACAATCAACTGATTGCACGGCGGGTTCGTGAGCAGAACGTGTTTTGTGAAGTGGTTCCCTATCATATCTCCCTGGAGGATGTAAAGGAAAAGGACCCCACGGGGATTATTCTAACGGGAGGTCCCGCCAACGTGTTTACCGAGGGAGCCCCCATGTGTGACCCCGGCATTTTTGAGCTTGATTTACCCATTCTCGGAATCTGTTACGGCGGACAGCTGATCGCCCAGCATTTCGGAGGAAGGGTTTCCCGATCATCAAAACGGGAGTATGGAAAAGCGGATCTGACCTTAATGGAAGGATCTCTGATCTTTAAGGGGATTTCCCGGGATGTCAGCTGCTGGATGAGTCATACCAATCATATTGAGGCTGCACCCGAAGGTTTTACGGTAACCGCAACAACGGAAAGCTGCCCTGTGGCGGCTATGGAGAACCGGGAGAAAAAGCTGTATGCCCTTCAGTTCCATCCCGAGGTGGAGCACACCGAGAGAGGGAAGGACATGATCCGGAATTTCCTCTACGAGGTTGCCGATGCCAAGGGCACCTGGACGACGGAGAATTACATTGAAGAGGAAGTCAAGCGCATCCGGGAGAAAGCCAAGGGAAAGAAAGTTCTCTGCGCCCTGTCGGGAGGAGTGGATTCCTCGGTTGCAGCGGTGCTTGTGCATAAAGCGGTGGGGGATGACCTTACCTGCATCTTTGTGGACCACGGCCTTCTTCGAAAGGACGAGGGTGACTGGGTGGAAAGGATCTTTAAGGATCAGTTTCAAATGAACTTTATCCGGGTCAACGCTCAGGAGCGTTTCCTCGGAAAGCTGAAGGGAGTCACTGACCCCGAGAAAAAACGGAAAATCATTGGAAACCAGTTTATCTATCTCTTCCAGGAGGAAGCGATAAAAATCGGAGACATCGATTATCTGGTTCAGGGAACCCTGTATCCCGATATCATTGAAAGCGGAACGGATACGGCGGCGGTCATCAAGTCCCACCATAATGTGGGAGGTCTTCCCGATGATATGACCTTCGACCTGATCGAGCCTTTTAAATATCTTTTCAAGGATGAAGTGCGGAATGTGGGAGAAGAACTGGGACTTCCTGCGGAAATCGTCTGGCGTCAGCCATTCCCCGGACCGGGTCTTGCAGTACGGATTCTTGGAGAAATCACCGAAGAGAAGCTTCATATTGTCAGAGAAGCGGACCATATTGTCCGTGAGGAAATTATTAAAGCCGGTCTGCACCGGGAGATCTGGCAGTACTTCGCAGTCCTGCCGGGAATTCAGAGTGTGGGCGTCATGGGCGACGAACGAACTTATGCCCATACCGTGGGCATCAGAGCCATCACAAGCTCCGATGCAATGACCGCCGACTGGGCCAAAATCCCCCACGAGGTTCTGGACACAATGTCCCGGCGGATTGTCAACGAAGTGGAGGATGTCAACCGCATCGTCTACGACATCACCTCCAAGCCCCCCGCAACCGTGGAGTGGGAATAAAACCAACCAAAAACCAACCACGGGGACGGTTCTCGTGGTTGGTTCGAGACACGAAATATGAGCAATGAAGAGAAAAATCTTCATTGCTCTTTTTTTATTTTTTTGGTTTTTTTGGTTTTATGGTTTTTATGTTTTTGCTTTTTGTGTCTTTATCAAATCAGGTTTCTGAGAACTGCTAAAAGCCTCTGCTCCAGTCGATAAAATGAAATCTGTAAAAATGAAAAAATAATGCTTTACAAAGAGTTTCTCCGGGAGTATAATCAAAGTGTACTATGATAACTAGTACAGTTAGAACAGTAAAAACAGTATAAAACAGTATAAAACAGTATAAAACAGTGTAAACAGCAGAACAGTTATAATAGTAAAACAGTAAAAAACAGCAAAAACAAAAGAAACTTGGACCAGCACATGAAACATTTTACGGAGAAAGACAGTATTAACAGGAAAGAAGGAGGTTCCCATGTTACAGATTGATCTGAGAAGTCGCATACCCATCTATGAACAACTGATGGAGAAAATCAAACAGCTCATCATGGAAGACGTTATGAAGGCGGACGAACAGCTTCCTTCGGTCCGGACTCTGGCAAAAGAGCTGACGATTAATCCGAACACCATTCAAAAAGCGTATAAGGAGCTGGAGCGTGAAGGATACATTTATACAGTTCAGGGCCGGGGAAATTTTGTCCAGCCCATGAAAAAGGAGGATCATCGGGAGGCATTGGTCAAGTTGAAAAAGGAAATCAAAAAACTGGTATCGGAAGCCCTGTATCTCGGCATGGACAAGGAAGAGCTTCAAGCGATGATCAAGGAAACCGATCAGCGTATAAAGGGGGAAAAAAGCAATGATTGAAGTGAGAAATCTGAGAAAAGAATATGAGGAGTTTGTGGCCGTCAACAACGTGGATCTCAATGTGGGGGAAGGGTGTATTTACGGACTTCTGGGTTCCAACGGTGCAGGGAAAACCACTCTGCTTAAAACCCTGGCAGGGCTGTACAGGCCGGAAAAGGGCGAGGTGAAGATTTTCGGGGAGAAGGTTTATGAAAACACCCTTGTGAAACAGGAAATTCTCTTTGTATCCGATGAACTGTACTTTTATCCCTCCTACACCATCAAGGAAATGGCGAAGTTTTACCGGGGAATCTATCCCAACTGGAGCGAGGAGAAATTCATGGAGCTTGGGAAGATCTTTCCCATTAATCCGAAGCAGAAGATTCACCGTCTCTCCAAGGGAATGAAACGCCAGGTGGCTCTGTGGCTCTCACTATCCGCTATGCCTAAACTGCTGATTCTGGATGAACCACTGGACGGCCTCGACAGCTTTATGCGTCAGAAAGTGAAAAAGCTTCTCTTTGAGGAAGTGGCGGACCGGTCCATGTCCATTGTGATCTCTTCTCATAATCTCCGGGAGCTGGAGGACCTCTGTGATCATGTGGGGATTCTTCATCAGGGGAAAATGGTTTTGGAGAGGGATCTGGACGAACTGAAAAGCGATATCCATAAAGTGCAGTTCGCATTGGGGGATCTGCAGCGGCAAAAGATGGAAAAGCAGGGAGTTCAGCTGAATGTAAACGGGTATCTTCTTGGAAAAAAAGAACTGAAGATCCTGAGCAGGGAACAGCAGGGAAGCATTCTTTTGTGGATGATCAAGGGATCCTATGAAGACATCATGAAGGCCATGGAGGAGATTCAGCCTCCCGTGCTGGACGTCCTTCCCTTGACCCTGGAGGAAGTATTTATCTACGAAATGGGGGAGTTAAGCCATGAAATTAACGCATCGATTTTTCAATAAGGGGATTTTCTTCAATGAGATCAAAAGGCTCTACTGGGTCCCTCTTCTCTATACACTGCTTTTGTTTCTGATGATTCCCATGCAGATGATGATGGAGCATCAAGGGGAAGTCCGGGAGGTTGGTTCAAGCTACCACTTCCGTTACATGATCGAAAACGTATTGAATTTCCGACATATCAGCCAGGGATTTACAATGATTCTGATCCCTGTTGTAATCGGTTTGCTGGTTACTCGGTATCTTCAAAACAAAAATCACTCGGATTTCACCCATTCCCTGCCCATACCGAGGGAAGCTCTCCTCATCACCCACGGGGCAGTGGGAATATTGATCCTTCTCCTTCCCCTTTTGCTGACAACCTTCTCGATTCTCTTATTAAGAGGGTTTATCGATCTTCAGCATGTGTATGTGGCGGCGGACGTGTGGGTCTGGTTTGGAACCCAGGCGCTGATGGGTCTGGCCCTCTACAGTGTCACTCTCTTTGTGGGGATGGCAACGGGAATGACGATTCCACAGGGAATTATCACCTATATTCTCCTGGTTCTGCCCATGGCTCTCCATCTTCTGATCGTGGAAAATCTCCAGATCTTTCTCTACGGATTCAGTCCGGAAAATGCTTTACTGGTGGATCGGAGCAGATATGAAGAGATTTCTCCCCTGATGCGGATATTTGAGCTGGGGAACCGGGGATTGTCATCGACGGAGGTTATCGGCTACAGCTTTTTTATAATCATCCTCATTGCTCTGAGTATTTACCTCTATCGAATAAGGCGGCTGGAAAACACTCTGGAGGTCATCGTCTTTAAACCGCTGAAGATTTTCTTCCAATACGGAGTCACCTTTTGCACCACACTATTGGCGGGAATGTATTTCTACCATTATTCGGGGCGGCAGATGCTCTGGGCGGTATTCGGATATGCATTTTTCGCCCTCATCGGCTATTCCATTGCCGAGGGAATCATTTTAAAGTCCGTACGGATCTTCAGTAAAAAGCTGGTTGTGGGATATGGAATTATTCTGATGGTGATGGCTCTTACGGGAGGGGTCCTGGCCATGGACCTTGCGGGATTTGAAGGAAGAATCCCTGAAGTGGAGGAGATTGAGAAAATCTATCTCGGACATCATCAGCATGAGTATCAATGGAGAGTTCAGCAGGGAACCTCTCCCTATTACGAAACCGAGGAGAATATCACTCATGTGCAGGCCATTCATCAACGGATCCTGGATCTGGATTTTGATCGGCGGGAGCGGGATCATTTCGGGAATCAGCGGGCGAGAAATTTTTACATCCGTTATCATCTAAAGGACGGACAGAGTATCACCCGGGTCTACTCCGGTATACCCGAGGATGTATACGGGGACATCTGGGAAGCCATGATGGAGACCCGCGAGCATCGAACCATTCATTATCCGGTGTTGAATCTTACCGGGGAAGAGATAAATCAGATCTTTCTTTCCTCGGACTACAGCGAAGTCAGTGAGCATCTTCGAATCACCGAACCGGAGGAAGTGGAGAGTTTTCTCCTTGCACTGCAAAAGGACATTGAGGAGAGCAGCTTCGAAACTCTGGAACGTGGAAACAGCTGGGGATATATCGGACTCATGCTGAAGGCGGAAGAGGAGCACAGGTCCGTCGAGACCGAAAAATTTTACCGGGAAATCAGTCAAAACTGGCTCAAAGCCTTTACCAATGTGGAGGAGTGGCTGGAGGAGCGGGATCATTTAAAGGATCTGATTCTGACCACGGAGGATGTGTCCCATGTGGTGGTGGAACGTCTTCATGACCGGGAACCGAAAATCCGTATGGAAATCGGGGATCCGGAAAAAATCAAAGAGGTGATTGACCAGTCCACCAATCTCTGGAGAGGTCCCGAAGTCACCTATCTTGTCGGATTTTATAACGAAAACAATGAGCAGATGATCATGAAAGGCTTTGAAGCCCAATCGGTACCGGAGTTTGTGGAGGCGTTTTTCCAAGAGTGAGGGAGGTAAGTGAAAATGACTAAACGGGTTATTGTGATCATGGGCGGACCTTCTCCTGAACATGAGGTTTCCATCACAACAGGGATCTCAATCATCAACGGACTGATTGGGGGAAAATGGGATGTATACGGAATGTACTGGGGGAGAAACAGGGAGTTTTATGGGGCCAGGAGGATCAACAGGGAGATCGGAAGCAAAGAGGATTTATTCCAGCTGATGGATCTGAAAAGTCAAATCATAGAATATGTCGAGGGTGAAGGAATTGAACCGCTGTTAAGGGCTGTGAAAGGAAAAGAACGGGAGACCATGGTGTTTCCCGCTCTTCACGGAAGTTACGGGGAGGACGGCAAGCTTCAGGGATTGCTGGAGATTCTGGGAGTCCCCTATGTGGGGAATGATGTTGCAGCATCGGCTGTAGCCATTGACAAGGTCCTGTCCAAGGATCTTCTGGAGTGCCACGGACTTCCCCAGGGAGATTACCGGGTCATGGAAAAAACTGAAATGAACCATCGGGGAAAACTGTATGATAAGCTGGCGGATCTTCTGTTTCCCATCTACATCAAGCCTGCCCGGCTGGGATCCAGCATCGGAATCCTTCGCATCCGGGAGGAAAGCGATTTGATTGACGGGCTTCACAAAGCTTTTGCCTATGACGATAAGCTTGTGATCGAAGAGGAGATTCAGGGTCGGGAAATGCAGATATCCGTGATCGGAAACCATGAACCGAGAGTGTCGGAAGTGGGGGAATTTATCCAGGGGAAGCCCTTTATGGATTATCACACGAAGTACACGCCGGGATTATTAGAATCCGTGATTCCCGCAAGGCTCACAAAGCTTCAGAGGCAGGGGATGAGACGGGATGCACTGAAAGCCTATAAAGTTCTCGGCTGCAAGGGTCTTGCCCGCATCGATTTTTTTGTGGCAAAGTCAGGGGAGCATTACATTAATGAGATCAACACCATGCCGGGGTTCACACCCCAGAGCATGACGCCGAAGCTGTGGGAATCCCTGACAGGAATGAGCTATCGGGAGCTGTTGGAACAGCTGGTCTCTTATGGTGAAGAAGCGTTTCTTGGAAAGGACGGGATCGGGGATGATTCAAAGAGATCTACAGTGGATTAAAGACAAAACCGGGGGAGCTTTTGTGTCAGACAAGAGAAGGGGCCAAAAGGACAGAGGCATGATTCATGGCGTCTCCATCGACACAAGGACCCTTGAGAAGGGAAACCTTTTCCTTCCGCTTAAAGGGACAACCGATGGACACCGGTTTATTCCCATGGCAATGGAAAGAGGCTGCGGTGCCCTGCTCTGTGAGGATAGCTCCATCGATGAGGTGAAAATTGCCATTCAGAAGGCAGTGGATGAAGGGAAGCTGAGCCGGGAAGAGCTCCCGCCGATCATTCTCGTGGAAAACACGGAAAAAGCCCTGCAGGATCTGGCCTCTTCCTATCGAATGGAAGTAAATCCCCAGGTCATTGGAATTACAGGTTCCGACGGGAAAACCTCCACAAAGGATTTATTGGAGGGAATACTAAGAGGTACATACCGCACCCATAAAACCAAGGGGAATTTCAATAATCTTTTGGGCCTGCCCCTCACCCTTCTGGACATGAAGGAGGACACAGAGGTGGCGGTCCTTGAGATGGGAATGTCCTCTCTGGGAGAGATCAAACGCTTAACCGAAATCGCCAAACCGGATAGGGGGATCATCGTCAACGTCTCCGATACCCATCTGGAGGAGGTGGGCAGTCTTGAAGGAATTCTGCAGGCCAAGTTCGAGCTTTTCGACGGCATAAAGGACGGCGGAACTCTGGTATATCATGGTGATCACAGGGAACTGGAGGGAATGGTCAAGGAGGGGCTTCAGAGAAAAGCTCTCAGGGTCTTTTCCTTTGGGGAAGGGGAGCATTGCGATTTTCGGATCAGCCCCGGTGCCGTAACCGACCGGGGAGTTGATTTTTCCGTTGAAAGCAGCCGGTTCAAAAAGGGAGCCGCTTCAAAGAGCGGGGGAAAAAGCACGGGTTTTTTCATTCCGCTCCTGGGAGCCCATCAAATGTATAACGGAACGGCAGCCATTGCCCTGGCTATTTCCATGGGTCTTGGTATCGGGGAAATCCTGGAGGGACTCAGCAGAGGGGATTTCACCAAAATGCGGATGGAGATCCGGGAGAAACAGGGATATCGCATCATCAACGATGCCTATAAATCAACACCTGCAAGCTTGCGAGCGGCCATCAGCTTTTTCTCATCCATGGAGACCGGGGAGGAAAAAGTCATGGTTCTGGGAGATCTGCTGGGACTGGGCGGAGATGAAAGGAAAAAACACTATGAAATCGGCAAAACCATTGATGAGACACGGATTCACCAATTGATCGTCATCGGACCTCTGGCCAGGCACTTAGGCATGGGTGCCATGGAGAAACTGGGAGAAGGGCGGGTCATGTATTTCAATGGGAAGGAAGAAATGAATCAGCATCTGGAGACCATGGACAAGCGGGGGAAAATCCTTATGTTCAAAGGATCCAGAGGGGTTGCGCTGGAAGGGGTCATTGACAATTTGATCTAAAGACCTTATACTTAGAATTCAAACAGGGATTTCTTTCGGGGTGCGAAAAGCCACCGGAGGGAATAGAGGAATTCTTTGAAAGGGGGACAAAACCATGAAGCGACTGACCATCGGAATCGATATTGACGGCACCATCACCGATCCCTTCTACTGGCTGGATTTTGCCAATGAGCATTTTAAAACGGACATCAAGCCGGAGGAGATTACCGTGTATGAAATCGGTGAGGTCATGGATGTGAAAAAAGAGGATTATATGAAGTTCTACGAGGAATATAAGGAAGAGATTCACGGGAAAGCCGGAGTCCGGGAAGGGGCGAAGGAGGTTCTCTGGAAAATCTTCCAAAAACACGATGCCCATTACATCACTGCCAGGGATGAATCTTTGCACACCTTGACTTTGGAATGGTTTAAAAAGCATCAGCTTCCGGATCAAAAGCTCCATTCTCTCGGAAGCCACCATAAGGCGGAAAAAGCCGGAGAGCTGGGGTGCGATCTATTTATCGAGGATCGTTACGAGAATGCACTGGAATTGGCGGAGGCGGGAATCACCGTGATTCTCATTGACTGCAGCTATAACCGTATGCCCTTAAAGCCTAATATGATCCGGGTGCACAGCTGGACTGAAGTGGAACAGGTAATTCATGAAATTGCACAAAAAAAGACGGCAAGAGAGCCGTCGCTTAAAACCATTAAGGAATTCGGATAAAACCGGGTTCCTTTTTTTATATCTGATCCCACTGAATAAACCTCTTAGTGGAAGGGTTCTCCGGTGATTCGATCACTTCCTTTGCGGAGCCCTTTTCCACAAGCTTTCCCTGATCGATATAAAACACCTCGTTGGCAAGACGTCTTGCCTGCCGGATATTATGGGTAATCATCAACACCGTTGCTCCCGTGCGGTGATAAAAATCCCGAATCGCCTTTTCCATTAAGATCACCGATTGGGGGTCGATATTGGCCGTGGGCTCATCCAGCATCAAGAGCTTCGGCTCGAAGACCAGAGCTCTGGCCAGGGCAAGCTTTTGGGCTTCTCCACCGGAAAGGGTGGTGGCCATTTGATCCCGAAGGGATTCAAGACCCAGGGAATCCAGAAGGGCATTGCACTTTTTTTCGATGATTTTCGGTTCCGCTCCCCGGATTTTCAAGGGGTAGGCCACATTCTCATAGACTGATCGGCGAAAGAGGTAGGGTTTTTGAAAAATCAGCGTCATCTCTTTATAAAGCCCGGGATTTCTCCGCAAAGAGCTGCCATCGTAGAGAATGCTTCCCCTGTGAAGAGGATCCATCCCGGCGATCAGCTTGATTAACGTGGTTTTCCCCGCACCGTTGGGCCCGATAATGCCAATGAAGGATCCTGTGGGAATATGAACTTTGGAATTTCCAAAGCGATTTTTTCGCCGTAGCTGGCAACAAGGTTTTTGATTTGCAGATCCATGGTGATCCTCCTATTAAAAGCATTCAGGACAGACTTTATCGTCACTAAGCAGGCTTTATCGTCACGATCAATTTTAGGATTTCTGTTGAAAATGAAAAAGGGCAAAGTTTATCACAAAGGAGAGGGTAAGAAGAATAAGGCCTAAAGCGATGGCCATTTCATAATCCCCCATGCTGCGAAGCATGGCGATGGCAGTGGTCATGACTCTGGTGTGCCCTTTAATGTTTCCCCCCACAATCATCACCGCTCCAACCTCGGAAATTGCCCGGCCGTATCCGGAGATGATTCCCGCAAAGATTTCAATGCGAAGCTCACGAATCATAAGAAACAACAGCTGAATTCTGGATGCTCCCAGGGTTTTTCCCAGGGCTTTGATGCTGAGCCCTCTTTCGAGGGTTCCGTTATAAACGATTCCCGTAATAATCGGGGTGACAAGGATAAACTGGGCAATCACCATGGCGGCAGGGGTAAAAAGGATTCCCAACTGCCCGAGGGGACCCCGCCGGGAGATCATAAGAAAGACAAAAAGCCCCACGATGACCGGAGGAAGACTCATAAAGGTATAGAGGACCCGGATGACCAGTTTCTTGAAAGGGAATGCCTTGATTCCGAGGAAAATCCCAAGGGGAACGGCAATGAAGGTGGCCGCCATGGTTGCAAGTATGGTGACAAGCATTGTAAGGTTCACGATTTGAAACAGCTCTGCATCAAAACTGAAAATAAGGTGCAGGGCACTTCTAAATCCTTCGATAATGGAATCCATTGCCGCACTCCTTTCCTTGGGACAGGATGTCGTCACGTTGCACACATAAAAAGCTGTTTCTTTTACTCATAAGAGGTTGTTTCGGCCTTCCCACAGCACGGGGCAGAGAAGGTTTATTCATTCATTAATCCGCATCAGGAATAAAAAGAGGCTCTCCGAAGATGTCCACACCGAACTCACCGATTCGCTTCTGGGTTTCATCGGAGATCAGCCATTCAACAAACTTCTGTGCACCTTCTGTGTTGATATTTCCGCCATCATCCTGGGTCACAGGAATCACACTGTAAGGATTGAATAAAAGCTCATCTCCTTCGGTGACAACGATCAGATCCAGACTTCCCATCATGGAAAGATAAGTCCCCCGATCCGTAAGGGTGTAGGCGGACATTTCATCAGCCATCTCCAGCACCGCACCCATTCCCTGCCTGCGGAAACGTAAAAGTCAGCGTCTTCAATCAGGCCTGCCATATCAAGGAGATTCTGCTCCATAATATGGGTCCCTGAACTGTCTCCCCTTGAGACAAAGGAGGCTTCAACATCCCAGATTCTTTGAAGGGCATCAAGGATGTTGTCCGGCGCAATTCTGTTAACCTCAGCGGGATCACCGGGAGGTCCCGCAAGAATAAAATCATTATACATGACGGAATAGCGCTCTGTTCCGTACCCTTGCTCCACAAATTCCATTTCCGCATCATAGGCATGGACCAGGACCACATCCGCGTCTTTTCCCCTGCCCATATCCAGTGCGGCTCCCGTACCCACAGCGATGACCTTTACTTCAATCCCTGTCTCCTCGGTGAAGGAGGGAAGGATCTCGTCAAGCAATCCGCTGTTCTCAGTGCTGGTTGTGGTGGAAAGGGTGATGGATCCCGGGTCGGGGTTTTCGCAGGCGGTAAGCCCCGGCATTATGAAAATTAAAATCAGTATAATCAGTATAAAGTGAACGTGTTTTTTTATTGAATCGCCGATCATTGGTTTTGTCTTTGAAAATCTCATCATTTCACTCCTCCATTGTTATTGTAATTGAATCGGTAAAAAATTACAAAAGAAAATCACGAAACTTTTCTTTACGCATCAAAAACCTCCTTTCCAAAAATATGGGAAAGGAGGTCGCTGCAATCAAAAAAAAGGTCGTGAAGACCCTTTATCTACTGTAGATCCTATGTAGTAAAGACTCCTTTCCGGCGGGAGGCGCAGTCGTTTCCAATCGCACCCTATCGGTCCGGTCTTCGTAGTTTCCCTTAGAAGGCGGGACTCGGAGTATATTATTCGGTTGTCTCTTTAAAAGTAGCATATTGTTTTTTAATTGTCAAACAATAAGAGGAAGAAAAGTTGAAAAAATACGACAGCGGATCAGTTTTTCCGACGCAATTTTGAACGCTGCAATTTATACGGATGATAAAAGAATTAACCATATACATAATACGACATATAGCGAATTATATAAAAAAACAGATCAATAAAAATACGAAAAACAATTGAACCCGGGGGCGACATTTGTTATGATAAGGGTAGTAATCAGAGAGAAAGGGTGAATTCCTTGAAAAGCTTACAAAACCTTAGGGTAGGAATCATTGGCGGTGGACAGCTGGGCAGGATGATGATCCTGGAAGGAAAGAAAATGGGGATGCAGTTTACGGTTCTTGACCCCGATAAGAACGCTCCGGCGGTATCCCTTGCAGATCAACATATACAGGGGAATTATCACGACCGGGAGAAACTCCGTCAGATTGCAAAGACATGTGACGTACTCACCTATGAGTTCGAGCATATCGACGGCCCCTATTTACAAACACTGGAAGAGGAAGGATATTTTGTGACTCCCTCATCCTATTCGCTGCAGATTATTCAGGACAAATTTCGTCAAAATACCTTTTTAAAAGAGCAGGGACTTCCCACACCGGATTTTCGAAGGGTGGAAAGCCTTGAGGATCTTCGAAAGGCGGGAGAGGACCTGGGGTATCCCATGGTGCTGAAAGCCACCACGGGAGGCTATGACGGAAAGGGAAATGCCCTGATTCAAAGCAGAGAAGGGATGGAAGGAGCTTTTTTTGACCTTAAAAAGGGGAAAGAGGACCGGGACCTGATGGCGGAAGCTTTGTGGATTTTGAAAAGGAAATCTCCATCATTGCAGCCAGAGGAAAAAATGGTGAAACCGCAGTCTATCCTCCATCAGAAAATCACCATGAAAAAAACATCCTGAAGCACACCATCCTGCCGGCAGAGATCTCCGGAGAAGTGGAGAAAAAGGCCATGGATCTCGGGAAGGAAACTCTGGAGAAGCTGAAAGGCCAGGGAGTCTTTGCCATCGAACTGTTTGTCACAAAGGATGGAAGGGTTTTAGTCAATGAAATCGCCCCCCGGGTACATAATTCAGGACATTATACCATTGAAGCATCGGAGACTTCCCAGTTTGAGCAGCATCTTCGGGGGATTCTCGGTCTTCCCCTTGGAAGCACGAAGCTAAAGCGTCCTGTGGCAGGAATGATCAATCTTCTGGGAGAAGGAAAGATCTCCGGGAAACCGGTGATTCAAGGTTATGAAAAGCTTCTGGCAACAGAGGGTGCTCATCTTCATTCTACGAAAAGAAGGTCTGCAAGCCGGGACGAAAATGGGACACATCACCGTTCTTGGAGAGTCCCGGGATGAAGTTCTCGTCAAACTTAAAGAGCTTGAAAAACAGTCAAAATCTATGCAGAGGAGGAACAAGTATGAATCAACCCTTAGTCAGTGT
>LCWZ01000024.1_pt1 | contig 20473 bp, 13 predicted proteins | sample 349071 | NCBI WGS metagenome assembly LCWZ01 (sample SAMN03565344, study PRJNA281982) | anaerobic digester metagenome | biome: Anaerobic digester; feature: Alkaline_Metagenome_Assembly_B; material: Alkaline anaerobic digester sludge; isolation source: anaerobic digester run at haloalkaline...
CCTACCATAAGTCAGTGGAATTATGTGGTGGCACAGGTGAGATTGCCCGGCGAGGAACCCATGCTTCTTGATGCCACCGCACCGTTTCCGTATGCCGGATACCTTCCTCAAAGGGCAATAAACGGCAGGGGGCGTATTTTCGACAGCCAGGTGAACGAATGGGTAAACCTTGAAAGCAATATCACCTTCCATCTTCACAAAGACTATGAAATGGAAGTGGATCCGGAGGGCAACCTGGAGGGCACCCTGACCTACACATGGAAGGACTTCGGTGCATATTCCGTGCTTCAGGAATTGCCTTCATCTTACGACAATCACCTGCTGGATGAGTTTGCAGGCGAAACTGGTGCGCGGATAAATAATGTCAGGCTTGAGCCTGCCGTTGCAGAAAACGACACCCTGAAAGTAACACTGTCTGCAGATTTCCTGATACCGGCCTACGCACAGGTGCTGGGTGATGAGATCATCATGCCGTCTTTGTTTTTTGAAGCCCGCAGCAACAACCCATTTGCCGCGGAAGAAAGATTATTCCCTGTGGTGTTTCCTCATGAAGCCAGGTACTCATACAGCTTTTCCCTGCAGCTGCCCGCTAATGCAAGCGTTGAATACCTCCCGGAGCAGAAAGCGGGACGTTGGGGCCGTTTTTCTCACCAATTCAATTTCCTGGAAAAAGATGGCGTGATCTCCGTAACCGGGTTTACAGAAAACCTTGCGAGGAGAGTCAATGCGGAACGGTACCATACATTCCGGAACTATATGACCCTTTTTGCTGAAAACAATTCAGATCACATTATAATCCGCCTGAAGTAACAACCAACCGGGGATGTAACGCAAAAGCTTTTCCGGATAGGATGTGGTAATCCCCTTGCCTGACTGATACCCGGAAACAAACCAAACAGGAACCAGAATAAAACAATCACTTATGATAATTGTTATAAAGAAACACCATGGAAGCCTTCTATGACTATTACTGAGAAATTAAAACAAAAATGGCAAAGCCTGAGCAAAGCTGAAAAATCAGCAGTGCGGGTGTTAATTGTATTCTTTTTTGCTGTGATTATCTTCGCATTGGGAACAGAAATGGGCAAGGTGTTCTACGCTGTATTCGGCAAGTAAAACATAAGGCGTTTCATAAAAAAGCTGGTGGCTCCACAAGCCTAGTACCCTCCAAACCCCTGCCTGATACCCAGAACCAAGCCGAAGAAAAACCAGAAGACTCCGATTGCTATAAAGAACAGAAAGTACCCCAATAGCAAGATGAGCAGGCTTTTCCAAAGCGTGTGGACGATTTTTTCACGAAAAAAATGATGAAGCACATATACATAGTAACCCAGTGTAATCAGGATTTCTATTGTACTATAGCCGGTTATCCCAAAAAGAAGAATTGAAGGCAGCATGACAAGCTTGTAAAAAGCCACCTGGGCATTCATGTAAGTGTGCAGAACCAAATGTTCGGTGTAATACAGACCGTGTTTTTTATAAAACAAACGACTCAGCCAACCGAACAGAAATATGGCTAAGGCCGACCAGATGCTCAGCTGATCAAGGAAATACACCTGGAAATATACGGCAAAATCATCAAATCCATCGGCTTTCATTTGTTCAAGGTATCCTTCCGCGTGGGGGGCGTGTGTAAATTGAAAGAACACAAAATAAAAAAGCCCAACCATCAGAATGAAGTATTTTGCTGCCCCTGTCAATCGCTCCCTGTCGGTTTGCAGGTAACCGCGCAGCGTGATACCTGGCGCTATGGTAAGCTGTTTGATGGTATATAGAAACCCTTTGTTAACCAGTAAAAAGTCCAGCAATTCGGAGGCAATGGTTTTGAACCTGAACCTTTTGTAAGTTTTCTCCTTTTTGATGGTGACTTCTTCCTTGTCTTTCCAGGTGTTGAGGTGTGTCATTGCGGTTTTTTATTCGAAATTAAGAAAAGTCCCGCAAAAAACATAATTATCATCATATATTCATAAAAATATCAATCAGGGATTCAGGAGAGACAAAAAAACGGAAATTTAAATCTCATTATCCGGGCTTTTTCCGAATCATGCTTTCAGCGATTGCACCGGTGAGCGTCGTGCAGCCATGAATACCTGGTATACAATAGTCAGGGAGGCTATTGCCAGTGTGACAGCGGCAGATACCAGGAAAAAGCTGGGGCTGAGGTTGACCCGGTAAGCGAAATTTTCAAGCCACCGGTCTGCGACCAGGTATGCCAGGGGCCATGCGACCACAATGGCAATCAAAATCCATTTGAGTATGATCTTGAAGAACACCGCCATGATCTGTGGCCTTGATGCCCCGAGGACTTTTCTCAGGCTCACCTCCCTGTGGCGCGATTGTACCATGTAGCTTGACAAACCGTACAAACCCAGCAGGGCGAGTATGATCGCTGTGAGTGAGGCATAGAGGATGATCCTGAAACTTCTTTCTTCGAAGCGATACGAATGGGCAAGGACATCATCGAGCCATATGCTGTTCACCCCGTAGTTAAGGTCTGCTTTCATGAAAACCTGTTCAATCCTTTCACGGGCTGCCGGTAAATTGCTGCTGTTTACTTTTACAGAAACAATCCTGATCTCGTCGAAATACCGGTTGAATACCAGGGCTCCGATGGGTTCATGCAGGCTCTCGAAGTGAAAATCCTCCACCACGCCTATGATTTTGCCATGGTATTCCCATAGCGACACATCAGCGCCGATGGGATCCTCGAGGCCGAGCTGGCGTACCGTCTCCATGTTGACCACATACTCGTAGTTGTCGGTTTGTATCCTTTCGTCGAGCCAGCGTCCTTCCACGAGGCGAATGTCGTAAAAGTCAATAAAATCGTCGATCGTGGCAAAATAAATAATGGGGATGGCCTCGCTGGGGTGTTGACCGCGCAACCGAAAGAACTGGCCGCTGCCGCCACTACCCGGCACAGCTTGTGATGCAGTTACCGCCGACACTTCGGGAAGCTGCAGCAGGTCTTGTTTCAGCACCTGGTACGATGACTGGATGCCAGGGGTTATACCCCTGAAAAGCAGCACATTTTCCCCGTCAAATCCAAGATCGTCATGCTTCATGAAGCGGATCTGATCATTAACAACCCAGAGGAAGGTAATGAGGAAAACCACGATGGCAAACTGCGAAACGACCAGGAAAATGCGCAGAACCGGGGTTTTTCGCCCCGGATGGAGCTGGCCTTTGAGGATATCTGCTGGCTGATGGCTTGCAAAGCTTACAGCGGGATAAAGGCCGGCTATAAGCCCTGTAGCCACCGTGAATGTGATCAATGATACCAGCAGCGAAGCACTGAAAAAGTCGTAAAGCGCGAGGTCCCGTTCCAGTAAAGCAGAAAACGGGGGAAGGAATACCTCCACCAGGATCAGCGAAAGCACCAGCGCAATAAAGGCGATGAGCACCGATTCGCCGAGAAACTGGAACACAATGTTTTTCTTTTGTGCACCGGCTACTTTCCGTATGCCCGCTTCGATGATCCTTTTATCGGAGCGGGCGGTTATCAGGTTGATGAAATTGAAGACGGCTATGGCGAGGATGAAAACTGCCAGCCCTGTCATGATGATCATGTTCTGGAAGTTTCCTTTGGGGCTCAGGTCGCCGTCGAGATGCTGTCCAAAATGAATGTCTTTGAGGTTTTGCAGATGGATGGAAACCTGGTAGTGTTCCCCGACAACTTCTAAGACCCTGCTGGTGGCAAAGCCGGTGATTTTTTCTTTCAGCGCATCGTCAGGAGGGGCATCCAGGAGAAGGTAGGTGGCGAAAAAATTCTGCAGCTGGTTCTGCTGTTCGTCAGGGATGATCAGCAGCGGTGCCAGAACCTCGAATTGCAGGTGTGTGTTGGTGGGCGGATCTTCCAGGACAGCGCCCACAACAAAGGGCTTTCTCTCGATGCTTAGCTGATCCCTTTCCACGTCAATCCATAACACATCCATCTCCACCACCTTCCCAATGGCAGACCTGCCGGAAAACAGGTTCTCGGCAACGGTCCTGGTAAGGACCACCTGGGAAGGATTGCTGAGCGCATGTCCCGGGTCTCCTTCCAGCACCGGGAAGCTGAATATCTCATTGAAGCAGGAGTCTGCATAAAAGATTCGCTTGTTTATAAGCTGGTTGTCGTCAACTTCAAGGGTGGTATACCTGGGGAACACCCTTGTAAAGGACTTTATCCCGGGTATGTTTTCCGCGAGGCCGGGCCCGGTGAGGGCGAGTGTATAGGGGATGGTGGAGTCGAAATGCCCGTGAAACCGGGTGATTGTTCTGAATACCCGCGAGGAGTTTGTGTGCATGTCTTCAAAACTGCGTTCGTGTTTCACAAACAGGGCGAGAATGATGGTAGCGGCCATTGCCGATGCCAGTCCCAGCACATTGATAAAAGTTACGGCAGGTTGCCGTTTCATGTTCCTGAAAGCAAGCAGCAGGTAGTTTTTTATCATTTACGGAAAGGTTTTATGCAGATTTTATATCAAAAAACGCACCATACCTATTATAAGACTTATTCTCATTGTGATAAACAGGACTTCCTGTGCGACGGATGCAATATGACTGTCCGTTATTGATCAGTGAGTGTCCGTTTTTATATGATTTTTTATTGCGGTTAATTTGTTTTATCACAAAGGTACAAAGGTCACGAAGTTTTTTTGTTTTTTTATATAATATTTCTGTATATTTGGTTGGTCGATTTGGGTGTTTTTTTGGCACAAGTCGGCAAATACTGCTAATTACTGTCTTTTCTGCCAGGTTTATTATTCTGTTTTTCTTTATTTATCTATAAGTTCATGTCGTGTCAATGCAATGTTGTAATACGTTTTAAAACCTCAAATCATGTAACACCAAACAGAACAGATCATGAAAGCAACCCTTTTCAAAACATTACTTGTTGCGGCTTTTTCTCTCGCAATGAACTTTGCATTTTCCCAGGAAGATGCAGAAGGTTGTAAGGACCACTCCCTGTTTAACCGTATGCCGAACTATTATCTTTATGATTGTGATGCAGTGGAGTTTGGCGCTATGAAATTCCCTGTGGGGAATCCGGATCCTTATAATGAAGATATGATACCATCCGAATCAGTGGAAGGGAAATTGACTGTATTAAATTACTTCCTGGAGGAGGATAAAACAGCTGCATCAGGATTGCAGATCATGCGTAACTTTCAAAATGCAGCCCGGCAGCACGGTGGAGACATTTTGGGGGAATACCAGGGATGGTGTTCCGGATATTATGAATTTTACGGAGCAGATATCCACGGAGGCACTATACCTTTTGGAAATGGCTGCACTCATTGGGGAACAACGATCAGATTCTCCGATGATAATAAAGAAATATGGGTATATGTTCAATTGTCAAGCGACGGATATGATATGGTAATAGCTGAAAAAGAGGCAATGGAGCAACACATTCAAGCCAGCGAAATGTTTGAAAGACTGCATTCTGGTGAAGCGCTGACATTATATATCAATTTTGAAACAGCCAGCTCTGCAATAAAAAGCGAGTCACATGATATGATTGAAGAATTGTATGTGATGCTGAACAGCAATCCTGATCTGAATATTATTGTTGAAGGGCACACGGATAACGTCGGCAATCCTGCTTCAAATATGACACTATCCGAACAACGGGCCGCAAGTGTGAAAACTTTTCTGGTAGACAAAGGTGTCCCGGCGGAGCGAATCAAAACGGTTGGCTATGGCCAGGACAAACCTGTTGCCGACAATTCAACTGAAGAAGGAAAAGCGAAAAACAGACGTGTTGAGATCAGAAGAATGTGATGATTTCCGGTTGACTGCTTTTAAAACAGTATTCTTTTTACACGGCAAAGGTGCGAATAGAGCTTGAGGGCGATACGTAAAGCCAGGCGATCATTTCCTGTTTGGGTTGAAGCTGCTTATGAGCTTGTTCTTTTTTGCGCGTCGCCATTTTTTATCTCCTTTTCTCAGGTGATGGCATCAATAATTCTGCTAAACTTCTCATAATAAATAAGTTATGGCAGTTGTATTGTTTTGCAAAACCGCTTTTATCCCATTTTGGTGTTCAGACAAACGCTTTTTTAGTTTGGAGGTTACCCCAAAGTATTATGTTGTTTTGTTATTCATGTGCTTACTGCACGTCCTTTAAAAACCGGAACAGTTCATTATCGGTAGAGAGTATGATGGTGGTCTGTTCGTCGAGGGATTTTTCCAGGGCTTCCATGGCCCTGAGGAAATTGTAGAGTTCCCTGGATGCATTGCTCCGGTTGTATGCCGAGGCATAGATGTCGGTGGCGCGGGCATCGGCCCGTCCGCGGATCATCTCTGCTTCGCGGTGTGCTTCCGACTGGATCTCTGCCAGGTCGCGTTCTTTCTGACCTTCTATGCGACGGGCTTCGCCTTCGCCTTCGGAGCGAAACTGGTCGGCGATCCTGTTACGTTCGCTGATCATCCGGTCGTATACCCGTTCGCGGACTTCTGTGACGTAGTTCATCCGTTTGAAGCGGAAATCGAGTATCACGATGCCCAGGTCGGCCGTGCGTTCGTTGGCGCGCTGAAGCACCTGGGATTCGATCTCTTCGCGGCCCACTGAAATTTCTTCCAGGTGTTCCAGTTCTTCGAGGTAGTCTTCATATACCTCCGGAGTCCGGTTGGTGGAGCGCACCAGGTCCAATAACAAATGGCTGGCGATGGCGTTACGTGTCTCCCCGTCGAGGATGTCGTCGAGCCGCGACTGGCCGGAACGTTCATCGCGCAGACGGATAAAAAACTGCAGCGGGTCGGCGATCTGCCAGCGCGCATAAGTATCAACGTGCATGAAACGCTTGTCCTGTGTGGGTATTTGATTGGGGTCGCCATCCCATTTCAGGAAGCGCTTATCGAAATACTGTACTTTTTGGATTATCGGGACTTTAAACTGTAGGCCGGGTTCTGTGCGGGCTTCTCCTACAGGCTTGCCAAATTGTGTGACAATGGCCTGCTGCGTCTCATCAAGGATGAACATGCTATTGAGCCCGGCGATGATGATGATGATGGCGGCTATGATAAGGGCTATGTTTCTCTTTTTCATGTGTTTATCGTTAATGTCAAAATGTCGAAAAGTCTGGTTAATGGCTTTTGGCTTTTAGCTTTTAGCTTTTACTCCGGCAACTCTTTCCTGATGCCGTCGAGGTTGAGGAGCGGCAGGACGTTGCTTCCTTCTTCGTCTACAATGACTTTGTTTCCAAGCTTGGGCAGGATCTCTTCCATGGTTTCAAAGTAGACGCGTTTTTTGGTCACTTCCGGTGCTTTCACGTATTCTTCATAGATGCTGTTAAACCTGTCGGCTGCTCCTTCGGCGCGGTTTACACGATTCAGGGCGTAGCCTTCTGCTCGCTGGATGGTTTCTTCAGCCTCTCCGCGTGCACGCGGAATCACCCTGTTGTACTCCGATTCGGCCCTGTTGATGAGGGTCTCCCTTTCCTGCTGAGCCTCGTTCACTGCGTTAAATGAAGGCTTGACTGGATCGGGCGGATTCACATCCTGCAGCACCACCTGGTCGATGCGGATGCCGTTTTCATAATCGTCGCACATCTGCTGGAGCAGCACCTCCACGCTGGTGGCTACTTCTTGCCGTCCGACGGTCAGCACCTCGTTCACCGTACGATCCCCCACGATCTTTCGCATGGCTGCCTCCGACATGTCGTGCAGGGCGTCTTCGGCATCGCGGACCTTAAACAAATAGTTATAACTGTTTACGATGCGATACTGGACGACCCACTCCACGTCGGCGAGGTTCAGATCTCCGGTAAGCATCATCGACTCATCGCGGTATTCGTCTTTGGCATAACGGGTACGCACATCTGCTTCAATTGTACGGAACCCGAACTCCTGTTTTAACTGGCGTTGTACCGGAATCTTGTATATTCGCTCCAGACCGAAGGGCGCGATGAAGTTCAATCCAGGGTCAAGGGTACGATTGTATTTCCCGAGGAATATCACCACACCCTCTTGTTCGGGCCCGATGGTTTTTACTGAGGTGAGCACGGCGATCAGCAGGATAAGCCCTAGAGCGAGCTTTTTGCCGTGTTTTTTTAGCCATTCCAGGTTTCGGCGAAACTGGATTTCCTGTTCGTTCATGATGGGTTTTTTTGGAAATTTAGTTTAGTATAATTAAGCGCAATGTAAGAAAATTTTGGCATTATCCTGTGTGCAGCCGGGCTTTACCTGAGTCATGCTCTCAGCGATTTCACCGGTGAGTGCCGTGCACCTAAAAAAACCTGATAGACAATGTGGTCAGGGAGGCAATTCCCAGTGCCAGCCCAAGCACATTGATAAAGGTTAGGGTGGGTGCGGCTTCATCTTTGATCAGTGAGTGTCCGTTTTTATTTTTTTCCGGCCTTCAGCAGCTTGCCCTCAACTTCACATAACTTTCCGGTGTAATTACACCCAAAACACTGTTCTCGGCGGAGAAGCTTTGCAGGGCGTCTTCAAAGTCTTTGAAACCTGAGTTAAGCGCCATTTGAATGGTGTTTTTATCCGTCGTGAGTATTTCCAGGATGTGCATGAGCTGTTTGAGCTTCTCAACCACCTTCCCGTGACTGGCGGTTTGCCGCAACAGGTAATAAGCATTGCTTACAATGACAGAAGTAACATATCCGTTGATTTTTTTGGATTCGCAGCAGGCCAGGTTTTTGGCAGCGTCATCGGAAAAAGGCTTCTGGTCAAAAAAAAAAATCCAGGATCACATCGGCATCAATTCCATTTGATGCGACCGCCGAGCAGGCCGGGCAGCTGACTTTTCAGCCAGTCAAAGACCGGATGCGCGTCGGGGCCGTTGACATTCGGGGTTTCTTTTTCCTGAATTTCGTCACCAATATAGCAAAACAAGCAAATCAGAAGCCAGCCTGATTTTATTATTCTTTGATGATTTTAAAAGTAGCAGTCCCTTTTTCACTGATCATCTGCAGGAAATAAATGCCTTCGTCCAAATGACCCAGATCAAGATCATGAGTGGCTTTAAAATTGCGGGATTCAAGCCTATGTGTTTGCTGCAAAACTCCTGCAGTGTTGTAAATGTTCAGAATGATCTCATCATCCAGAAAAGGGTCATCAATATTGATAAACAACCGATTTTTAAACGGGTTGGGTAAACAAAACTTTGCAGTCCATTTGAATGAATGTCCTCAGCAAAGGTGGCAGGCTGAAATACGGCCTTGATTTCAATGTCTTCCCACACCTCTATGTTTAAGGGATTTTCATCAAGATTACCAAAGGAGGTTTCCCAACGATAGAAAGACCAGGAGTCTTCAGGTATGGCTTCAAATACCAACTCTGTGCCCTCGGGGACAAAATACTCATCTTCCCCGGGTAGCACATGTCCATTTCCTTCAACACTGATAATAACCGCATAATGAGGGTTTTGAAATTCATACGCTCCCATATCTATGTTGTGTCCGGAGAATCTGGCATTTCCCAACAAATCAAACACATACACCCCCAAAGAATCAGAATTTTCATAACCGGCATCAATCGAAGGAGAACCTGCGGAAAGGGCATAGGGATGCTCCCCCTCGTTTACAAACATGGCATCTTCGTCAATATTGTCTTCATAGACCATGTTTTCGTCATCGGCACCACCCTCAATCCCATCCATGCCATCTTGTATGTTACAATTAATAAAACCAGGTGCGGATATGCCATCCCAGATAAAAACCTGGTTTTCCGAATCAGGATAAACCGTATTGTTCCGTATAATGCTGTTATAAAAAGTAGGATCAGACAACACATTAAAAGTGATCAAAAACACACCACCTCCGTAGGCAGAATGATTGTCGGCGATGGTATGATTAAGTATAAGTGCCTGGGAGTCCAGGAAAAACATTCCCCCTCCAAAATAGATGGAGCTGTTGTTTACGATCAGATTATTGGAGATGGGCGTTGAGAGCTGTGATCTGCGAAAACTTATTCCCCCACCCATGGCAGCATGATTGTTCTCTATCCGATTGTTGTAAATCAATGGAGTGGATTCCTCAACAACAATTGCTCCTCCAATGCCGCTGGCAGTATTATGGGAAAAAACCGACCAGGTAACTTCTGCCCTGCTTGCATGTAAAAAAAGCGCACCACCATCTGCATCCTCAGCAGGGTCGTCCTCTATTTCATTATATGCAGTATTGTCATGAAAATGATTGTACTCCAGCAAAGCATTGTTCCCTTCCAGGTACAATGCACCGCCCTTGCGATAACAATGATTGTTGCGAAAAACACTATTTCTGATTTCAACGTCATGCATGCCAATGATACTTATTGCGCCACCATTTTTAAAATCGAGCAAAGAAGCTTTTGAGTGCTCAAAAATGCAGTGCTCAAAAACAGAAACCACAGAGGTATCTCTTTCAATATGGTTTATGAATCGAATGCCGTTCCATCCTCCCTCAGCGATGTCTGTTTGATGTAAACCTAAAGTATCGGAACGTGTAAACAGGATGGGTTCAGATTCCGTTCCCTGGGCTTGCAGCGATCCTTCAACAATAATATGATAATATCCATGGAAATATACAGTTGTGCCAGCATCTATTGTTAGCACTTCACCTGGATGAATGTGTGTGTTTTCATGAACATGCAAGGTGTCCGTACCCCCTTGTGCTGATAATGACGTCATAATGAATGACATCATGAATAAAACATAAAATGTATCCGTAAGTTTCATGTGTTATATTTTTTCAACTAATTGTTATTGAGGTGTTTATGTTCTTGTCAAAAGTTCAGGGGTTGTGTTGCAACTGTCAAATTGTCGAAATGTCAAAATGTCGAAATGTCGAAACGTCCCAATAATCATCCTCCTGTGTGTCAGAAATCCTGTTCCCGAATGGTCGGGATTTACAACATTGGCGTTTGGCTTCGCCGAGCTCGCAAGTGCTCGGTTCATCTGTTTATAATTTTTATATTTCGGTCAGATGGAACTCGCCATGCAATAAACACCGTCGTGTGTGTCAATTTATTTGGCATGGCTCGTTTCATGTTGTTATCAATGGTTTCAACATTAGCTGGCCTCATGCGGACAATCCAAGAGCTGACGGTACAAATATATTCGATTTAAGACTGCAAATATAATGGAACAGAAGTTTCGCACACATTTTACCGGCATTTTCAGCAACTGGCCCGGCTGATTCCACTTCTATACCATAACTATCCCAATGATTATCCAGGTTTGAAGTTGCGGGTGAAAGGCAATCGGTCATTATTGGTTTACAATGCCGTTTACAACACCGGCGTCACAAGGAAACCTTCCTTCCTGAGCAATTCAATAACGCCCTCTTCTCCGGGCAGGTGTCCTGCTCCCACAGCAATGAAAAGGCTCTTCTCCGGCATAACGGGTACCAGGTCTTTAACCCACTGTTTGTTTCTGTCGCTGAGGATAAGGTGTTCCCATTCCTTCATCATCACATTTGAAATCATTACCTCTTCCAGTGCCAAAAGGTCCTCTGCAAGATAGGCCTTTTTCATGGCCTGGAATTCCTCTACGCCTTCCTGGTCGAGCATCCTGAGTATTTCCTTTATCTGCAAATCGGTGGGTATTTCATCGAAAATCCCCATTTGCAGGGCGGCTGTTTCAAGGTCAATGATCTCCCTGCCATCTTCATTGGCCAGCCCTGCGAAATAAACCTCAGGACTTTCCAGTTGCTCGCAGGGGAAAAGTGTCATCGTAAGCATCGAGATCAGCACAAAGGGCTTCATTGTGCCCATCTGGTCCAGTCCGGCACCAAAGTTTTTGGTAAGCACCCGGTCAATCTTCTCATAGTCCTCTTGAGGCAGGGCCTTATAGATATTTTCAAAGCCCGGATTGAGCGACAGCTGTTGCATTTCGGCCAGCACTGCAGGGTTTGTGGGATCGAGCTCCAGCACCAGGCGTCGGTGTTTTGGTAGGCTTTCAGCACCTGTTCAGAAATGTGAAAATCATCCGGGCAAAGGATGTGCATGGTGCCATACAGGTAAGAGGCTTGCTGCAGCCCATTTCCTTCAATTTTCCATAATAGCTGTGCCGAAACCGGGTTGATGAAAACACTGATTATCAATAAGAAAAATACAGTTTTGATTTTGTTCATGATGGTTGTTTTTAAGAAGTGAATAATTGCATTTTTCTTAATAGTGACAAAAACAGGGTGAAAATTACAGGGGGGAAGGAATCTTTTCGGAAGCTTTCACATCCCACCCCGAACTCATCGGCAATCGATAATGGCAAATCGACAATCGGTAATCGGCAGTCGCCTAATCTTCCAGCTTCCGCCAGGAACTGGAAGCGTCTATAAGATTAAGCCAGCCGGTCAAGGATTTTTTCAATTTGGCTGACCAGGTAAAACGGAAGGCTGATAAGTTTGAACGATTTACCGGATTGCGTTCTCAGATCTTCCACCTTCATTGCTCCGGAATATACCCGTAGAGCCTGGTTGTGTGGCGCGGCATCCATAAACATATGCAATGAACGCAAACGTCCGCTGGCGCCGTATTTTACCTCAACAGGAATAAGTTTATCTTCATAAGGCAACACATAATCAGTTTCAGCTTGTGAGTTGCGTTCTTCCCTGACCCAGAAATTTAGCCGTGTGCGAACTGAGTGATTCAGCGCTGTTAATTCCTGGGCAACAACATGCTCAGCAATTTTCCCCTGGTAAACTTCATCTATGCGAGGGGAAATAAAGAGTTGCTTTTGCGTGCCGGATGAGTAGTTAACAAGTCCGGTATCAAGCAAGATAAGCTTTGGCGAGCGACGGTGCTTTTCTTCTGCCGGAATTTTTACATGGGTAATTGGATAAACCAATTTGAGGAGCATTGTTTTTTCAAGCGTTCTGAATGCTTCACCCATTTCCTTTGAACGGTAGTTTGAACCACCAAACTTATCGAAAGCAATCCTTTGCCCGGCATACTGAAAAGCTGAACCGATGATATGGCGCAAAATGTTTTCCTTAAGCGGGGTGTCGGCATACTTTTCAACATCATCCTGGTATGAAATGATAAGCCGCTCATAAATCTTTGGCAGGGCATTCAGATCCTGATTTTTTACATAGTTGGTTAAAACCTCCGGCATACCACCAATTATGGTATATTTCCTGAACAGTTCCATGAGTTTATCATGCGCATATTCAGGTATTTCAGCAGAATCAATTAACTCTTTTGACTTTTCTTCGTCGGCGGCAAGCAGAAACTCCCGAAACGAACAAGGCCTCACGGCCAAAAAATCAACCCGGCCAACAGGAAAGGAAATTTTTTTGTCTATTAGTGATTCAAGCAGCGAGCCGGCAGCAATAACGAAAAGTTCCGGGGCGTCTTCATAAAAATATCTGAGTTTGTTTACGGCTTTGGGCGAGTTTTGTATCTCATCAATAAATATCAGTGTACGGGGGACGTTTTTATTGGCGTCTTTTAAAAAAAAGATGGCTTCATGCAATTGCTTAAAAGAATAATCCTGGTTGAAGATTTTCAAGTCTTCCGGGTTTTCCAGGTTCAGCTCAATGTATTGATCAAATTCTTTGGCAAACTGCCTGACGATAGTGGTTTTGCCAACTTGCCTGGCACCGCGCAAAACAAGCGGTTTACGATCTTTATCCTGCGACCATTTTCGCAGTTCTTCAGAAAGAGTCCTCGGTATCATAACGATAATATTTTATTACAAAGATATGAATATTGTCACAAATCCAAAGACAAAACTCTTTCAATAGGCAATAAATCCAAAGATAAATTTAATGATTTGGCGAGTAAATCCAAAGACAGCCTGTTTTTTGTGGTTCGTTCACTAAAAGAAGGCCTCAAAGTTGCTATCACAAGCTTCCGGTTCTTCGCAGCACAGACTTTCCAGTTTCCGACAGGAACTGGAAGCGTCGGGTTTCTTAACCTGTATGATTGCAAATTCTTTCTATAAAAGCTGTTTTCTGGAGGCAATTCCGGCTCTTGTTCCAGCTGGAAAATGATCTCCTTCATGTTTCCATGTGCTGTTTGTAATTTTTTCCTGAATTTCGTTACCAATATAGCAAAACAAGTAAATCAAACGCCATGGATCAGAGAATCAGGGATACCTTTTCAGCGCAGATCAGTGAAAATGCCGGAATCATTCACAAGGTGGTGGCGATTTATGCCGATACCCGGGAAGACCAGGAAGACCTTTACCAGGAGATCCTTTATCAGAGCTGGAAATCGTATGCATCGTTCCGGCACGACTCGAAGTTCTCTACCTGGCTCTACAGGGTAGGCCTGAATACGGCATTGGTATTCCGAAGGAAAGACGCGCGACATTCCCATTCCCAACTGGATGAAACCATGACCCCGCACGCTGATGACAGTTACGAAAGCTGCGATGACAGGCATGCACTGATCGCTGCCATCAGGACTTTGCCTAAGGTGGAACGGATGATCATCACACTACACCTGGAGGGGTATACCTATAAGGAGATTGGTGAGATGACAGGGATATCAAAAGACAATGCGGGGATAAAAATCCACCGGATAAAAAACAAACTTTCAGAAACACTAAAAAAAATTGCATCATGAACAACTTTGAAAAAGCCTGGAAACAAATCAGTCAGGAAATGAATACCAGGGACATTTCCCCAAAAACAAACTACGGAAGGTCAACCGACAGTGCCATGCTTATTTCCCAAATCCGGAAAAAGCTAAAGCTTGGCATGGGCTGGACCCTCTTCTTTTTGCTGGCCTTGTTTGCTGTGGCGGTTATGCACCTGGGTGAACCGCAGATCCTTATGGTCGTAGGTGCCGGCATCCTGCTGATGTGGAGCAGTTTGCTGGCATCCCGGAGGTATTATCTGAAGATCAAAAACCAGCCTCATGTGGCCAGGGATACCAAAAGCATGCTCATCGACTACTATAACTGGGTAGTAAAACTGTTGCGCATGGAAAGGATATGGACCCAGTTTGCCATTCCGTGCTACTTGATCCTGGGCCTGCTTTACGGGCAGCTGAGGACCCATGGGAGCTTTGACCAGATTGTCTTTGATGGCCGAATGCTGGTCATCACCGCTTTGCTGATGGTTGTGGTGGTGCCCCTGGTGATTGTATGGGTAAGCTGGTCGCAGAAATACGCGTACAGGAAAGACCTGGAAGACCTGGAGGCTGCTATTGAAGATCTGGGGAATAACCATGAAAGCTGATCGTAGCGAACATTTTTTTATAAAAACCTGGGGTCATACCTGATGGCCCGGGTTTTTTTTATGCGGTTTTATTACAAAAAGGCACGAGGGAGACAAAGTATTTGCGTTTGGTATGCTTTGGGTTCTTTGTGCTTTCGTGTTTTTTTTCTTCCATACAGGCCGTGCATGTGTTTTTGATATGTGTTTGTTATTATTTTTGTCGCGTCTGCAGAATGGTTGCATTGACGTTGTTATGCCAGGTTTTTAACATACAAACATCTTAAGAACATGAACCGCCTTTTTGTTTTTCTAAGCCTTATCAACATTGCATTGTTTGCCAATGCCCAGCCTGTTGATGCGATCGGTCAGAACCGGGTAAGCCATGCGGAATTATCCGAAATAGGCCGTTTTATTCATGAACATATGGATGCTTACGTGAATGCCAACCGTATCCCCAATGCTGTGATGGCCGTTGTTACAGCAAACGGAGAGACATATATGAAGGGATACGGCCAAAGCGATTTGCAAAGCGGAGAACCAACAGATCCCCGCAGGCATCTTTTCCGTACCGGGTCAGTATCCAAAATATTTACATGGACTGCCATCATGCAACTTTACGAGAAAGGCCTGGTGGATTTGGATACAGACATCAATACCTACCTGGATGTTGACTTTAATCACAGAATACTTTACAGGGGCGACGATGCACCCATAACCCTGCGGCACCTTTTGAATCATACGGCGGGATTCGAAGACGTATTACAAAACCTGTTCAGCTTCAGCCCGCAGCCTGCGTTGAGAGAGCAGCTTCTTGCCATAGTTCCTGCGCGGATCTTTCCTCCCGGTGAGGTAATGGCTTATTCCAACTGGGGAACTTCACTTACCGGCTATATTGTGGAGTGTGTTACAGGGCTTTCTTTTGAAGAGTATGTTGAGCAATATATATTCGAACCGTTGGGAATGACGGCAAGCAGCTTCCGTCAGCCGCTGCCTGCCGGTTTACAGGAAAACCTTGTAACTGCCTACCGCTGGGTCGATGGCACCTTTTTGGAAGGACATTTTGAGCACATGGCTGCACCTGCCGGCGGAATCAGCACTACTGCCCGTGACATGGCGCTGTTTCTGCATGCGCAACTAAACGGAGGGGAAAATGAGTACGGCCGGTTTATGGATGCTTCCACCCTGCAAACAATGCATACGAACAGCTTCAGCTATCATCCCCTTACTGCGGGGATGGCCCACGGTTTATTAGAGTGGTATAAAAACGGACAGCGCATCATCTGGCACGGAGGCAGCACCACGATTTTTGATTCCGGATTCTACCTGATCCCTGAAGCCGGACTGGGCGTGTTTATTGCTTACAGTGGTGGGAGCTATACCGGTCATGCCCGCATTCTGAACAAATTCATGGATACATTTTTCCCTCAAAAAGATGTTGATGAACGGGATTATGAGCCCCTGCTGGTTATGGAGATGGCTCAACTGGAAGGATTTTATCAGCAAAGCCGGATGATGGTGACCAGTTCCGACAAACTGCTTAACCTGGTTATGGGTAGCTTCCAGCTTCGCGCCGTATCTGAACGCGAAATCGAATTTTCTCTTTATGATGAAGAGTACACTTTTAAAGAATTGGTTCCCGGCGTTTTCAGGCGGGTGTCAGAAAAAAGCAGTTATCCCTTCGGGCCGCTCGATTACCTGGTAGTGGGCGAAACACCCGACGGCAGGCCCATGCTTATTGCCGATGGTCCAATGACGTTCATACAAGCGGGAAGGCACGAAACAGCCTCTTTTGCTGCCCTCATTTTTATCCCCTCCCTGTTTTTGGCTTTCACTGTTTTGCTGTTTCTGATCATAAGGCTTGTGGTGAAGAAAGTGCGCAGCAAAGTGCCGGGCTTTTCGGCCGAAACCGTTATCATAAACCGGTTAATGGGCGTTCACGCGGGGGCTTTTCTCCTTTCGCTTATACTGTTTATGGCCACAGCACAGCCACACCCGGTGCATCAACTGCCACAATCCTTTTTCGAGCCCAACCGTGCCATGGATGTTTTAACCGGCCTGGGGTTATGGGTAACGGCTATTCTTTCGGCGGGGCTTCTGGCTATGATGATATGGCGTGTCAGGGTGGCCGGTTTTCGTCCTTTGCCATCTTTCATTGTTCAGGGAATATACACGCTATGGGCGGTTGCGCTTGTCTGGCTAATGCAGTTTTATAACCTGATTGGCTTCTGAGACAGACAAACCCGGATCATTTTCTTGCTACGCAAGCCAGTCACGGAGGCAACGGACCGCCGTTCCCGTTGCTGGCTTGAAACACAGGCAGCACTGCTAAGCTCCTTTCAGGGCCCCTGAATACATGTAATTGCATGGATTATGAAAGGCAAATCGTGTATCCGGAGAAATGCCCGTATGCTATTCGGTCACCAGTTTTCCTTTCATGGTGGCCCCTCCCAGTTCCGGTACCATTATTTCGTATTTCAGCACCTGGTAGGTAACCTGGTCAACCCAGATGGTCTGGCCTCCGGGGCTTCCATCGGCGTGGGTCAGGACGATCCGCCAGGTTGATGTTCCGTCATCCAGTTGATCTGCGTGGGTGTGCATGCGAAACAGTTTTTCGGACATGGCGTTCATGTCCACATTTCGGAAAACGCCCGAATATCCGTCGCTCAGGGGCAGGGTGGCCAGCTGTATTCCCTGGGCTGGCCCTTCGGCGAACAGCGGACCCTTCAGGGCGACATGCACCGGCATTTCCTGCTGGTCCATGCGTAAGATGCCTTCCACCTTGTCTTGCACATAGGAGACATCGATCGAAACCTGCCCCTGGCTTACCTGCCGTGAAACAGGCTGCAATGTGGACGCCACCAGGGTCATCACGTCGGTTGCCTCTCCCATGGGTGTCTGGCTCATTTCGGTGATCTGCACCTTGTCGTCCCGGGGATCGATCACCACGATGGTTTCCATATCCAGTCCCATGGCTTCGAGAGTCACCCGGTATGTAAACCTGCCTTCGGGAAGGCCGCGGACCGGTGTAAATACATGGCGGGCTTCTTCTTCGCTGATCTTTTCCGGCAGGGTCACTGTGCTGACATCCACGGTGATCTCTTCGAGGCGTTTGGCCACGTCATCGGGCATTTCCTCCTGGTAACGCTCTCCAACATGTTCTGCAAGGAAGGCTTCCATGGCAGCGATAAAAGCCATGTTGTTCACAGGACGGGCGAAGCCGTGCCCTTCGTCGGGGGCGTTCAGATAGGTGACCGGAAAGCCACGGTCGCGCAGTGCAACCACGATCTGGTCACTTTCGGCTTTCAGTACCCGCGGGTCGTTCTGTCCCTGCACCACCATAAGTGGTGCCGCGATCCGGTCGGCTGAGAACAGGGGCGACTGCCGTATCAGTTCGGCTTCGCCTTCGGGGGTCGACGGATCGCCCATACGCTCGTGGAGGGTTTTGCGCATGGCTTCCCAGTAGGGGGGTATAGAGTTTAAGAGGGTGATCAGGTTGGACGGGCCCACGAAAGATACTCCGGCAGCATAGAGGTCGGGGGTGAAGGCCAGGCCTGCCAGCGTGGCGTAGCCGCCATAGGAAATGCCAAAGATAGCGATCCTCTCAGGGTCTGCAATGCCCTGTTCGACAAGGTATTGAACGCCCCAGGTGATGTCATCCTGCATCAGGTCGCCCCACTCGAAGTTGCCTGCATTGAGGAAATCCTTACCATAACCGGTGCTCCCCCTGAAGTTGGGTTGCAGCACGGCATACCCCCGGTTGGCCAGGAACTGCACCCAGGTACTGAATCCCCAGTAGTCGCGCGCCCATGGACCGCCGTGGGGAAAAACCACCACCGGCAAACTGGTCTCGCCAAAGCCCCTTGGCATGGTAAGATAGGCCGGTATCTCCAGTCCGTCGGATGAGGGGTATCTGATGGCAAGCATGGGCGACATGTATTCTGATGGTAAGGCTGCGCGGGGGGTGTACTGGTAGCGAAGGGTCATGTCGTCCGTATCGTAAATGTACACTGAGGTAGGATGGGTGTCGGAATAGACCGATACCATGAACAAACGTTCGTCGGATGTGCCTGATCCAAACGAGATATGCATGTCTTCGTCCAGTTCAGACAGAATATGGTGGTAATGTCTTTCAACCTCTTCATCTTTGAAGTAGATACGCATCCTGTCGTCAACATAGATGGTAGCGATCACTTCACCTGTCTGGTCTGACCGCCAGAGCCTCCGAAGTCGACACGGTTTTCGGGATCTTTCTCCACGAAGGTTTTTTCCAGGGTGTTGATGTCCATGACATAGAGTTTGCTCTTGTCGCGGTCTGCACCTTTATTTGTAACCAGGTAGAAGGCATAATTGCCGGGCAGGAAACCCGACGGGTAGGCTGTTTCCAGCATGGACCATTCGTAAATGAGGGTTTCATCGCCATCATCGTCCATCCTCCATAGTTCGTTTGCTCCATCCTCCCTCGACCTGCTGGCCAGGCGAAGTTGGTCGTTGCGGTCGAAGATCCAGGAAGTGTACCGCCTGGTGTTTTCACGCAGAAGGTTCAGCTCACCGGTTGAAATGCGTAGCGAGTAGAGATCGTGCCAGGCGGGATCACGTTCATTGAGCCCCACAAATATCATGTCGTGGTCGTTGCGGGCGATATGGGATATCTGGGCGCGGACTCCTTCGAGGTCGGTGATGTTCCTTGCTTCGGGGATCATGCCTTCGCTCGCATCCGTGGGGTCCAGCGCATATATATTGTAATTCTCATCTCCAGCCTGGTCCATCACAAAAAGGATATAACGTCCATCGCGCGACCAGAAATACCCCATGACGGGCCGGTCGGTGCGGTCGGTTAAAGGAAGTGCCTCATCGAAAGGGGCCTCGATGGGCTTAACCCATATGTTTCGTGTCCCTTCGTAGGGGCGCATAAAAGAGAGAAACTGTCCGTCGGGCGACAACTGTCCTCCGCTGATCTCAGGGTCATCAAAGAAAAGCGCCCTGTCAAGCAAGGGTGGTTCTTCGGCGTGTACCGCCGGGTTATATGCCAGCAGCATACACAGGCCGGCAATGAGCAATGCAATGGTTGTTCTTGTTTTCATGGTACAATGTGTTTGGGTTTGTTGTGTATGGTTAAAGAGATAGTCTTCAAACTGATTCAAGTCAGATGCACTGCCGGAATGTGTCACTTAGGCGGTGATGACAAGAATGGTTGCTGTGATCCCGCTGGTTGTCAGCAAACGACAAAGATACAACCAAAAACTTTTTTCAAATCAAAATTATCTGATATTTTGCTGTTGACGGCTATACCATGTTGTTGTTTTGTGTCTTCATTGTGCGGATCAGGTTACCGTGGGTCTATGTAAAAAGGCACGAAGATGCACAAAGGATCTACTGTGCTTTTTGTTCTT
>LCWZ01000026.1_pt1 | contig 19754 bp, 20 predicted proteins | sample 349071 | NCBI WGS metagenome assembly LCWZ01 (sample SAMN03565344, study PRJNA281982) | anaerobic digester metagenome | biome: Anaerobic digester; feature: Alkaline_Metagenome_Assembly_B; material: Alkaline anaerobic digester sludge; isolation source: anaerobic digester run at haloalkaline...
CCCTCCATAATCAACAATCCCATCAAGATTTTTGACTGCCCTTTCTACATAGGAAAAAGTTGACCCGTAGGCGAGGAAGAGGGTTTTATTGCCTTCATTGGTTTTCAAAATGATCCCGTCTCTCTCTTCCAATGGAATGAGCTTGTTCATCCGTTTTTCTGTTAATCCTTCCCCGGATGCTTTGACACCAATGGGATATCCCTTTTCATCGTGTTCAAGTCCCGTTACATGATGCAGGCCGTTGGCAGTTCCGGGAAAAACTCTTTTAGAAATCCCGTCTTCAAGATTTCCATACCTTTTAAAAGGTTCTGTATCATCATTTTGATTTTGGTCAATCTCTTGTACAATTTTTCCCCGATTAATCCTTATCCGGTCAAAATCAATTGAATCGATATTCTCATAAGAAAGACTCCGAAGCGAATCGGAAAGAATGATAACGGGGCACTGATAGATATCCGCAAGGTTGAATGCTTCCACCGTATCATAAAAGCAGTCCTCAAAGGTCGCCGGTGCAAGAATGATCAATGGGAATTCTCCGTGACCGCCATAATAAAGAGTGTTTAAATCGCTTTGTTCTAGCTTTGTTGGGAGTCCCGTACTGGGTCCTTTCCTTTGGGCGTCTACTACAACAATTGGCACCTCTGCCATTGATGAGAGCCCCAGTCCTTCAATCATCAAAGAAATTCCCGGTCCCGAGGTAGCAGTCATACTTCGTACTCCCGCATAACTGCTTCCAATGATCATGTTAATGGCACTGATCTCATCTTCTGTTTGTATCACTCTTCCCTTAAAACGAGGGAGTACCGTCGATAAGTATTGCATGATTTCAGAAGCAGGTGTAATAGGATATCCTGCCATAAAGCGACAGCCTGCAGCAACTGCTCCCATTCCAATCAAATCATTTCCCACAACTACAGGTCCCCGATCTTTTTCAGACACCGACTCAAGCAAATAATTGACTCCTTTCAAACTGTTGAACTCGTAGTTTACAGCGGCTTGCAACACTTTTTTATTCTCTTCAATGATCTTTTTCCCCTTTTTTCTAAAGGCTGTTTCTACGACTCCTTCCACAATTTCAGGTTTAATGACAGTGACTCTTGACAAAAATCCCAATGCACAAACATTTTTCATAATCTTACTCCCGTACTCCTTCACCAATTCTGTAATTGGAAGATCGATCACCTGGATTTCATTTTTTTCTGCATCATTTTTATTGTATTGAATGTCAATTGCGTTGTCGTATAACAAAAGACCTCCGGGTCTCAAATCTTTCAAGTAAATGTCTACGGTATCCTGATCAAGGGCCATAATAATATCCATTTGATCTTTTCCGCAACCTCTTTTTTCCACACTGCCATATGCCACCATGGCACTGTTTCCACCTTTTATACGCGAAGTAAAATGGCGCTTTCCATACACATGATATCCCATGCGCGAAAGCACTTGAAGATAATAAGCACCTGTTGCCAAAACCCCTTCTCCTTGAATTCCACCGATTAACACTTGTATGTCTTTATCCATTGTGCGCCTCCTCGTCCTTGTTTGATACTTAAGAACATACCCATTTTTTTATGAAATTTCACAGATCTCTACAAAAAGTTTAAAAAGCCTCCAAAGATAGGAGGCTTAGTGTTTTGTATTTGATCATTTTACTCAGGATTTTCACCGGTTGACAGAAAGAATACCGAGAGGGTTCCAGGTCCGGAATGAGCACCGATTGCAGCTGCCACTGTATTAACAATAAAATGCTGAACTCCCAGCTCCTTTAACAGTTCCTTTAAAAACTCCACACTTTCAAGATCGTTCCCATGATTTATCCCGACTGTTTGCTCATCGAGATTCACACCACGCTCTTTTACTATTTCAGCCATCCTCTTGATCGCTTTTTTTCTCCCTCGTATTTTTTCAATAGGAACGAGCTTCCCATCATCGACATTTAAGATCGGTTTTATGCTTAATAACCCTCCTACAAATGCTGATGTATAAGACACCCTTCCACCTCGATATAGATATTCCAGATCATCAACTGTAAAGATGTGTTCCATGTTTTTCGATAGATATTCCACTTTTTCGATGATTTTTTCTTTGCTCTCTCCCTTTGTGATCATCTCTGCAGCCTTCAATACAACCAGACCAAGACCCAATGAAACGCACTTGCTGTCAATTATTTCCAAATCGAAGGGTGTTTCAACTTCTTCCATAAGCTCATTTTTTGCAATCATCGCTGATTGATATGTTCCTGAAATTTCTGATGAAAATGCAATATAGATCACAGTGTCATACTTCGCAATATTCTTTTTAAAAACCTCTTTAAAGGTTTGCGGTGAAATCTGCGAGGTTTTATAGCGCTTACCTTCTTTCATTCCCGCAAGCAGTTCTTCCGGCTTAATATCAATCCCATCCCTAAACTCCTCTTCTCCAAGATGGATTGTGAGCGGTACAACTTCAATGCTTAAATCTTCAATGTAGTTTTCAGTTAATTCACACGCGCTGTCCGTGATCATTTTTATATTCATTTTTATCCCCCTTAACTTTCTATATTCCTATGTACTTTTCTTTATTAATGGTCATTATATCACGTTTTTGATTTCTAGGGAAAGGAGCAAAAAATAAAGTAAGGACAAATAATATTTCTATTACTCGTCCTCACCTATTGATAATAAAATCGGAAGTAGTTATACCAGCCTTTCAATGACTTTGGTGGATTCGAATTTTTGTTCGTAGACACCACACCTTTCTGATTGTACTTCAAAATCCTTTCATCACTTCATGATTGTTTGATTTTGTTTTCCTCTTCTAACCTAAATATAGGTTCCGTTAAACAGTTTCCTGTTTGTCTTGTTGCATGCATATTATGAAGTTTTTTCGGCTGGTAGAGAACTACCGGATTTTATTATATACATATTATACCACGGGAACGACTTTTTAAACAAGGCATTTTATCAGAATATTTATTTTATTATAGCATTTCCTTTTTTTTATCGACAATCTCGGAAATAATTGCAGGTAATTCTTTGATCATATCACTGGCAATCATTCCGTATTCCCCCGTGTGTCTAGCAGCCTCATCCCCGGCCCTTCCATGAATATACACTCCGGCTTTTGCAGCATCGATCAGCTCTATCCCCTGCCCGACAAAAGCCGTGATAATTCCGGTTAAAACATCTCCGCTCCCAGCAGTAGCCATTCCGGGATTTCCTGTGGTGTTAAGAAATACGTTTCCTTCTTCGTCTGTGATTATTGTGCTCGCTCCTTTAAGAATAAGGATCACTCCATACTTCCGCGAAAAGTCCTTCGCAACTTTAATCCGATTCTCGTTGATTTCAGAAATGGATAGGCCTGTAAGCCTTGCCATTTCTCCAGGATGGGGAGTTAAAATGCATCGGTTTTTCACTTTCTTCAAGAGTTTGAGCTTATTCGGCAAGACATTTAAAGCATCAGCATCCAGGATAATTGGAGCCTTCGTTTCTTTAAGGATTGTTTCAACAAGTATTTCTGTTTCCTTGGTGCGTCCAAGTCCGGGACCCATTGCTGCAACTTTACTGATTTTTAAACTATTCAGTATGCCGGTGATTTCATTTAGAAATTCATTTTTATCTTCTTTTCTCAAGTAAGGCACTGTCATAACTTCCGTCAACTGGGTTTCCAAGATATCATTCAGTTCTTCGGGAATTGCAAGATGAAGGACTCCAAGGCCGCTTCGAAGGGCAGCCATTGAAGCCAAAATTGCAGCTCCGGTCATCCCCTTGGATCCCGCTACTAAGAGCGCTCTTCCATAAGACCCTTTGTGAGAATCCAAACTTCGAATAGGAATAATGTCCTTCAAAGTTTTCTCGGTGACGAGTTTTGCCTCATATTGAGAGCTTTGGATCGCTTCGTGAGGTATGCCGATCGGTCGAATCAGCAGTTTTCCATTATATTCGATTGCGGGGGAGGTTAAATTCCCGATTTTAGGCAATTGGTATGCGACTGTGATTGTTGCTTTGATGGCATTCCCCAATATTTCGCCTGTATCGCCGCTAATTCCCGAGGGAATGTCCACTGAAATCACTTTCCTCTTAACGTTATTCACAACATTAATCACTTGATTGGCTATGCCACGGATCGGTGAATTTAGTCCCGTGCCAAAAATTGCGTCAACAATGATATCGGATTTAAGCAGATCCAGATTAAAATCGATCATATCATCTTCGCTTTTCATATGGCCAATAGGAACTTTCATTGCTTTAATTGCCTCGAGGTTAACCCTTGCATCCCCACTTATATGATTTTCTTCTCCGATTATATATACTTTGATCTGCACATCCCGATTATATAAATGTCTTGATACTGCAAAACCATCGCCTCCATTGTTTCCTGTTCCGCATAAAATTATCACTTTTTTTCTGTAGTCGTTTTTTTAATGCTTTCATTACTTCATTCGTTGTATTGATTCCTGCATTTTCCATTAAAATGAGTCCGGGTATTTTATAGTCGTTCACCGTTATTTTATCCAACAGCTTCATTTGCTGATTATCTAATATCTTCATCTACTTTTCCCCTTTCTTCCGGTTAGAGAATTTTTCCATTATATCTTCAGGTAATCCGAACGTTGCGATAGAATAGTTTGAAAGATCCTTGCGATGAGTAACTTCCAATCCAAACCATGGAGGAGGATCGAAATTTTTCATATCCTCAGCGCTATCAAATTCCACTTCTGCACTGTAAAAACCTTCCAACGGACCTTTGTAAACATCAACTTCTGCAATCAATCCTTTAGTAAGAGGAACGTAGTGCCGTACTTTCTTAATACTCTTTTCTTCTTCGTAACCTTCTAAAAAACGGAAAAGCCTTTCGCTGATTTCCATTTCCTCTTCACGCCGGGTATGTGTACCCTCACCTTTCTTCGTAATGATAAATTTCTCCCCGATTTTCCTCACCCTCAACTCAGGTTTTGTTCCCAGATACTTTTGAATGATGATCTTTTTTTTCATATCCCTCAAGATTCGGCAGGGTTTTCAGAATAAATTTTCTTTCTCTTTCAATTCCCATGGAAATCTCCTTCCTCATATATCCATAGATACGTCAAATATGAGTCCATTACTTTTACTATATACTCTCTTGTCTCAGGAAAAGCAATAGCCACAGGAAAACCTGCTTCACTTTTACCAATCCTGTTCTCTTTCCATCTTCTCACATTTCCCGTCCCTCCGTTGTAGGCTGCCAAGGCTTTATCAAAGTCTCCATCGAAAATACGCAACACGTTTCTCAAGTAAAACGCCCCAAACTCAATGTTGACTTCCGGTCGCAGTAGATCTCCCTCTCCTAACTGATATCCGATTTGCTCTGCTATCCAGTCTCCGGTAGCAGGCATGATCTGCATTAGACCCATTGCTCCTGCCCAGGATACTGCATCCGAACGAAAATGACTTTCCTCTCGCATAACTGCCCAAATCAGATAAGGGTCCACCCCGTATTTTTCTGCATATTTAAGTACAAAGTTGCCATACGGTTTCGGATAGGATAAATAATAGTTTTCCAAGGTTTTACTTTCTCTTAATAATACGATTCCCTGTCGCACAGAAAGAAAGTGATTGCTTTTATGCTGATAGAATTTTGCAAGGGCAAACCTTTTATATGGGTCATCCTGTCCGTTTATAATCCCCTTTTCCAATTGAAGTGATTTTGTTTTTCCATAATGGTCTAGTGCTTTGAGTCTGTCTAACTGCTCACGAACTTTCTCATTCTCTTCCAGGGGCGCATCAAAAATTTCTTCATCAATCGGTATCGTCGGACTTTCACCCAAGCGATAGTTCCAGGAAATCGTATCCTTTAACCGCTTTTTTGCATAGGAAGTATTCACATCTTTATATTCCGGATCCAACGCCAAGGTGATCACCCGATATGCGCTTTGGTTTCCAAGAGAATGGTCCATCATTATCAATTTCTCATAGATAGGAAGTGCTAACTCACATCGATCGATTAGCTCAAGATTTCTTGCACCTCGATACATCAATGGAGGATGCTCAGATTCGCTAAACAACAAGTAGGCTTTTTCCTGTTCACCCATTTCCAAATAGATTTCTCCGGCTTTTTCCGCACCACGGGCTCCTATCCTTTCATAAATCTCCAAAGCTTCTTCCAACGGTCCCTGCTCTTCCATAATTTGAGCTTTCCAAAAAAGCAGACGTTCATCATCCGGAAATTGTATAAGTTTTTGATCAAGGATTTCATTATACTCCCGATCGGTCCTAATCCTCGACAAAACTTTATAATATGCAGCGGTTTGTTCATCAACATTTTTCAGATCATTTTCATTGGACTCTAGAAATACATGAATTTCTTCCCATAAACCATGTTCCGCTAAAGTCTGTAATATCATGTCCCCGTCATTTTTGTATTGAATATAGGTCTGAAGTCCAAGAGGAGTTCGAATCTGCTCTTCTGCTGCAGTCAAAACCAATTCTTCCTCTACTTCTGAGCCTGTCTTTACCACGATATCTAATATGCGTTGCCATAAACGATCCTCTTCGTGGATCTCTAAAGCTCTCAAATAATAGCTTAATGCTTTTTTCTCTTCAGAAAGGTCTCCAAGCAGGACATAGCTTCGGTATGCTACGTTATCATCTCCTGCCGCTAATTGCAGAAGCAAGGTTTCCTTATTTTTATCATATCCACCGCGTTCAATTCTTTCGAACAGTTCAACTCTCTGGACATCCCTTGGTAGGTTTGGCTCAAAGTGGTCTTCAATCGAAACTTCATCCTCAGATTCCTCTTTTCCCTGATTCTCTTGTTCCTTGGGATCCCATTGTATAAAAACATATATGAGTAGAACGGCCATAACAAGGAATAGCAGTAAAGCGATTCTTTTCATCGATCCATTCACCCTTTATCAATTGACATCTCTCCTATAACACAAGTCCTTCTTCTGCAAAACTGAAAAATTTATTATTCCCCACGACAATATGATCCACGACCTTTACATCAATCATACCCAGGGCATCCTTTATCTTTTTTGTAACATGAATATCCCCTTGAGAGGGTTTTAACGATCCTCCGGGGTGGTTGTGGGCCAGAATGACAGAACTTGCTCCGTGTTTTAGTGCAGTTTCAACAACCAGTCGCGGGTAAACCGGTGCTTCATTTATCGTTCCTTCAAAAGTTTTTGCAGTGTATTTCACATAGTTCTGATTATCCAAACAGATCATGTAAAAGCATTCATAGCGCAAGTCCTGAAACAGGGTCATTGCAAATTCGCCTGCTTTTGCTGAACTGTTTAAATGTGGCTTTTTACCCCATTTGCAATAATTGTATCTCTTCGCAGCAGGAGCAAAGGACGCTAAAAAAATCGCAGCATTTTCTCCAATCCCTTCAACCTTCTGCAGATCCTCAACTTCCGCGTCTAAAACACCGGAAAAGCTTCCGAATTCCTTTATCAGTCCATGAGCAATTTCATTCGTATCTTTTCGCGCAATCACATAGAAAAGCAGCATCTCTAAAATTTGATGGTCCTGGAAATGGTCGATTCCTTCCTTCATAAACCGCTCCTTAACCCGTTTGCGATGTCCCTGATGAATTGACACAATCAATCTCCCCCTTTTTCAGGTTGGGCTACAGCGATTGCTCTGACAGGTGAACCCTCAGCGCCTTTTATATGAAGAGGCAAACCATAAAATTCAAATACTCTCCCTAATAAGTTCTCTAACCCTTTTAAATTTTCAACAATTACAATATCCTCATGAAGAATTATTTTATGGGCTTTCAAGTTTTCATCATCCTTAGGATCCTCCGATGGATCAACCGAAGGAAAATCTATGCCGATTCCTTTTAGTTTTTGAGTGCTCAAATAGCCGGCCAGATCTTCTGATAGATAGGGCCATTCATGAAAATAACTCTTCTTTCCCCATTTTTTATCCCAACCTGTATAAAGAAGAAGATAGTCATAGGTGCTCTCTCTGAGTTTGTTTCCGGCCACTTGCAGAAAGTCTAGCAGGGTTATTCTTTCTTCCTTGACATTTGAAAGATCAATGACGATTCCGGAACCGATGAACTTTGAAGGTTCATAGTCTTCAAGACGTTTCCCCCCAGGTATCAGATGGGCAGGAGCATCCATGTGGGTTCCGTTATGACTGTATAATTCCAGCTTGCTTTCTTCAAAACCATCTTTAAGAACCTCAAACTCGATCGATATGTCTGGTCCTTTAGTACCCGGATATACCGGCATCTTATTCATAATTAAGTGGGTAAGATCATAAATTTCCATTAAATTCCTCCCGGTCTCATAGAGTTTTAATTCTCACACACAGTGGCATTCCCTTGGCAAATTGCATTCTCGATAGCTTTTAGGATTACCCTGCTACTGTCTGTTGCTCCAGTTACGGCATCTACTCTGAGCGAGCGTTCCTCTATAACCCGTTCAACAATTTCTTCTGCATTATAGCCTCTCTCATGCTCGTGCTCAATGTCCAGCAATTCCATCTCACCGTCGGTAAAAGAGATCCTTACTGATGCAGAAATAGAGCCAACCTGATGACTCCCTTCGTATACTCCATCTTCAATTTCAACGAATCGCACATTTTGAATCTCAATGGCTTCGATTTCCCGGTTAAAATTAAGAAGCTCGACGAAGTCCAACACAAACGGTCTTAAAACGATTACAAGAACAAGAAATAATCCTGCCACAACAATTCCTTTCTTCATGATTTCACTCCTTGCAGTTGTTTCTTTTTATTTTACCATATACACATTGCTTTTTCCTTTGAATTCTTGTTTTTTGAGAATCTCTTCCGTTTTTTTCTCCCCTTTACTTTCACATTAAATGGGTATACAATTCATAGTTATAACGAATGCAAAGGAGGAAAGCCTATGTTTCAAGTCGCAGCAATACAGCTTACGCCGATTATGAACGATGTTGATGCAAATTTAAAGCGGGGTGTGGAGTTCATTCGAAAAGCTGCCGAGGAAGAAGTAGATTTAATCGTTCTTCCTGAGCTATGGACAACCGGGTACTATCTTTCAAAAAATGCTTTTGAAATTTTAGCGGAAACACGGGAAGGGAAAACGGTCTCGGTTATGCAGGAGGAAGCAAAAAAAGCTAAGGCTTCAATTATTTGTCCCTTTGTGGAAAAAGGGAAGGAAGGAAAACTTCACATCTCAGTGGCACTCATCGATCACGAAGGGCAACTGCGGGGGATTGTGAGGAAAAGCCTGCTTTGGGGGAGAGAGGCTAAAATTTTCACCCCCGGAGAAATCCAATATCCCGTGTTCAATACGAATGTGGGGAAAATCGGAATTCTCATCTGCTATGAAATGGAGTTCCCCGAACCCAGTCGATTGCTGGCTTTAGAAGGAGCAGAAATCATTGTTTGTCCTTCCGTATGGTCCCTGGGAGCCTCTCACCGTTGGGACATTCAACTTCCTGCCCGTTCACTGGACAATACGGTCTATGTTTTGGGTGTAAACACAGTTGGTAATCATAGTTGCGGAAAAAGCAAACTTGTCAGTCCTTTAGGAGATATTTTAGCCGAAGCTTCAGATCGGAAAGAAGAATTGATGATCCGTGCGATTGATAAAGAAGCGCTTTATTGGGCACGGGAAGAAATTCCTTATCTTCAAGATTATCGGGACAAGCTTACACCGGGAGGAGTTAAGAAGATTCCGGTTCCCGAACTGTAAAAAAAGCTGTTGGATAGTCAAAAGACTATTTCAACAGCTTTTTCATTAGATCTTCATCCAGATTCCCTCCTGAAATCAAAGAAACAACCCGGACTCCGGGAATTTTTTCACTCATTTCCTGAATTGCAGCAATCCCAACAGCTCCAGAGGGTTCAGCTACAACTTTTTCTTTGACCAGTAAATGTCTGGTCGCCTCCTTTATGGCTTCTTCAGAAACAACAAGAATATCATCAATTGTATTTTGCGCCAACTTATAGGGGATTTCTCCCACTCCTCCAACTAAAGCATCACAAAGACTTGCTTCAGTAGGGTACTCTTCATAAAAGATATTCTCTTCAAGGGATTTTACCATAGCAGGACATGCAGCAGTCTGCACCCCGACAATTCTTACTTTTGGATGTTTGCTTTTGATCGCAACACTGATCCCTGTAATCATTCCTCCTCCTCCAATTGGAACGAGAACAGTCTCTACATTCTCCAAATCTTCCAGAATTTCCAGTCCCATAGAACCATGGCCTGCAATCACATCCTCATCTGAACAGGGGTCGATGAAAATTAAGCCCTCCTTTCGTATCAGTTCCTTTGCAAACTGGTTTGCTCCATCATAATTTTGTCCTCTTTGTATTACTTTTGCTCCATAATACCTTATTTTCTCCACTTTTGAAAGGGGTGTTGTTTCAGGCACAACAACGGTAGCATCTACATCACCCATTAATGAGGCCCCATAACTTACCCCTGCACCGTGATTCCCTGATGAGACTGTAATGACTCCTCTTTTTCGTTCTTCTTTCGTAAGAGAAGTCAATTTACTCATTGCTCCACGAATTTTAAAGCTTTTTAATTTTTGTTGCGCTTCTAACTTTAAAAACACTTCCTGTTTTTTGTTACTCAGATGCATCGAATGCTCCAGCGGTGTTCGATAAATTGAGCTCTGAATTCTTCTGCGGGATTCAATAATTTTTTTCTAATGTAATCATCGAGTACCTCCCAGTAATTTATTAGTTCATACAATCACATATTGGACGTAATCTTCAACAGTGACGCTCTGCTGCTCTTTCTTTCATCTATTGCAACTAAAAAATCAGTGCCTTTTAACAAAGGGACTGATTTTAGTTTACCATTTATACCGAATATTCTAAAGAACCTTTTAGCTGACCATGGAAGTTCCGTGACATAGATCTTTTAAATTACACTGAGAACAGCGTTCGAGTTGTTGAGTCAAATCACTTACAGCTCTCTTAGAGAAAACACAGGGGATGTTTTGCTGTTTAGCCTGTTCCTTTATAATACTTGCTATATTATGCTCAATATAGTCATAGAATAAGATAATCATATCCGCCTCTTTGGGGATTTTTGATTTTCTGAGTTTCTTTTTTCTCCCCGTCCAATGTACGTAGTGATCGATCCCCTGACATCGAAGGGTTTCCGGAATATTTCCTAATTTATCTGCTCCTACCAATAATGCTGTCATGTTGTCACTCTCCTTTTTATAATTTTCACACTCATTATATGATAATGATTATCATTATTATATATCTCTGTGTTTTCTTTGTCAAGTTTTTTCAAATAATTCTTTTCTCTCTGCATTTTCTATCAACAGAATGATTCTATCCTCATCTGGAGGGTAAAATATGGTTGTAGAGACTAAAAAGGAGTGATTATATGAAAATTGAACTCAAAGGATTGCCGAATTTAAATGAAGTAAAGGCTCTGATCCTGCCCGTATTTGAGGAATCCGAAATTTCGCAGGAAGATTACCCTAGAAATCTTAAGGAGGTTTTAGAGCAAAAAAAATACCGATCGACCCTTCCTGGGAAAGAAAGGAAGCACTAGACTATTGCCCCTGTTTCATCAGGAATTTCCTCAAATGGTTGTTCTCATCGGAATGGGCAAAAGAGAAGATCTTAACCCTCAGTCTATTGCAACAAATTTCGGGAAGGCTGTTCAAAAATGTTACACGGAAAATTACATCTCCGTAGGCTCGATTTAACACCTTTGGCAGGTACTCTTCCTCTTAAGTCCCTCGTTCAGACCTTGGGAAAATCTCTTATTCTCTCCAAGTATTCTTTTAATAAATATAAGCAGGACTCTTCTGACGAAACACCTCCTATTGAAACCGTTTATCTGTTTTCCCGCGATGAAGAAGAACTGTTTTCAACAAAATCAGCATTAGAAGAGGGAATTTCCATCGGAGAGGGTATTTGCTTTGCAAGGGATCTGGTTAACGAGCCCGCCAATGTGATGACCCCTTCCGCTCTTGCTCAGGTGGCTTCAGTTCAAGGTGAAATTTATGGATTGGATGTTAAAATCCTTGATGAGAATGAGATGAACAGACTTGGCATGGAGGCTTTTTTGAATGTTTCCAAAGGCTCTTCCCAGCCCCCCAAATTAATCGTTATGCGGTATCAGGGAAATCCTTCTTCAGATCAAATCTACGGATTGGTTGGTAAAGGGCTCACTTATGACAGTGGAGGTTATTCAATTAAACCGACCGGCGGAATGCTTACAATGAAGATGGATATGGGTGGTGCCGCCTCTGCTATAGGAACAATCGCCGCTGTGGCAAAAAACCGATTGAAAGTAAATCTGACGGTAGTCATTGCAGCTTGCGAAAATATGATCTCAGGAAATGCGTATCGGCCCGGTGACGTGATCGGTTCAATGGCAGGAAAAACCATTGAAATTACAAACACTGATGCAGAAGGGAGATTGACACTGGCTGATGCTGTACATTTTATCATCGATCAGGAAAAAGTCAATTCAATTATTGATATTGCAACATTGACCGGAGCTGCACTCGTTGCTTTAGGTAAAAACATCACCCCCTATCTATCCAGCACCAATGAGGGGAGTCAACAATTGGAAGATGCAAGCAAAAACTCTTTAGAGAAAATATGGAGACTCCCTGCAGAGTCCGATTATCATGACTTGCTCAAATCAGAGATTGCTGATATGAAAAACTCGGGTCCCCGACTTGCTGGAACCATTGTTGCCGGCCTTTTTATTGAAAAATTCACACAAAGCCTTCCCTGGATTCATTTGGACATAGCCGGAACTTCCTGGCAGGATAAAAAAGGACCCTTAAGTCCTGTTGGTGGTACCGGAGCAGGAGTAGACCTTCTTTATCAGTATTACAAAATCCAATCCCGGTCGAAGAAAGAATAGAGTTTATCTAAAAGAGGAGAAGAATATATATTCTTCTCCTCCACATCATCCATATCAATTTTCCCGGAACTTAGTCTGTTAAAGCAGATCTATTAGTTTGCGTATATCTTCTATGACAACGGTCGCCCCCTTTAATTCTTCTTCTGTCCCATAACCATAGCTGCAACCGATGGTTTTCATGTTGTTTTTATATCCGCTTTCCATATCTTTATGACGGTCTCCGACAATGACTTGTTTTTCGGGGTGATTTTCTCGTACCTGCCGTAAAATTTCATGCTTAGGCAGATACCCGAAGGCTTCAGCATAATAAAAAGCCTCAAAGTACTTATCGAGAGGAAATGTTTTTTTTGCATTCTCCAAGTAATTTTTCCCGCAATTGCTGAGGAATACGAGAGTATAGCCTTTGTTTTTAAGGTGCTCGAGTGTTTCAATGACCCCCGGATAGAGTTCGGCTTCGCCGATTAAAACTAACCGCTCCATTTCTTTCCCTATAACATCTCCTGCGATTTTAGTCACTTCTTCAGGCAAATCAGGGCGATACTTCTCCCACATTTCGTATCTGGTAAGTCCAAGAAATCGTGTAACCTCCCGATCCGTTAAGTCCCTGCTTTTTAAATGCCCTAATTCCATTAATGCTTCCTGTCCCTTTCGAAATGCGGGCAAATAGATTTTTTCACTCCAATGAAGGGTTCCGTCATAATCAAAGTATAAGGTTTTTACGCCACTAAACATTGTGGATTTCTTTCATAAGATTAACCATTTCTATGGCTGTCATGGCTGCATCAAATCCTTTATTCCCCGCTTTCGTTCCCGCCCGCTCGATAGCCTGTTCAATGGTGTCTGTCGTAAGCACTCCAAATACCACAGGAACCTCAGTATCAAGAGAAACACTTGCAATCCCTTTTGTTACTTCACTGGACACGTAATCAAAATGAGGGGTTGCTCCGCGAATGACAGCTCCTAAACAAATCACACCGTCGTATCGTCCACTTTTCGAAACCTTTTTAGCTATAAGAGGTATTTCAAACGCTCCCGGTGCCCAGATTACATCGATTTGATCATCGGTGGCTCCGTGTCTTTTCAATGCATCAATCGCCCCTGATAAAAGCTTGCTTCCAATAAACTCATTAAATCGCCCAACGATAATTCCAAATTTTGCCTCTTTCACAAGAAGTGTTCCTTCATAATTCTTCATTTACTTTTCCTCCTTTTTATAGTGGGTCATATGGTCCATTTTCGACTCCTTTGTTTCCAGGTAGAATTTATTGTCCTCTTGAGGATCTATTTCAATCTCCACACGCTCAACAATTTCAATCCCATAACCTGATAATCCATGAATCTTTTTTGGATTATTTGTAATCAGTTTTAATTTTTTCTATTTTGAGATCTTTTAATATTTGTGCTCCAATCCCGTATTCCCGAAGATCCCCCGGAAATCCTAGGGCTTCATTGGCTTCTACCGTATCATACCCTTCATCTTGTAAAGAGTATGCCCGGAGTTTATTGATCAGACCAATGCCTCTGCCTTCCTGACGCATATAGACGAGTACACCTTTTCCTTCTTTCTCAATCATCTCCATTGCCCGATCATACTGTTCTCCGCAATCACACCGTTTGGACCCGAAAGCATCTCCTGTCAGGCACTCGGAATGGACCCGCACAAGAATCGGCTCTTTTCCATCAACTTCGCCTTTTACAAGAGCTACATGGTGTTCACCGTTAAGCTGATTGACATACCCGAAAATTCTGAATTTGCCATGCTTTGTTGGGAGTTCCGCTTCAGTAATACGTTCGATCAGAGTTTCTTTTTTACTTCTGTATGCGATAAGATCCGCAATAGTAATAAATTTCAGATCGTGTTTTTGACAATACTCTTTCAATTGGGGGACTCTTGCCATTGTTCCGTCTTCATTCATAATTTCACAAATGACGCCAGCCGGGTAAAGTCCTGCCAACCTTGCCAGATCTACTGAGGCTTCTGTATGACCGGCTCTTTTAAGAACTCCTCCCTCCTTGGCGATTAGAGGAAAAATGTGCCCCGGCTTATGAAAATCTCTAGCCGTTGCATCAGTTTCGATCAGCCTTCTGATTGTCATTGCCCGCTCTTCAGCAGAAATCCCTGTTGAAGTTCTTCGATCATCAACAGAAACTGTAAATGCTGTTTGGTTCGGATCTGTGTTATTATTGACCATCGGGAGGATATCAAGCTCCTGTAGCCGTTCTCTTTCCATGGGTACACAGATTAAACCTCTTCCATGAGTCGCCATGAAGTTTACATGCTTTGTGGTTGCTTTTTCTGCAGCCATAACAAGATCGCCTTCATTTTCACGATTTTCATCATCAACCACAACGACCATTTTCCCGTTTTTTATATCTTCAATTGCTTCTTCTATGCTGTTAAATTCTGACATTAATTTCACCCTTTCTCTTAATAAAATCCCATCTTTTCCAGTTTCTCTTGGGTCAATCCTGAGCTTTTCATCTCTCCTTTGTCACTGTTTTCCTTCGGAAAAAGCTTTTCAACATACTTTCCGATCATGTCACATTCCAGGTTTACTTTGTCTCCCGTTTTTTTCTTCAATAAAGTAGTTTCCTCCCCGGTCAGGGGAATAATTGATACTTCAAATCCCTGATGGTCCACTGTTGCTAACGTTAGGGATGTCCCGTCTATGGCAATCGATCCTTTAGGAATCATATATCGAAGAAGCTCACTACTGCACTCTATTCGGATCCATGTTGCATTTTTCTCTTTTCGATAGTTGATAATGTTACCGGTTCCATCAATATGCCCCGACACAATATGACCTCCAAAGCGGTCTCCGATTGCCATGGCCCTTTCCAGATTCACAGTGTCACCCACCTTCAAATCTCCAAGATTGGTTCTTCTTAGCGTCTCCGGCATTACATCTCCGCTAAAAGAGTCTTTATCATATTTAACCACCGTCAAGCATACACCATTGGTACTGATACTATCTCCGAGCTTAACATCTTCAAGAACTTTATTCCCGATAATTTTAATGCGGAAAACGTTACTCCCTCCTTCAATCGATGCAAGTTTTCCCAGCTCCTCAACAATTCCTGTAAACAAGCGATCACTCCCTTTGGATTTTTATCCCTCTTCTATGCGCCCTTTTACCATTAAATCTTTGCCAACCACACTATATTCAACATCTTTTAAAACAATTGCGTCTTCCAGGTGGGGAATGCCTTCTCCTCCAACCGGAGTTTTAGCTGTTAGGCCACCAATAAGTTTCGGAGCTATAAATGCAATGACCTCTTGCACTATTTTACCCTTTAAAGCACTGTAGTTAAGAGTTGCTCCTCCTTCCAGCAGGACACTGTCGATCTTCTCTTCTCCAAGAAATTCCATTAATGCCTGTAGATCAACTCTTCCTTGGTCAGAGGGAAGGATCGCTACTTTTACGCCTTTCCTTTCCAATGAATACATTTTATCTTTATTCATACTTTCCGTCGTAGCGAGAATTGTTTTCGTTTTTTCATCAACATCAAAGACCTTCGCATTAAATGGTGCTCTTCCTTTGCTATCCACCACAATTCGGATCGGATTTTTCCCTTCACTTTTTTCTAATCTGGTTGTTAATAATGGATCATCCGCAATTACTGTATTAACACCAACCATAATCCCCATTACATGATCTCTGAAATTGTGCACCCACTGCCTTGCTTCACTTCCGGTAATCCATTTTGATTCACCGGATGCAGTAGCAATTTTTCCATCGAGGGTCATTGCTGTTTTTAATGTAATATGAGGATATCCTTTTTTCATATAGTGCAGAAACACCCGATTTTGTATTCGTAATTCTTTTTCCATAACTCCTGTGTGCACCCTGATGCCCTTGTCCATCATCTTTTTAATGCTTTTCCCCATCACTAATGGATTCGGGTCTGTCAGTCCAATCACTACTCTCCCGATTTTCTCTTTAATCACTCGATCAACACAGGGTGGGGTTTTCCCATAATGATGACAGGGTTCCAATGTTACGTATAATGTTGCTCCATTGCAATCTTCGATTGCAGCTTCAAATGCATTTACTTCTGCGTGATGATCGCCGTAAGCTTTGTGGAAGCCCTCACCGATGATTCGGTTCTCTTTTACGATTACCGCACCGACCAAAGGATTGGGGTTGGTCCTTCCTCTTCCTTTTTCTGCAAGCTCCATCGCTCTTTTCATGTACTTAAGATCTTCTTGGATCTGTTCTTCCTTCACAGCCTGACCTCCTTGAGCTGAAATGATTTATTCACCAAAAAACACCTGAAGAAATATCCTCAGGTGTTAAAAATTATCCCAACTAAAATACATTATAATTATACTTATAATGCAACCAGTTCTCTTCTTCCATCCAGACTTTACTGTCGGTTTTGGAGTTTCACCAAATCAACCCTTAAGGTTCGCGGACTTTACCGCCGGTCGGGAATTACACCCTGCCCTGAAGATCATCAATTATTCATTTGTGTACTTACTATACCATTGAATATTTTCTTCTGTCAAGAAAAATTCTTATTCTATTCATCTTCAAGGGTCTCCTGGACTCTCTTAATCACCTCTGAAGTAAAACCTTTTCTCAAAAGAGAGCTATAGACTGCCCCTCTTTTCTTATAGTGTGTTTCATCCTTTCTCTCTCGTTTTCGCAAAACTTTTTGAGCTTCCTCTAGTGCTTTTTCATAATGAACGTCTACCATCTCATCAATCGCTTTTCTCACTTCGGGATCATTCTTCAGAGTTTCCAGAGTGTGATGAATGGCACCATGAGTGAATCCTTTCCCCATTAACCTCTGATATAGCTTATTGAGAAGCAGATTCATTGGAAGGGCCCTGTGGGAATGAAAATATCGGTAGCCTTCATCCTGGGCAATCAGAAGTTCCTTTTCCGGAGGATACTCCTCATTTATAATTTTTTCGACCAGCTCTTCTTCTATCCCTTTCTCCTTTAGTTTTGCACTTACAAATCTGCTCCCTTTTTTACCTCCTTCTCCTTTGATCCTGACAAACTCTTTCCCGAAACTCTCATCACTCTGATAGCCATACTGATGAAGTTTATCAATGGCAGTTTGAATTTCTCTCGAGGAATATCCTTTTCCATTAAGATAGTCCCTAATTTCTTTTTGACTTCTACTGCGATATGAAAGATACCTCACCGCCAAATCAAAGGCCTTTTTATCCATGAAACTCTTCCTTTCATCCGTGATTGTTTCCTGTCTACTTGACAAGGGTCAGTTCAGATTCACGGCTCTCTTAATGAGTTTTTTGCTCTTCCATTTGCTTTCTCATCGTTTCACCGATGGTTGAAGGGGTTGTTGCCATTGTGATTCCACACTCTGCCATCACTCTGATTTTTTCCGATGCGGTTCCTTTCCCTCCGGAAATAATGGCTCCTGCATGTCCCATTCTTTTTCCTGCAGGTGCCGTTACGCCGCTTATGAAACCTACTACCGGTTTTCTCATATTCTCATTAATCCACTTTGCCGCCTCTTCTTCCTGATTCCCCCCGATCTCCCCGATGATAACGACTCCATGTGTTTCAGGATCTTCGTTGAATAACTTTAGTACATCCACAAAACTCGTTCCATTCACAGGGTCGCCACCAATTCCAACAGCTGTCGATTGTCCCAATCCGACTTGGGATAGTTGATGAACCGCTTCATATGTCAAGGTTCCTGACCTGGAGACAACACCAATTCTCCCTTTCTTATGAATGTAACCTGGCATAATCCCCACCTTGCATTCATCCGGCGTGATCACACCGGGGCAGTTTGGACCAATGAGTGTTGTAGGTTTATCTTTCAAATACTCCCTTACTCTAATCATATCTTTAACAGGGATATGCTCTGTTATACAGATAACCAAAGGGATATTGGAGTTTGCAGCTTCCAAAATCCCGTCTGATGCATAGGGTGCGGGAATATAAATCACCGATACGTTTGCCTGTGTTTTCCGGACTGCTTCTTCAACAGTATTGAATACCGGTATCCCCTGAACTTTCTCCCCTCCTCTTCCGGGAGACACCCCCGCAACGATTTTCGTTCCGTATTCTAACATCTTTTGGGTGTGAAATTTTCCAGCTGAGCCTGTAATCCCCTGGACGATAATTTTCGATGATTCGTTCACATAAATACTCATCTTAAACCTCCCCTCTCAATTCCTTTTCAATTTCCGCAATGATTCTTTCTGCCCCCTCATCCATCGATGATACACTAATGACGTTGACCGATGAATCTCGAAGAATACTTCTCCCTTTTTCAACATTGGTTCCTTCCAGGCGAACGACTAGAGGTACATTAAGTTCAGTTTCCTTTACCGCTTCCACGATGCCCTCAGCAATTACATCACATTTCATTATGCCGCCGAAAATGTTTACAAAGATCCCTCGAACCTTCTCATCGGACATAATAATTCGAAAGGCATGTGCCACGTTTTCTTTTGTCGCGCTTCCTCCCACATCAAGAAAATTTGCAGGTTCTCCGCCATAATGTTTAATTGTATCCATTGTTGCCATAGCAAGTCCTGCTCCATTTACCATGCATCCAATTTTTCCATCAAGAGCAATATAAGAAAGACCGTACTTTGCCGCCTCTAATTCCTTTGGATTTTCCTCATCTTCATCCCTTAAGTCGCGAAGATCCTCCTGACGAAAAAGCCCGTTATCATCAATGTTCACTTTCGCATCAATGGCCAAAAATTTGCCCTGACTATTGAGAATCAAAGGATTGATTTCGATAACCGATGCATCTTTTTCAGTGTATAATCGATAAAGGTTTTTTAACAGCTTCGTCCATGATTCCATCTGTTGGATTTTCAACCCAAGTTTAAAGCCTGTTCGTCTGCACTGAAAATCACTCAAGCCCAAAGAAGGCTCAATCGTCTCTTGCAGAAGCTTTCCCGGAGTTTTTTCTGCAACCTCCTCAATGTCCATCCC
>LCWZ01000027.1_pt1 | contig 19600 bp, 23 predicted proteins | sample 349071 | NCBI WGS metagenome assembly LCWZ01 (sample SAMN03565344, study PRJNA281982) | anaerobic digester metagenome | biome: Anaerobic digester; feature: Alkaline_Metagenome_Assembly_B; material: Alkaline anaerobic digester sludge; isolation source: anaerobic digester run at haloalkaline...
TTTAAGCATGGGTTTTTTGCAATTTATTTGCTGCTCAGATATTCATTAAGCTCATTTACCAATACATCTACATTGATTCCATGAACCTTCCCGGCATCATCAATGCTTTCCATTGTTGCTCCAGGGCATCCAAGACAATGAAGACCATGTCTCATGAACACTTCTGCAAGACCTTGATCCATCTTCAGAACATCCATGATGGTCATATCCTTTGTTACTTTCGCCATATTGATCCTCCTTACTCTAACAGAGATTTTTCATTGAGTATTACTCTCAGTGTACTTTACTATAATATCATTTTCTCTGAAGAGATTCAATAGTTTCCTATGTGCTCCCTTTATCCACAGTTAATCAGAGTTTTCCACAGAAACTGTGTTTCCCTTGTGGATTTTGTGGATATCCTGTTCTGTTATTCTCATCGTTAGATAACAACAATAGATTGTTTTCTTCTCCTTCTTAAATTCACCCTTGCGATAACCCCGTTGAACAAGCTCTTCCCATGACAGCTTCTGGTTCTCAAAAGGTTCCATTTTTTGTTTAACCTTTTGAAATCCCAATTTTTCATAGACCCGTATTGCCCGGTGGTTAAACGCTGCGACCTGCAAGGTCAGCACCTTTCTCTTCCAGCGATGGAAATAAAACTGGAGAAACAGTTCCATTGCCTTTGTTCCATATCCTTCTGACAGATAATCGGGGTTGAAAACGATTCCAAGCTCACCCTTCTTCCGAAGAAAGTCGATTTTTTTAATTGTAATATACCCGATAAGCTTTCCTTCCTCAAGAAATACTCCGTAAATTTTCCTCCTCAGGGGTTTTTGTTTTTCGTTGAACCAATGATCCCGTTCTTCGGGACCTCCCTTGGGAAAGTTATACGTATGAAAAAGGGGATCCCTGTGGGTTCCCCACTCCTTCATTTGATCTACATCTTTACGCCTAAGATCCCTTATGTATATCCCTTTTCCAATTATGATCATGGCATCGGTCCTCCCGGCCAGTTATCAAGGTTCCTTATGCACACTGTTCAAATCAAGAAACTTCTGTTTAGATCCTTCCCACCTTAGTTCCACCGTCCCGGTTTCTCCATGTCGATGTTTTGCAATAATGATCTCGGCAATTCCTTTCTTGTCGCTTTCTTCATGGTAGTATTCATCCCGGTATAAAAACATTACAAGATCCGCATCCTGTTCAATTGCACCGGACTCTCGCAAATCAGAGAGAATCGGCCGGTGATCCGAACGTAATTCCGGGGCTCTTGAGAGTTGTGACAAGGCAATGACAGGACAGTTCAACTCCTTGGCCATAATTTTCAGGTTTCTTGAAATTGCTGAGATTTCCTGCTGTCTGTTCTCCGTTCGTCCACCTCCCTGCATTAACTGAAGATAGTCGACAAGAACGAGATCCAGCGTTGATTCCATATTCAATCGCCTGCACTTTGAGCGCATTTCCGTTACCGTAATTCCGGGACTGTCATCAAAATAGATCTGTGCTTGAGAAAGGGGGGCCATTGCCCGGGAAATTTTCGCCCATTCTTTCTCATTCAGGCTTCCGGTTTGTATTTTATTTATTTCCACCATGGACTCCGATGAAAGCATCCGTTGCATTAACTGTTCTTTTGACATCTCCAGACTGAAAATTGCGACTGAAGATCCTTCTTTAATCGCTGCGTTTTGGGCTAAGTTCAAAGCAAAAGCGGATTTGCCCATAGCGGGTCTTGCTGCTACAAGGATGAGATCCGACGGATGAAACCCGTTTAACTTTTTATCAATATCCAGAAATCCAGATGACATGCCGGTCAACTTTTTATCGCTCTGGTAGAGTTCTTCAACCTTATTGAAGGTCTCTCTCAGAACATCTCTTATTGGGATTAGGCCTTCTCTTCCATGATATTGAGAGATATCATAAATGTTTTTCTGTGCTCTTTCCAACAGCACGGGAACCTGGATATCCTTATCATATCCGAGGCTGACCACTTCTTCCGATGCACGGATTAAGCGTCTTAAGGTTGATTTTTCGCTGACGATTTCTGCGTAATGCTTTACATTTGAAGCAACCGGTACGCTTGATGACAGACCTGTAAGGTATGGAATACCTCCAACGTTTGACAGCTTATCTCTCTTTCTCAGTTCTTCCGTCAACGTAACCAAATCCACAGGCTCATTCCGATTAAATAACGTCACGATACAGTCAAAAATCTCTTCGTGGGCTGCTTTATAAAAATCATCCGCTCTGACTGTTTCTAAAGCAACGATGGTTGCTTCTTTGTCCAGAAGCATTGATCCGAGAACTGACTGCTCAGCATCGATGCTATGGGGGGGGGAGCTTGCCAAATTTCATTTCTTCTGCCATGCTACTGTTCCTTTACTTCAACGGAGAGGGTCGCTGAAATTTGAGGATAAACCTTGACCTCGATCTTTGTAACCCCTAAGGTTTTGATAGGCTCTTTGAGGTTGATTTTCCGTTTATCCACTTTTACTCCATGCTCTTTTTTCAGGGCTTCGCAGATCTCCTTGGAAGTTACTGAACCAAAAAGTCTTCCCCCCTCGCCGGCTTTTGTTTCAATAACCACATTACTCTCCTCGATCGCTTTTGCCAGCTCCTTTGCTTTTTTAACTTCTCCCTGCTTTTTCCTTTCCTCTGCCTTCTTTTGTTTTGAAAGGTTTTTTACGTTTCCCTCTGTGGCAGGCTTGGCAAGATCCTTGGGAAGCAAATAGTTTCTTGCGTATCCGTCGCTTACCTCGACAATTTCTCCTGCGTTTCCAAGACTTTTCACGGTTTTCTTTAAAATGACCTTCATTCTTCATCACCCTCCTGTAAGTAATCTTCAATCGCTTCCTTTAAGCGAATCTTTGCTTGTTCTTTCGTTGAATCTTTTAGTTGTGCTCCGGCTACCGACAGGTGCCCTCCGCCCCCCAGCTGTTCTAAAATCACCTGGACATTAATCTCTCCCATGGAGCGGCCACTAATAAATATTTCTTCATTTCCTTTTTCACTGAGTACAAATGACGCTGTGACATTTTTAATATTTAAAAGCATATCAGCCGCCTGGGCAGCCAGCACCTGAGGATTATCCACCTGGTCGGTTTCAGATATTGCAATACTGCCATGTAGTATTTCAGCCCGTTTTAACACCTCTGTTTTGTTGATAATTGACTCTAAATCATCTTGAAAGTATTTTTTCACTTCGATGGTGTCCGCTCCTGCCCGTCGAAGCAGGGAGGCCGCCTCGAAAGTTCTGACCCCTGTTTTGTAGGTAAAGTTTTTCGTATCAAGGGCAATCCCTGCCAGCAGAGCGTTGGCTTCAATTTCTTCTATGTTCATTCTGCCGTCCATGTAATAAAGAATTTCTGTGACCAGCTCGCTGGTTGACGATACATACGTCTCGTGATAAGTAAGAACTGTTTTTTCTATAAAGTCTGTCACTCTGCGATGATGGTCGATTACAACAATGTTTTTTGTCAGTTCAAGTACCTGTGGGCATTCAGTAATACTTGGTCTGTGTGTATCTACAACGATCAGCAGGTCTTTTTCTCCAATCCGTTTGGCAGCCTCTTCGCAGCTGATCAGGGCTTTGGAATAATCCGATCGTTTCTTCATCTCTCCATAAATTCGTTCGATGGAGTAGTTTCCTTCCCCTAAAATAATATATGCCTCTTTTTCACGATTTTCCGCAGCTCTGAACAATCCCATTGCAGAGCCGATGGCATCCATATCTGCATTTCTGTGTCCCATAATAAAGATTCTTTCCGATTGATCGATCAGTCGTCTAAGAGCATATCCGATCACCCTGGATTTCACTTTGGTGGTTTTTTCCACAGCGGTTGTTCTTCCTCCATAAAAGGCGATATCATCGTTCTTCTTGACCACAGCCTGATCTCCGCCTCGACCTAAGGCAAGATCTTTAGCTCCATTGGCATACTCCGCAATCTCCATTGGATTTTTCCCATTTGAGCCGATACCGATGCTCAGTGTTATGGGTATTCTGTTCCCCACATCAATTTTCCGAACCTGGTCAAGGATTTCAAACCTCTTGCTTTCAAGATTTTCAAGCTTCCGGGCTTCAAATCCGACGATAAATCGGTCGTTCGTGTATTTTCTTATAAAACCTTTTTGAAGTGCGGCCCATCGCCGAATATGGTGGTCGATTTCCACTGTCACCAATGGGCGCTTATTCTCATCGGTTTCCTGCATCACTTCATCATAGTTGTCCACTTGTATTAATGCAACAGAAAGCTTTTCTTCGTTATATTTTCGCTTAAGTTTTTGGTAGTTGGTAATATCAATAAAATATAACATCAAGATATATTTTCGATTACCCTTGTTTTCCTCTGACACTTTGGCTACGTTATAAAGAAGCTTATATTCACGCTCTTTAATCTGCAAAGAAATAAAGGCCTTCTGTTCGTCCTCTTCCTTATTCTCCTTCAGCAACTCCTCTATGTGGACTCCCGGAATAATCTCCTGAACGTTTTTTTTCGAAGAGATTTTTCTCATCCATCATCTCTGCAAAGTTTCGATTATACCAATGAATGGTCCCATCAAGTTCAACGATGCTGAAGGGTATTGGAATGCTTAAAATGGCCTGTTTTGTTGCAGAATCGATGTCTGCAAAAAGTCCCTCCAGATAAGCTTCCCATTCCTGTTTTTTCAGATTATGGATTTTAAGATGATGATACACCAAATATGCGAATAAAAGCACACCTGAAAGACCCATCCATAAGTTGTAGGCTCCCAGGAGGAGAATCATCACCCCGATAATAAACAGATAAATTTTTGTGTCCGGCACAAGCACATTAAAGAGTTTTTGGTTTTTCATACTGTATGCTCCTTACTCATTGGGATTTTACCCGTCAGCCCTTCGTAACTTTCGAACATCAAAGAGAGCATCCACTACTCCCAGCAAGGCTACAATCGTCAGGAGTGGACTTATAACAATGATCAAAGCTAAAATCATCATTCTTAACCCTTTTCTTACCCCTCTTTTCTTAATCATAAAACTAATAAATGCGATTCCCTGTAAAAAAAACACAAAGGAAAAAATCAAAGTAATGTTGGTAACTAATGTTTCTCCATGAAAAATCCCCATCCACCGGGTCACTATGGTAAGGAGGAATATCACAAAAGAGCCCAGGATAATATTGCTTGGCCAACGGAAAGAACTGAACTCCGGAAGCTCGTCCCCATATTCTCCTAAGCGTTTTAGAACCGCCCCCATCATATAGTAATTTAAAAATGCGACTATCAGGGACTGTACAATCAACATGCCGGGAAGGATCATGGCCATATAGGAAAACAGTTCGTCTGTGCTGATTCCTGTTAGCTCGAAGTTCTCTAACGCCTGCTGCTGATGGTCAATAACATCCTGAAGAAGCCAAAGTATTTCGTCAATAATTGCGACCCCCGCAACCCAATCTACGATTTGAATAAATGCAAAAAGAGAAATTACTGAGAGCAACGTTCCTATTCCAATCACTTTATAGGGTGGTGCCTCCCGGCAGATATATACTCCCATGGCAAAGGAGAGGGGAGCAAAGATAATCAGCAGAATCGCCGAGTTTATAAATCCTGTAAGTGCACCAACAATAATTCCCGTAATTATAAAGCTGAGCCCCATTGCTCTCTTTCCATGGCGGTGAGCCAATACCAGGAAAGGAACCGGTAAAAAGATCAGTAAAATCGACAAAAAAGGAACATATAGAAATCCAATGACAAAGATCGATGTCAAGGTTGCCATTAATGCTGCCTCTATAAGCCCCCTTCTTTCAGTTAGTAAGTTCATACCGCATCACTCCTGCTTTTTCTAATAGTCCGGTAATAAATTCAACTTTGACAGGCTCTGCTCCAAGTTGTAAAGATAAACGATCAGCTTTACCATTTCTTCAGTGGGATGCTCATTGATATGTTCATTGTTTTTTACCTGGTTTTTCAGTTCTTTTGTCTTTTCAATGAGTGGAGAAAGATCAAATTCTTTACCTGAATTCTCATCCGGGACAGGAGAATCCTTGAGCCGAATGTTCCCAAGCATTTCTTTTATCAAAAACATCTCCTGGCGAACAAGGTTCACTGTTTCTCTTTTCAGACCTCGTTGCAGCACTTGATGCATTCCTTGCAAATGCTGGAATACTTCTCTTTCAAGTTGTATCATTACGACGGTTTCCCGGCATCGGAATTCTCCTTTAATTTTAATTTCCTCTTCTTTTTTCTGAAGATCCAGATATTTTTCCGATGCTTCAAGTTCAAAAATCACCTTTTTTTCCTGATCGTCCAATGCGCTGTAGCTCTGTTCTTCATCGAGAAAATAATCCACTAGAGCAAGGATGTATTTCCAAAGATCTTCCGAGGTCTTTCGTACTTCGCTGATCACTTTTTTATCATAATTAGGCGGAAATACAACGTAGTTGATGACAACCGCAATCACAATTCCTAAAAAAGTTTCTCCCAGTCGATCGACAGCATAAAAAATCTGCTCTTGAGCTGAAACCGCTCTATTCAAATAGACACTGACAAAAACCACTGAACCGATGGCGATCGACTCTCCCCGTTTAATGCGGTTCATAAAGGCGATCAGCAACATAACACCTGCTGCTCCGAACAGAGGGTGGTAGGGAATGACCACGGTTAAAAGAACTCCCAGGAAAGCTCCCATCAAGGTTCCGATCATCCTGTTCATTCCAAATTTCCATGTATCAATGACTGTCGGCTGCATAACAATAATGGACGCTATAACCACGTAAAAGGGCCGCTCTATACCGATCAGATCGCTGATCAGAATGGCTGCAAATACGCCTATCCCTGTCTTAATTACTCTGAGCCCGATTTTCACATTCCTTCTCTCCTTGTCTGTCCTGTTCTCGGAAGTTTCGCTTCCTGTTCTTTTTAATTATACTATAGGGGGTTCCCCGTGAAAATGAAAAAAACCTGTAATCTCGGTTACAGGCTTTGAAAAATCAGAATACCGATAATCCCCGGGATTCCAAAGATCCCTACAATTAATGCATTAATTGGCTCGATTTCAATTGCAATATCAAAAAAAAGCTCCAACCCAGTTGAATATCAGCAGTGTTAAAACCCCGATAATTCCGTTCCATATGAGCTTAACTGCTATTTTCATCGGGACCGCAAGTATTTTTAATAACCCGTACAAAATCAATACTCCCACCACTGCAAAGATTATAAGTTGTAAATCCATTAGATTTCCCGTCTCCCTTCCATCGCCCTTGTCAGGGTTACTTCATCGATATATTCCAAATCTCCTCCAACAGGAATGCCGTGTGCAATTCTTGAAACTTTGATTCCCAAAGGTTTCAATAGTTTAGCGAGATACATTGCCGTTGCTTCTCCTTCAATATTGGGATTCGTTGCCAGAATTACTTCCTGAATTTCTCCCTGACGCACACGGTAAAGAAGCTCTTTAATGCGGATATCTTCAGGTCCTATTCCTTCCAGCGGTGAAATCGCACCGTGGAGCACATGGTAACGGCCTTTGTACTCCCTGGTTCTCTCCATCGCCGCTACATCTCTGGGATCTTCTGTGACACAGACTATGGTCCGGTCTCTTTTTTTATCGGAACAGATGGAGCATGTTTTTTGATCGGTGATGTTCGTGCAGATCTCGCAGTATCGAATGCTTTCTTTCGCTTCAATAATCACCTTGGAAAGGTTTGCCACTTCTTTATGGTCCATACCGATGACATGGAAGGCTAAACGTTGAGCCGTTTTTTTTCCCACACCCGGCAGTTTTGCAAAGGCTTCTATCAGTTGTTCAATCGGTGCTGAGTAATAATTCATTCTTTCACCTATTCTCTTTCTATTTTAAAGCATTCCGGGCATTCCCAGGTTTCCGGTAATCTGTTCCATTTCCTTGTTCATCATTTCTTCGGCTTTTCGTATTCCTTCGTTGACTGCTGCGATAATAAGATCTTGCAGCATTTCCACATCTTCAGGATCCACAACACTTTCATCGATTTCCATGCTTAACACTTCTTTTTTGCCGTTGATGATAAGTTTGATTGCTCCGCCGCCTGCACTTATTTCCAATTCTTTTCCTTCAATTTCTTCCTGCTTCTTCTTCATTTCCTTTTGCATTTTCTGGGCCTGTTTCATCATATTCCCCATGTTCGGCATACCGCCGCCTTTAAATCCTTTTTTCGCCATCGTAATAATTCCTCCTTTAATTCATCAAAAGTCTCTTCATAATTATAGCATAACCCTTCATTTTAATCATCCCTGACTTCCAGGATCCCTTCGGGGACGATCTTCTTTAGTTCCTCTTCCAGATCGGATGTTTCATAGTTCTCCACGTTCTCTTCTTTCATCTTCAAAGAAAGGGTCATCCTTTTTCCTGAAAGCTGTTCAATGACATCGGTGATCTGCAGCTTTTTATCTTCTTTATCCAGTGCTTCCCGATGAAAGCTGTACATTTGATCATAACCGATCATAATTCTGTCTTTTTCAACGCTTTGTATTTCTCCTTCTTTCAGTAATGCTTCCAGTTGAGCTTTTCTCTCTTTTTTCAGAGTTATAAGCACCTTCGGCCACAGCTCCCTCACTTCCCTCTCGGTCATTGAAGGTTCGCAGTTCTCTTCAGCCTCTTTCTCCGGAAGCTCAGTGATCACCTGTTTTTCAGCCTTTTTATCAGGAATCTCTGTGGTTTCGTTCCTTGGTTTTATAGGTGCTTTACTGATTATTTCTTTGTTTTCCTGATTTAGTGAATTTCTTTCAATCTCCAGAATTTTTTTCTTTTAAGGCGGTTACCTCTTTCGTTATCTGATCGAGAGCGCTCATGTCTTCATGCTCATTTTCCAGGGGACTGTAGCATTTGCCAATCAAATACATTTCGAAAAGAATTCTTGGTTGTGCGGACCACTTGAGTTTTCCTTCAAGTTCGCTCAGTGCTTCCATTTGCTCCACAATCCATTGCCTGGTTGTACGAAGACTCTGGTTCTGAAGCTTTTCCAGAAAATCCTTTGGCATCGTTGAAAATTGTTGAAGTTCAAGCCCGATTTTTGCCATTAAAAGTTTCCTGAAATACACATTGAGGTCCCTCGCCATCGTAAGCGGATCCCTCCCATCCTTTGTCCCTTCATCAACCTGACATAGCAAGTGATCGATGTTTCCCTTTTTTAAGTTCTCAACCAGGGAGTAGAGGACTTCATCGGGAACGATCCCTAAAGTGTTCATCACATGCTCTTTTGTAACTTTTCTTTCGTCCCAATCAATCGTCTGCTCCAAGATGCTTAAAGCATCGCGCAATGCTCCCTCGGCACTGACACCGATCATCCTTAATGCTTCATAATCGAATTCAATCCTCATTTCATCAAGGATATATGCCAATCGAGTTACAATAAGCTCCAGCTCCACAGGTTTGAAGTCATAGCGTTGACACCGGGATAAAATCGTTGCCGGAATTTTTCTGGGCTCTGTTGTTGCAAGGATAAAGATCACATGTTCAGGTGGTTCTTCCAGGGTTTTGAGGAGTGCATTAAATGCTCCTTGAGAAAGCATATGAACCTCGTCAATAATATACACTTTATATTTTCCCTTTGAAGGGTGATACTTTACATTTTCACGAATCTCCCGGATATTTTCCACTCCGTTGTTGGACGCCGCATCGATTTCGATTACATCCATCATGGTCTCTTCCATAATCCCCCTGCAGGTACTGCACGTATTACATGGGTTGCTTTCAGAAGGCTTCTCGCAATTTACCGCTTTTGCAAACACCTTTGCAGTTGAGGTTTTCCCGGTTCCCCTTGTTCCCGTAAACAAGTAGGCATGTCCTATCTGTTCTTTTGCGATTTGATTTTTCAGAGTTTTTACGATCGGGTCCTGACCGGTAATATCTTCAAAGATCTTTGGTCTCCACAGCCGATAGAGTGCTTTATGTGCCATTTTTTTCACCTGCCCTGCTCAAATTTCTATACGTTCCTGATTAGAATCTTTTCAGCCATTGCTTCCTTCAAAACCTTTTTCTCTTCCTCCGACAAAACATGTTTGGATGTACCCTTAACAATTGGTTTACAGTAAGAAACTCCATAGTTGCGACCATAAATCCCCGTTAAGATAACCCCGCTGTTGTGGGCATCCAAAAGTGCTGTGGAATAGCTCAGGTCACTGCCTGTATTATCAAATGTATTATACCGTATAGATTTGACTTTCTGAATACAAAATCCTGCACCCTTCTCCAAGCGGAGCAGTTCGTCGCTCAGGGTGTTAATCTCCTTTTCCGCCTGTTCCATTTTTTCAATCTGCCGGAAAAGCACTCCTTCCAAGTCCATGGCTTTGGTTCCTTCCAGGAGTCTTTTATATCTCTTTTTGATCCCCCGGATTTTTACCAGAGAAAGAATTGCCAGAATCAATAAAATCCCTTGGATAACCAGGGTTCCTATAAGAATTTCACTTGTGTTAGACTGCATCCAATCAAATATTTCCACCATATAGCTCTCCACCTTTGCCGTTTAATCAACCTTCTTCTTAAAGCTCATCTCCTATGGTTCTCAGTGCATTCACCGCGTACTCGATATCCGTTTTTTTTGTGCTGTATCCGAAGCTGAACCGTACGACTCCCTGGTCTGTGGTTCCAATGGTTTTATGTGCCAGGGGTGTACAGTGAAGACCCGGGCGGACGCCGATTTCAAAGCCTTGATCTAAAATATAGGCGATTTCCGAAGAATCCATTTCTCCTATATTAATTGCTACGACCGGTGATTGTTTTTTCTCGTCACAGGGCCCGTAAATTTTAACGAAGGGCAGTTCTTTAATTCCCTTCAAAAAGAGGCCTGTCATCGCTTCTTCATGGGCCCGCAGATTTTCCTGCCCCTTCTCCATGATGTAGTCCACCCCTCTTCCAAGACCCACGATCCCCGGCGTGTTGGGGGTTCCGCTTTCAAATCGGTCTGGCATCATTTTAGGCTGTTCCAGCTCCTGGGATTTGCTTCCTGTCCCTCCGACATAAAGGGGCTCCAGAACAACTCCTTCCCGGATGTAAAGGAATCCTGTTCCCTGAGGTCCCAAGAGAGCTTTATGCCCCGGTGCTGCTAATAAATCGATCTTCATTTCCTTAACATCAATTGGATAGAGCCCTGCCGTTTGAGCAGCATCCACCATAAATCTGACGTCATGTTCATTGGCAATTTCACCAACTTCTTTTATTGGCATGAGTGTTCCTGTTAAATTAGAGCTGTGGGTTAAAACAATGAGCTTCGTATTCTCTTTAATTCCTTTTTTCAGCTTCCCCGTGTCCAGGAACCCTTGAGAATCGCAGGGAATAATAGTGCTCTGAACCCCCTTCCTTTCAAGTTCTTTTATTGGACGAATCACAGAATTATGCTCCATGGATGAGGTGATCACATGATCTCCTTCTTTAAGCAGACCTTTGATCCCCAGGTTGAGAGCTTCGGTTGCATTGGATGTGAAAACGATTTGCTTCGGATCTCCGCAATTAAATAGTTTGCAAAGTTTTTCCCGGGTTTTAAAAATTTCCCTCCCTGCATTTAGTGCCATCCGATGTCCTGACGCCCGGGATTTGCTCCGAAATCTCTTAACCCCTCCATCACTCCCTCGATGACTCTCTCCGGTTTCGGATATGAGGTAGCCGCATGATCAAAGTAGTACATAGTTGATCCTCCTTTTTGATCTTCCTGTTCTGTCTGTCATTTCTTTATGTGAATCTCTATATTGCCTTTCATGAAAATTCTTGCACTGCCGGATACATAAATTTCATACCCCCGGGATGTCTTTTTTTACTGTGGATTGTATAGTGCTTGGCCGCTCCATCCCTTCTCCTTGCTTATATGTAAACTGACAACTCTGATTGCTTTCTAGTTTGAAAACTCCTTCTTTTATAAGATAGTAGGATAATGCTCCACTTGCCGTTCCCGTCGCCGCTTCCTCTGGAATCCCGACAGCCGGAGCGAAATTTCTGCAATGGGCTGTAGTCCCGATTTCAGAATCCAGTGTATAGGCATGGACTCCCGTAATCTTTTTTCTTCTGGAATATCGACTTAGGGCATCCTCATTGACCTCGATTTCCCTTAAACCCTCTCTGGTCTTCAAAGAAAGAAAAAGATCTCTAAGCCCGGTACTGACGATTCTCGGTGGCAGTTCTGACAGGCTTATGCTGTCTATTCCCAAAATCTCCGCTATCTCTTCTTTGTCAATGTCCTCTTCATAAATGAGTGGTGTGGATTGTTCCATCTCTATATGATAGTCATTCTCTTTTTTGTCAATGGTCACCTTGAGATTTTCCGTTGATGTCTGTTGTTCCACGTGAAACGGAAAGCTCTGTCCATTGAAATAGCCTTCCTTTGCAAGAGTGTAAAATCCTGCTATGGTTGCATGACCGCATAAACCGACTTCCTCTGTGGGAGTGAAAAAACGGGTTTTATACGCTTTATCGGAAATCCGTCGAATAAAAACCGTCTCTGAAAGATTGAATTCCTTCGCGATTCGAGCCATAGTTTCCTCTGCTAAATGCTCTTCAAGAAGAACCACTCCCGCAGGATTTCCTCCGAACAAAGAGTTTGTAAAAGCATCGACGATATATCCCTTTATACTCATATCCACACTCCCTTATCTTGCTCTGTTAAAAGAGCAGTCCCTATCGGTAAGGGACTGCGAACTCTACTCTCCCAAGGATAATAGTTCGATAATCCTTTCCAAGTCCTCAGGCTGATAATATTCAATTTCCAGTTTCCCTTTTTTCTTTCCCTGTATAATTCTGACCTTTGTTCCAAGATAGGCTTTTAAACGCTCTTCCGCAGCTTCGATTTCCGGGTCTTTGCGAATAAGACGCTTTGTCTTTTTTCTCTTCGTTGATGTTGCGGCTTTCATTGCTTTTTCAACATCGCGAACAGTCATATCCTCTTTTGCGATTTTTTCAGCCCACTGATATTGCTGACTATCGTCTTTAAGAGAAAGTAAAGCTCTTCCATGACCGAGGGTCAGTTTTCCATCCCGGATCATTTCTAAAACTCTCGACTCCAATCCAAGCACTCTCAAGATGTTTGCAACATGGGATCTGCTCTTCCCTAAGGCATCTGAAAGTTCCTGGGTGGAAATATTATAAGTATTGATCAGATACCGGTAAGCTTCACCCTCTTCGATTACATTGAGATCCTCTCTTTGAAGATTTTCCACTAAAGCGACTTCCAGCAGGTCCCGATCAGTAAAATCCTTGACCATGACCGGAACGGTCTTAAGCTGAAGCTCTTTACAGGCTCTCCATCGGCGTTCTCCTGCAATAATGAGAAAGGTTCCCTCTCTTTTCGGATCTCGGGTTACAAGGATCGGCTGAAGAACTCCATGTTTGCTGATTGATTTTTTCAGCTCTTCAATTCCTTCCTTGGAAAAATCTTTTCTTGGTTGATGGGGATTGGGACGAATTTTCTCGATATCCAAAGCAAATACTGCTTTATCTTCAATCTTTTCACCCTCCTCTTTAAGGAGGCTTGATTTAGGAATCAAGGCTTCAAGGCCTTTCCCGAGACCCCGTTTTTTGTTTTTGTCCGCCATTAAAATTCCTCCTCTTCGAGGGAAAGAAACTCTTCCGCAAGATTTCGATAGGCTTCGGTTCCCTTGGATTTTTCATCATAATAAATCACCGGCATTCCATAACTTGGAGCTTCTGCCAAACGGATGTTTCTTGGAATAATTGACGTATAGACCTTGCCGCGGAAATATTTTTTTACTTCTTCCACAACCTGGATTGAAAGATTGGTTCTTCCATCAAACATGCTCAGGACAACCCCCTGAATCTCCAGATCCGGATTCAGACTCTCCTTGACCAGTTCTAATGTATTCATAAGTTGGCTTGTTCCCTCGAGAGCGTAATATTCACATTGGATTGGTATCAAAACGCTGTCCGCTGCAGTTAAGGCATTGATCGTTAAAAGCCCTAAGGATGGTGGGCAATCAATAAAGAGATAGTCATATTCATCTCCAAACTGTTCTAAGGCATTCTTAAGTCGCAGTTCTCTTTTTTCGGCACCCGCAAGCTCAATTTCAGCTCCGGCAAGTTTGCTGCTTGAAGGAACAATCGAGATGTTATCATACTTGGTTTTTACGATGACATTTTCTATAGATTCCCCGTTGATCAGCACATCATAGATGTTTTTCTCAAATCCTTCCTTTTGTAAGCCGAATCCGCTGGTGGTATTCCCCTGGGGATCAATGTCCACAACGAGTACCTTTCTTCCTTTTTCAGCAACAGCCGCACTGAGATTGACGTTGGTGGTGGTTTTCCCCACCCCTCCTTTTTGATTGAAAATTGCAATTTTTTTGCCCAATTTCATCGCTCCTTAGAGGTTTATTGTTGATCTCTCGAGACTAGCTTTTAGGTATTTTAAGGGTTACCTGAATATATTCCCCTTTGTCTTCTTCTAAAAACTCCGCATCCTTTTGTCTTTCCAGAATTACACGATATGCTTCTTTTATCGTATTTATATAAATTTGATAATTCATAGACCCTTTGATTTTCCTTGTTTTCTCTTCACTGTAAGGTTCAAGGCGGTTTTCATTTTCGGCCTTCTCTTCTGCTTCTATCTCCGGATCCTCTTCCAGTGAAACCTCCTGCTGTATTTCCTCCAAAATTTCTTTTACCAGATCTTCCGTTCTTTTGACATTAAAGTCCTGGGCAATGACCTGGTCCAGTGTCATTTCCCTCAACTCATCATCCGGCAACTTTAGAAGGCTCTTCCGTGTCGCTCAGTCAGGCCGTTTCCCATGATTTTTCTTAGAATCCCTTCGTCAAGTCTCAGTAAGCGGATTTTGTTGGCGATGGTTGACTGGTTTTTCCCGATTTTTTTTGCTAAATCTTTTTGCGTGAAGCCGTGATCTTCGATTAAATGAAGGTATCCTTTTGCCTCTTCGATAAAATTCAGGTCTTCCCGTTGAAGATTTTCAATAATTGCCAGCACTGCCGAGCTTTATCGTCCAATTTGTCTTGAAGAATGACCGGAACAGTGGCCAGATTCGCTAACTTAGCTGCTTTAAGCCGCCGTTCCCCTGCTACCAGCTCATATTTTTCCTTTCCGATTTTTCGAACGCTTAAGGGTTGTAAAATTCCATAATGTTTAATGGAAGCGCTGAGCTCCTTTAAGCTGTCGTTAAAAAATTCCTTTCTCGGCTGATAGGGATTTGGAATGATTTTATCAATCGGAATTTCTAAAACCTGTTTACCTTCCATAGGGAACGCCTCCATTTATAGTCGATATCTATATACTTTCGCCATTTCATATGGCTTTTCCTGCTTCCTGATCTTTTTTTCGTTATTGCCAGTTTATCAGTTTTTTTCCTAAAAAAGAAAGTCGTACTTTCTCCGTTGTTTCACGTGGAACAATCTGTAAACCCCTTGTATTATAGAGGTTTCTTAGCGGGTTTTCCTGCCTGTCGCGGATATTTCTTTGGTGTTTTTTTTATTTTCTTAATGAGAATCAGATGATGTCCTCTTTCTACAAAGGGAAGATCCACTTCAATAATTCTTTCAATCTCTCCCCCGAGAAGCATAAGTGCCTTCTTCCCTTCATTCAGCTCATCTTTTACTCCCGGTCCCTTTTGGCAGATCAGATATCCTCCAGGTTTCACAAAGGGCAGGGTGTATTCAAGCAAAACAGGGAGTTTTGCTACCGCCCTTGATACGGCATAGTCAAACTGTTCTCTGTAATCAGGGTCCCGCCCAAGGTCTTCAGCCCGCCCATGGATTGTATAGATCTTTTCAAGACCCAGCTCACTGATCACCTGTTTCAGAAATCCCACTCTTTTATTTAAGGAATCCAAAAGAGTTATCTCAAGATGAGGCGCAACAATCTTCAAAGGGATTCCGGGGAAACCCGCCCCGGTTCCCACATCAATCATACGTCCTTCCTTTAGCAAGAGTCCGTGCTCCGTCAAAGGCGTAAGAGAATCCAAAAAGTGCTTAATCGCAATTTCATTCTCCTCTGTAATTGCTGTAAGATTCATTTTTTCATTTGTCACCAGAAGAAGATCCTTAAATCTTGTAAACTGGTCAAGCTGTCTTGTGGGCATAGTCTCTTTAAAAAGCTCATGATACCCTTTCGTCAACGTTTCCTTAAACACCGGTTTTCCTCCTTTTCCTTTGCTCCAGATACACTAAAAGCACTGATATATCAGCAGGCGACACCCCGGAAATTCGGGATGCCTGTCCTACAGAATGGGGGCGGATCTCCTGCAGCTTTTGTGTTGCCTCCAGTCTTAAGCTTTCGATTTCACCATAATCCAGATCCTCCGGCAAATGCTTTCGTTCAAGCTTTTTAAACTGTTCGATCTGTCGCAGCTGTTTATCGATATATCCCTCATACTTAATCATCACTTCACATTGAGTCTTGACATCTTTCCGCAGCTCCTTCGATTCAGGATACACACTTTCGATCTTGGAAAAGTTCAGTTCCGGTCTTTTGAAAAGCTCCAGCAGGGAAGTCCCCCTTTTGATCGGTGATGAACCTGCTTTAATCAAGGTTTCATTGATTTCTTCAGGTGTCACTTTTCTTTCTTTTAATGTTTGTAATTCACTCTCGATTCTTCGTTTCTTTTCAAGCATTTTCTGATACCGTATTTCCGTCGCCAAACCGATCGTGTATCCCTTTTCTGTCAATCGCAAGTCTGCATTATCCTGTCGCAGGACTAAACGGTATTCCGCCCTTGAAGTCATCATTCGATAAGGCTCGTTAGTGCCTTTTGTCACCAGGTCATCGATCAGCACTCCGATGTATGCTTCAGAACGATCAAGGAGGAATGGTTCTTCTCCCCGGATTTTTCGCGCAGCATTAACTCCCGCCATAAGTCCTTGCGCAGCAGCTTCCTCATATCCCGAAGACCCGTTAAACTGTCCTGCGCTAAAAAGGTTTTCCACGCCTTTGATTTCCAGTGATAATTGTAAATCCGTCGGATCAATACAGTCATACTCGATTGCATAGGCCGGGCGCATGATCTTTGCATTTTCAAGACCTGTCACTGATTGTATCATCCTGACCTGCACTTCCTCGGGCAAACTGCTGCTCATCCCCTGCAGATACATCTCTTTGGTGTGCAGTCCTTCTGGTTCCAGAAACAGTTGATGTGTAGGTTTATCGCTGAATCTCACAATCTTATCCTCAATTGAGGGACAGTATCGGGGTCCGACACTGTCCATATCCCCGCGGTACATACTGGACCGATAAAGGTTCTCTTCAATAATGCTCTTGGTTTTTTCCGTTGTTCTTGTCAGCCAACAGGACACTTGCTGAATCTCAAGGTGGTCATGAAGAAAGGAAAAAGGGATGATTTCCTCATCTCCCGGCTGTTCCTCAATCTGCTGGAAGTCTACGGAATCCTGATGAATTCTTGCTGGGGTCCCTGTCTTAAAGCGCCTCATCCTGCAGCCATATTCCCGAAGACGTTCAGAAAGAAAGGGGGTCGTTGCCAGACCGTCAGGCCCGCCTTCATAATTCACTTCTCCCATAAAAATTCTTCCCTTCAGATAAACACCGGTGGCGAGAATCACTGATTGGGCATGGTATAAAGCTCCGGTTCTTGTCTTTACACCTTTTACCTGTCCCTCCTCGATCACCAGATCGACAACCTCTCCCTGGCGAAGGTCAAGACCCTCCTGGTCTTCCAGTGTCTGCTTCATCGTCAGATGGTACCGCAGTTTGTCCGCCTGTGCCCTTAGAGAGTGGACTGCAGGCCCTTTCCCGGTATTCAGCATTTTACTCTGGATGAAAGTCTGATCAATATTGATCCCCATTTGTCCACCTAAGGCATCAATCTCTTTCACCAGATGACCTTTGCCCGTGCCTCCAATAGAAGGGTTACAGGCCATCATTGCCACCGATTCCAAAGAAATGGTAAGAACTAAAGTTTTTAATCCCAATCGGCTGGCTGCCAGTCCTGCTTCGCAGCCGGCGTGACCGGCACCCACAACAACAACATCATAGGAACCTCCGTCATAATATTTCATAAAATCCCTCCATTATCTCTCAACGCTTTACTTTCCTATACAAAAATTCTCAAAAATATGTGTTACAATCTCTTCTGAGATCGACTCCCCGGTGATTTCTCCCAAGGACTCCCAGGCATTTTTGTAATCCACTTCAACGAAATCCAAGGGGAGCTCTTCCTTTAGAGCTTTTTTCCCGTCTTCAACGTGCTGTAATGCCTTTTCAATTGCCTGCTGATGTCTGGTATTGGTGATAAACGTCTGTTCCTGATGTTTTCCTTCCCCTTCATAGACAATTTCCTCCAATGCATCTTCCAGCTCTTTTAACCCTTGGTTTTTCAAAAGGGAAATTCGAAGAACTCTCTTGTTCCCAACAATTTCTTCAATTCCCTTAATATCCACAACTTCCTCTAAATCGGTTTTATTAATCACTACCAAAGCCTGCCGCTCGGAAATTTTTTGCAAAAATATGCGGTCTTCTTCATCAAGAACCCTTGAAGCATCCACCATGAAGATCACCAGGTCCGAATTTTCCAGAACTTCCTTGGATTTTTCAACACCGATCTTTTCCACTTGATCTTCGGTCTTTCTGATTCCGGCAGTATCCAAAATTTTAAGGGGAATTCCCCGTACATTGAGCTGTTCTTCGATTACGTCCCGTGTGGTGCCGGGAATGTCTGTAACTATTGCCCTCTGCTCTCTTAGAAGAGCATTGAGTAACGAGGACTTCCCTACGTTGGTTTTTCCTACAATTGCTGTGGTTAACCCCTCCCGAAGAATTTTTCCGGTTTTAGCGGTTTCCAGTAGAGAGTGGAAATCCTCCATGATGGATTCCGTAAGTTCTTTTAAGCGTTCCACCGTTACTCCATCAATGTCCTCCTCGGAAAAATCAATCGATACCTGTATGTGGGCAAGGACATCTTTAATCTTATCCTGAATCTTCCGTACTTCCTTTGATACGGTTCCTTCCAGCTGGTCAAGGGCAACCTCATAGGACCGGTCTGTTTTTGCACTGATCAGATCCATCACCGCTTCAGCCTGGGATAAGTCCACTCGACCGTTAAGAAACGCTCTTTTGGTAAATTCTCCCTTTTCTGCCATGCTGGCTCCCTGCCTCAATACAAGTGTTAAAATTTTACGAAGAGGAACCATTCCTCCGTGGCAGTGAATTTCCACAAGATTTTCTTTCGTATAAGTGTACGGAGCTTTCATATAGACCGCTAAAACTTCATCCAGAACTTCACCGGTTCCGGGATCTACAATATATCCATAGTTCATTTTCCGGGGCTCCCACTTTATTAATCCTTCTCCATTTCTTTTTTGAAAGATTGATTCCGTAATCTGCAGAGATTTCTCTCCGCTTATTTTAATAACACCGATCCCCCCTACACCCAAAGGTGTGGAGATTGCAGCAATCGTTTCTTCTCGATACATGCTTTTCACCTTGTATAATGAACTCGTAGTCAAGCTACAGTCCATCACCCTTTCTTTTTTTATTGTATAATTGACATAGTGTTGTGGATTGGTGTGTTCACCTACAGCTTGACTGTTTAATTGAGGCTCCAACCACATCTCTATGTCTTTTTTGTTTATGAGTTAGATAACGCATCGACGTTTATCTCGGGCAAGGATACATGACATAGGCGTATGTGGACCGCAACCAAAATTCTA
>LCWZ01000028.1_pt1 | contig 19544 bp, 16 predicted proteins | sample 349071 | NCBI WGS metagenome assembly LCWZ01 (sample SAMN03565344, study PRJNA281982) | anaerobic digester metagenome | biome: Anaerobic digester; feature: Alkaline_Metagenome_Assembly_B; material: Alkaline anaerobic digester sludge; isolation source: anaerobic digester run at haloalkaline...
CAATCGAGGAAAAAATATTGAACATCAGGTTCCGAAGTCCCTGAAGATTTGAAAGGTTATAGGGTAAATAGTCAAATTTCCCTTCATGCACTTTTGCATAGTCCTTCAGTTCATTATTGACAGTCCGTGAGATGCAAAAAACATGATGACCTTTTTGTATTAGGGCTTTTGCAATTGCTTTTCCCAATCCCCGTGATGTTCCTGTAATAATAAAATAACGCATACTGATCACTCCTCATCAATTTCATTATCATCTTTGTCTTACTACTATTGTACCCTTTATCCCGAGAGGATGAAACAAAAATTTTCAGGAATCAAAAAAGAGGAGTTGTCAGAAGATTTGTAGAATTAATTAAAGGAACATCTTTTGCATCCAAAATTCCCGGAGGTGACAAAATGGTAAAAAATTATGTGATCGACACCAATGTCATGATTCATGACCCCTATTTTATGTACCAGTTTGAGGAAAATGAAATCATCATCCCCTTAGTAACACTCGAAGAGCTGGACGGTTTAAAAAAAAGCCGAAGGTGTTGTGGGCTATCATGCGCGTAAAGTGCTGAATGAGCTTGCAAGCATACGAGAGGAAGGGGATCGTTTACGGGATCCCTGCCATCCGGTGGAAGTATCCGGGTGGAGACCAATTATGTGGATGTAATGAACCTGCCCACCGACATGGATCCGAAGAAAAACGATAACCGTATTCTGTCAGTGGTAAAGGGAATTGCTGAAAGGGAAAAAGAAAAGCCGACGATATTAGTGACAAAGGACATGTGCATGACTGTCAAAGCAGACGCTTTGGGCATCAAAGTAGAAGACTATGAAACCGATAAAATCTCTACGGATGATCTCTATCAGGGATATCAGGAGATGTACCTGCCATCAAAGCTGATTGACGAAATGTATCAGGGGGGAATTTCTGTGGAGGATCTTCCCGAAGAGAGAGGAGACCTCTACCCTAATCAGTTCATCCATTTTAAAAGCCATGACCAAATGGGTCATGAGAGCATCGGAAAAGTACAGAACGGGAAGGTCGTACCTCTGGAATATACAGGAGAATATACCTGGGGCCTGAAGCCCCTCAATATGGAGCAGACCATGGCCATGGAGCTGCTTCATGATCCCAAAGTTTCCTTCCTCAGTATCATCGGTGGTGCGGGAAGCGGAAAGACCATCTTAAGCATTGCCTATGCTCTCCAAAGCGTGCTGGAGAATAACCGGTTTCGAAAAATCATCATTGTTCGTCCCGTGGTTCCCGCAGGCCATGACATCGGCTATCTGCCCGGAGAGGAAAAGGAAAAGTTAAAGCCCTGGATGCAGGCCTTTTACGATGCCATAGATAACCTTTTTGATGCGAAACAGAAGGAGGAAAAGCAGGAGCGCTGGAAGAAGGATTTTCATGGAGGGAAGCCGACCTTTAACGTGGATCATTTCATACAAACCTACATGGAAGCAGGAATCATTGAAATGAAAACCTTTAATTATATGCGGGGCCGAACTCTTTCCAACGCTCTTGTCATTGTGGATGAAGCCCAGGAGACCACTCCCCATCTCGCAAAGCTCATGCTTACAAGGGCGGGGGAAGGGACAAAGTTTCTCTTTTTAGGAGACCCCTCCGATAATCAGATTGACAATGTTTTGGTGGATTCCAAGTCCAACGGTCTCGTCTATACCGTGGACCGGATGAAGAAGTTTGAGATTACCGGGCATATCACCTTAAACCAGGTTGAGCGAAGTCCTCTGGCAAAAATCGCAGAAATGGGAATGTAAGCGAAAAACAAACAGTAAAACATAAAATCAACTTAACCGCTATGAAATCCTGCTCATCCATTGACCATAGCGGTTTTTTGTGATGTTTAAGTAATCGATAAAAGGATAAATATCCTGTATACTCTGAATTTATCAATTTTGCAGCAGCAGATCCTCAATGAAGATTCAGAGAAAGAAGGAGGAAGAACAATGTCAGCACTTTTTACAGAAGGAACACTAAAGAACTTAACGGTAAAAAACCGTATCGTTATGGCACCGATGTGCATGTATAGCTCTGATGGTGAAGGGTTGGTAAAGGACTTTCATCGGATCCATTATGGATCCAGGGCAATCGGGGGCGTGGGATTGATCATACTGGAGGCAACCGCTGTGGAAAAACGGGGACGAATATCCGCAGAGGATCTCGGGATTTGGTCCGATGACCATATTGCCCCACTAAAAGAGCTTGTTGACATGATCCATGAGTTCGGAGGAAAAGCAGGAATTCAGCTGGGCCATGCCGGAAGAAAATGCAGCGTGGAACCGGAAGAAATCATCAGTGCCTCGGGAATTGCCTTCAGCGAAGATTATCAGACTCCAACGGAGATGACAAAAGAGACCATTAAAGAAGTGACAGAGGCTTTTTCAAAAGCTGCGGATCGTTCAGAAAAAGCGGGCTTTGATACCATCGAAATCCATGGTGCCCACGGATATTTAATCAATCAGTTTCTTTCCCCACTCTCCAATCAGCGCCAGGACGAGTATGGTGGAGGCATTCAAAACAGAAGTCGATTTCTAAAAGAGATTCTTCAGGGAATTAACCGGTATTGGCCTGAAGACAAGCCGGTGATTCTGCGGATCTCTGCAGAGGATTATCAGAAGGAGGGAAATCATTGGGAGGATCTTGGAAAGATCATTAATTTAGTGAAAGATGAAGGCATTGACCTGATCAATGTCAGCTCGGGAGGAGCAGTACAGGCGAAGATCCGACCCTATCCCGGATATCAGCTTCAGTTTGCTGAAAAAATAAGGGACTATACCAAACTGCCCGTCATGGCCGGTGGTCTTGTGACTACACCTGAAATGGCTGAGGAAGCTTTGCAAAATCAAAGAGCCGATTATATTTATCTTGGACGGGAACTGCTGCGGAATCCCCACTGGCCAATGGATGCAGCAAAAGCCTTAAATGAAGAGATTCCGGCACCAAAGCAGTATGAGAGGGCATATCGATAAATAAGCCACTTCATGATCAAAAATATCTGATTTAAATACGAAGCTGAGGAGGTTTGCCATGCAGGTGAAAGGTGATAAATCGGAAAATCTTTATGATGAAATTACAAAACTCAATAATGAAGTGGTGAATTCCAAACGGGAGATCGAGAAAAAAAATCATGAGCTGAAGGAGCTGAACCGAAAGCTGGAACAGCTGGTGATTAAAGATCCCATGACAGGACTGTTTAATCGAAGGACTCTTGAGGATCGTTTCAAAAGCGAAAAAGCAAGGGCAAAAAGGATCAACTATTTATTGACCGTGATGATGATCGATGTCAATGATTTTAAACAGGTGAATGACATTTTCGGTCACAGTAGGGGAGACGAACTCTTAAAAATTCTGGCGGAGATTATTGAACACTCTACCAGAGAAGGCTTGGATCACGGTTACCGGATAGGTGGAGATGAGTTTTTTATTATACTCTCGGACTGCACTGAAGAAAATGCTCAGCGAATCGCAAAACGCATCAATGATGAATTTATCAAGCATTCGGAAATTGCATCCCTTTCCTACGGAATCACCAAGGTGGACCTCGAATCCGATGAATCTTTTGACTCCTGCTACTCCAGAGTGGATCAGCTGATGTATGAGGACAAAAAGAGAAAAAAACATAAAAAGCAATAAAGTTCAAAAAAGGTGATGACGAAGATTAACTGAGCCATCACCTTTTTTGTAGAAGGTGTTTTTCTTCTTAATTTCATCTTTTCTGGGTATCAATTTAATAGATGTTATCGTTTTTTTTTACGGGGAAGGAAGGGATTGCTATGATGGTTTTTAAGAAAAAAGGAAAACTCCTTTCAATGATCATTCTTTGCCTTGCCCTGGGGAGTACTCTACTATCAACAGGATTCGCTCAGGAAACAGGAGACGAGCCTGTGGTTTACAGCATTGAAATTGAAGGAATCATCACCGCAGGAACCACAGCATATATTCGAAGATCAATCGAAACCGCGGAAGAGGATGGGGCTGAAGCTCTTTTAATTCTTCTAAACACTCCCGGGGGATTGGTGGATGCCACGTTGGATATTGTTTCCGATATGATTAACGCAGATGTTCCCATTATCACCTATGTATATCCCCAGGGGGGGATTTCCGCCTCTGCAGGAACATTCATTTTACTGGGAGGTCATAAAGCGGCAATGTCTCCCGGAACGACGATCGGAGCTGCAATGCCGGTTATGGTCACACCTGACGAAGGGAGTGCCCCCGCGGATGATAAAACCGTGATCTTTTTAGCGGGGCATATGAAGAGCATTGCTGAGGCCAGAGGACGTCCTGCTGACATCGCCGAACGGTTTGTTACGGAAAACTTAACTCTTGGAGCAACGGAAGCCCTTGAGCTTACTGTCATTGACGAGATTTCAACTGGTATACCTGCTCTTCTCAGCGCTCTTCATGGTGAGGAGGTCTCCCTGGATTCAGGCGTAGTGACGCTCAACACGGAAAATGCAAGAATCGAGGAAATTGAACAGACCCTGAGAGAAGTGATCACGAATCTGATCAGTAACCCGCAAGTCGCATTTATCCTATTTTTAGTAGGGGTCTATGGCCTCATTATCGGGTTTAATGCGCCAGGAACCTTTGTACCGGAAGTACTGGGTGCTATTGCTTTGATCCTTGCCCTTTATGGTCTTGGAATGTTCGAGGTGAATATTTTTGCTGCTCTTATGATTTTACTGGGAATGGCTCTTCTGGTTGTGGAAGCCTTCACCCCATCTTTCGGAATTCTGGGGATTGGAGGGATCATCAGCATGGTATTCGGTATTCTCTATCTGCCTGTGGAACCCCTGGTTTCAGAGCGCTGGCTGATGCAATTTCGAATCCTTGCTATTGGTATCGGAGTGATTGCATCGGTATTGCTCATTGTCATCCTTGCAGGAGTCTATCGTTTGAAAAAAGCCAAGGTGATCCACGGAGACGATGAATTTGCCGGGGATCGGGCTGTGGTTGCAGAGGAGGCAAATCCTAAGGGTCTGATTCTTGTTCGGGGAGAGCTTTGGGAGGGAAAATCTCTTACAGGGGACAGGATCTCAGAGGGAACTCCGGTGAGAATCATAAAGCGGGAAGGATTAGTCTGCATGATTGAGCCGGTTAGTGAAGAAAAGGAAGCAGATCATTCATAGAAGTGGAAGGAAAGTCAGGAAGAGACTTAGAGAGGATGGTGGATCATGGAAAATATTTTAGAGAATGTTGAGACGTCGGTTACTCTTATACTTCTCATTGCTGTTGTTGTTCTGATTTTACGAATGGCGATCAAAATTATTCCGGAATATGAGCGGGGTGTATTGTTTCGGCTGGGAAGACTGGTCAGTGTAAAGGGGGCCGGGACTGATCATTATTATTCCTGTTGTTGACAGGATATACAGGGTATCACTGAGGATCATTGTTGATAATGTTCCGCCTCAAGAGGTCATTACAAAAGACAACGTGACGTGCAAGGTAAATGCAATCCTTTACTACCGGGTAACGGCTCCCGATAAGGCAATTGTCAATGTGGAGAAGTTTCATGAAGCCACAAGTCAGTTTGCTCAAACCACTATGCGAAGTGTGGTGGGACAGGCGGATCTTGACGAACTGCTTTCTAATCGGGATAAACTGAATAAACAGATTCAGGCAATTGTGGATCAGGCAACGGACCCGTGGGGAATCAAAGTAACTGCGGTTGAGCTGAGGGATGTCATTATTCCTGAGAACATGCAACGGGCAATTGCCCGTCAGGCAGAAGCGGAACGGAATCGACGGGCTGTAGTGATTCAGGCTGAAGGTGAAAAACAGGCAGCACAGAAAATCAGCGAGGCTGCTGAAATTTTAAGCCGCGAAGAAGGATCCATGACCCTTCGTACCCTTCGAACCATTTCTGATATGTCAAATGCAGAGAATACAACAATCCTGTTCCCGCTCCCTATCGAGTTGCGAAGACTTTTGCCGGATCTCGAGAAATTATGGGATCATCGGTTAAAAGAAAAAGTAAATGGAGAAAGCAAGGAAGAAAAAACGACATTAAAGGAAAGTGAGAATAGAGAAGAGGAAACAGAGGACTTCTCAGAATAAGAGCATTGAGAGGAGCAGTTGAGGGATGGGATATGCAATGGGCAGTCATGAACTCTATATAGATGCCAGAAATAAAGGGAAAAAGGCGTATAATGCTCAAAAGTGGAAGGGAGCATCGGGGCATCTTCCATCTCTTGACGGTGTTTTGAAGGACATTGATATTGTAGCCACTGTAAATCTCGGTGTAAGAGAAATTCAACTCCATAAAATCATTGGAACCTATTATCACACAAGACGGATGTTGTTTTCCAATGGATTCTTCCCTCTTGAGGATCCTCAATCGGAGTTTGCTTATAAGTGGATGGAACTTTGTCAAGCTCAACTGGATGTAGGGATTCGGGATCCCATTATCGTCTATGAATATCTGAACTACTATTATGTGATGGAAGGAAATAAGCGGGTAAGTGTTTTAAAATATTTTGATGCGGTCAAGATTTCTGCAGAGGTACACCGGTTAATCCCGAAATATGATGAAGAAGACGAAACCATTCGTCTCTATTACGGGTTTTTGGAATTTTATCAAAAAACAAAGATAGAAGACATATGGCTGAGCAGGCTTTCCCGATATCAAAGACTGTTGAGATATCTGGAAGACTATAAACCGCCGGAGGAAACTGCAGAGTCAAAGTATGAGTACTTTATGAACTGGATTTATTTTCCCTTTCGGGATCTCTATTTAGAGAGCGGAGGACAAAAGCTCTCTGCCAGTACAGGGGACGCCTTTGTTCTCTATGCAAAGCTATATGGGATTCCAAAGGTATTTGATCAGACTCATGGGAAAAAAGTCATGCCCCATCTGATGAAGGAGCTGATTCATTACGGGGCTGAGGATGATGTGGACTTTTTGGAAGATGAAGAGGAGCTGGAACATACAACTCTTTTACAATCCATAGCGACCACTTTTTCCTTAAAAAAGTTGAAGGTCGGTTTTGTTTATGCAGGAACCGTGAAAAATTACCGGTGGTCCTATTCCCATGATTTAGGGCGAAGGCAGATGGAAAAACAATTTCCCCATCAGTTGGTAACCGGCTATATTGAAAATGTTCCCGAGGATAAAAGTATTGCCTATGATCAGATCAAGGCCTTTGCCGAAGAAGGGTATGATGTGATATTTACCACAGGAGAAGGTCATCGTCGGGCAACTGTGAGTTGTGCAGTGGAAATGCCGGAAGTGAAATTCTTTAACTGTTCCGGAAATCGCCCCTATGTGCATATGAACAATTATTTCGGCCGAACCTATGAACACGCTTTATCAGCGGGATCATTGCGGGAGCTATGACGAAAACCGATGTCATCGGATATGTTGCTACCGAAAGAAACCACGAGGTGATAAGCTGTATAAACAGCTTTACTTTAGGAGCACATATGGTGAACTCCGATGCAAAGATCAAAATCTTTTGGACAAGAGGAAAAGAAGACTGGAAAGAATCAGGGGAATTCCATAAAAAGTTGATTCAGGAAAACGTTGATCTTCTAATGGACAGAAACACCCTGGTACCCGATGAAATTACAAAATCCTATGGGGTCAGTTCTATTCTTTGCAGTCTTGACCCGGATAGGAAGATGCCTCTGCATTATCTTAGTGCTCCGGTTTGGAATTGGGGAGTTTTCTACGAGAAAATCATAGGGAGCATCTTATCAGGAGGTTATCAGAGAATTCTTGCACAAATGGATGCAAAAAGTAAGCTGATGAATTTCTGGTGGGGTATGGGAAGTGGTGTACTGGATGTTTATCTCTCCAGGGAACACGTTCCGAAACAAACTGCAAAGCTTGCGGAAACTATGAGAAAACTGATTCAAGCCGGTGAGTTTCATCCTTTTGAAGGTCCTATTCATGATGAATACGGAAAACTTCGAATTATAGACAAGGAGCTTCCTACGACAGACGAAGTGATCAATATGGATTGGTTCGTAGGTGGTGTTGAATTGATGGAATGACAAGTTCTTTTCGAAAAAGTGCATTCTTCCATGGACTGGTAAAAATACAGAATTTTATGATAAAATGTTAACAAGATGTAATAAGGGAACGACTGAGAGAAAATTGATGTGAACTGATTAAACCTTGGGAGGGATTATTCGTGCTGAAGGAAGGATTGAAAAGGATTATACCGGAGAGAATCGATCGTATTTCGAAGACGGAATTAGGGGAGCCTTATGTTTTTGATGGATGGAGATTCGACTGCAGCGGAGAGGAATGCCTTTTCTACAGATATAACTGTGACTGTGGAATCAAAGTAGAGCATCGTCGAGTCGTGATCAGTGAACTGGAAGAACTTCTTGAAGACTGCTGTGACAAACTGACGATTAATCAAGATGATTTTCAGAGGATCTGTCCAAAAACCTTTGCATCAGGACCCTGTGGTTATGAAGTCAGCATGAAACTGCTGGAGATCCTAAAATTAGGCCATATGAATACCGAAGAAGGATATTTTGAAGTTCGCAGGGGATATTAAGAAGATTGAAAATAATTCAATGAAATAGAATCATGCTTGGCACCGACAAAGGTTGCCAAGCTTTTTTCTGTCCATGGAATTGTATAATGTATAGGAGGGAGATTTTTTATCTCGAACAAACGATAAAAAATAATACTTGAAAAATATTATCACATAACTTATACTAATTTTGATAAGAAAATACCAAAATAATAAGGAGTGGTACTGTGATTTTATCAAAACAAGCTATTAAGCTTTTGCTTATCGGAATCGTTCTAATTGTTTCTTTCAGTGTTTTTGGGTGTAACGAAGCCCGGGGAGACGAAGGCGAAAAAGAACTTGTAGTGTATTCAGCAAGAAACGAAAACTTTGTCAATGCATTACTTGAGAAGTTTGAAGAGGATACCGGAGTGAAAGCAATGGCTCTTCATGGTGGAGAAACCATTGTTAACCGTTTAAAGGAAGAATCGAATAATGTTCAGGCGGATGTTTTTATCTCCAACGACGTCGGTGCATTAGAGCATTTACGGTTGGAAGGATTGCTTTCCCCAATCGAGCACGGAGATTATGGCGGAATTGAAGAGCGGTATCGTGCAGAGGATAATTCCTGGATTGCTCTTTCAGCAAGAACACGGGTGCTAATGTACAATAAAGACCTGATCACTGAAGAGGATATGCCGAAAAATATATGGGATCTCACTGATCCTCAATATGCAGGAGAATTTGCCATCACCCGGGGTGGAAACGGCGGAATGATCGGTCATGTGTCAGCTCTTCGGAACGAGTGGGGAGATGACAAGACCCGGGAATGGATCATTGGAGTAAAGGATAATGCCGGTGGAATTCTTCAAGGTCATGGAGACATACGACGGGCTGTGGGAGCAGGAGAGTTTAAGTTTGGTCTTGTGAACAACTACTACTTCCATCAACAACTGCAAGAGCCCTCTGATAACAACGTTGGAGTGATTTATCCGGACCAGGGACCCGATGACATGGGTGCGGTGGTCAATGCTGCAGGTTTCGGAAGGATCGAAGGGGGTCCTAACGAAGAGAGTCTGGCGATCTTTGTCGACTGGATCCTTGAGCTTGAAAACCAGCAAATGTTTTCCAATGCATCATTGGAAGTTCCCATTCATCCGGAAATTGAAACCGTTGATGAGGCGGTGGCAATCACAGACTACAAAGTACAGGGTATGCATCTAAGCGAACTTGGACGGGTTTGGGAGGATACACGGCGATTAATTGAAGAGGCAGGATTGGATTTGGAGATTCGATAAGATAAATAAATCGTTAAAATCCCGGTGGACTGAACAGGTTTCCCGGGATTTTTTATTGAAGGGATTTTTTGCTGTATAAAGGCTCAAGAACCTTTGCTCTTTACTGAAAGATATGGTAAAGTAAATAACAGAATAACTGTTGCAAATGGTACAATGGGGGTCTTTATATGGAGTTTAGGCAGAAAGAGATAAAAATACTTTTAGGGGCCCTGGCGGCTATTCTTCTTGGTGTAGTGATGGTCAGTCTTTTTACCGGTCAGAGGGGAGAAGCAGACGCTCAACGTCAGGCTGTCGAAGAGGCCTTGGAAAATCAAATCGCGATGATGGACTCGGATATAGAGGAAGCCTTCCTTCGGGACATGGAAGTTGCCTCTTTGGAAATCATTACCCAAACCAGTGATGAACTGGAGGTTGAGGTGATGATTGAAATGTTTGATGTGCTGAAGTTCATCGAAGAGATCCATCTTCTATTAATAGAAGGTGATTTTTGGAATGCGGACCATCTGGTCAATGAAATACAGATTGCATGGGATAAAGCTCTGCTCAGCACAGAGACAACCCGGAAGGTGATGGATCGGCCCCTGCATTTACAAAAGAATGACAGGGATCAATGGGTTGTATCAAACCCGGAGGTCTTCACCTTCAGTTTTCCTGAAAAAAATTCCTTCAGCACCCAAACAGCCAGAAACCTGAGCGGATTTCAGGAAGCCTATACACGTCCCTTTGAAGGTTTTTCACCTCGGTTTTCATTGGTTCAGATGGATGAAATCATTGAAGATTTTCATCAAGAACTGATCCGGGGAATTGAAGAATTTCAGAATCGAAGAATCGACCTGAACCGCATCGGTTCCAGAAGAGAAATCCGATTTATCGTGGAAGAACCGGACCTGGAAGAATTCTGGTCCAGGTTTTTCGAGCTGTCAAGAGCGTCCATTCAGGAGCATGGATATCGTCAGGACTCTTTGATTCAAGCTTTTCAGCGGGCAAAGGAAATTACCGGTCGCCATGAACGGCCGGTGATGGATATTGAAATAATCGAGGAACGAAGAGAAGACGGTGCTATCGGTTATTCAACAGAGGTGATGTATAATGATAAAACCTTGGATGCATTCCAATTACTGAGTGAATTTCGATTACTGAAGGAAGTTCTTCCTACGGTGCCGGGTGAGTATGGAAAACACCGTGTGAATCTCAACAGCAACGTATTTACTGATCGTGCATTGGATTTTCTTTCCACGGAAGAAATCAGAGCGGTCCATCATTTTTCCCTCGAGAATGAAAGGATTTATCTTATGGAGGATGACGGAAAAATTCTTCGATTCCGCTTTGCAGATATAGAGGAGGGGGATTGGATAAAGTCAATAACATTAGCCGTTGCCCCTGATGACGAGGGACTCATGGTTGGGAATCCCCAAATGGTCATCGATGATGATCTGATCATCATCCAATATCTTTTTCAAACAGAAAGACTGGAACTTGAACATCATCTGAATGTACTTAAAATTCATGACGAAGGTGTGGAGGAGCTTTACCGGACAGAGAACTACCCCATGGACGGGCAATCCTTCTGGTTCAGCTATAATGAAAATCCCTACGCACTGATTTCATATCATCATGAGATCGTAAGAGATCTCGGAATCGGTCCGAACAAGGGAGGAATTGTTGAAGGTGAAGTCATTCTTTATGATCTTTTGAATGATGAAGTGCTTTACCGCTTAAGCACTGAGGACTTTACAGAGGAGGGACGGATCAAATTTTCTAAAACGAATGATCGTCAATCCATAGTCTTTTTCTATGATCAGCAGAGTCTGCTTTTTGGAGAGGAAGATGAAATCTCGAGAGAGGCTGGAGAAGATCAGGTTCATCATTTTATAGAAGTGTACAGCTTAGAGGAAAAAGGTGTGGTTCTAACCTCCGAGAACGTCTATCCGGGAGATCAAATCACTTACGGTGCAGTTCCTGTAGGAGATTATCATATGGTTTTACTTACAATGGATGAGGGATGGCATCTTTGGAATCTTGCAGAAGGCGCAGGTGGCATTATTCCCGGCAGTGAGCAGGACCGTTTTGAACATGATGACTCTTTGAGTCGGGAAGTGGTTCGGGATCTTAAGGAAGTGGAGGATGGTCTGATGGAAGCCTGGGTTGTCTCGGAGCTTTCCGGAGGGGTAAAGGAATATTGGCATTTTAACGGGAATGAACTTTTTCTTTTGGACTCCTTTGAAAAATCACCGGAAAGTGATTTGAGGTTTCATCCTTTAAGCCGAACAATGACACTGGTAAAAACCGATAATGATCTGAGCGTTGTGGAAGTTCACCGGATCGGAGACAACTTGAATGAAGGACTTGCTCTGGAAAAAGTGAAAACCTATGTTACTCCGGAAGTACATCCTGTCTTTCTTGCGGGTCAATACGAACTTTATAACGGAATTCAAGTGGATCTCTCTGAGAGGGGACACGGGGTTCTGGCTAAAGGCGGTCAAGAAATTCATGACAACCTTTTCTATCTTTTTCAGTTTATCCGTGCAGAGGAAGCCATTGGCACTGAGCTTGGCGGGTTTCTTCGATTGGAAGTGACAGAGGATCTTGAAAAAGTGGTTGTGGTTTATAATGACGGTATAAGAATTTATCAGCTTGGAGAGCTTTTCCGAAGAATCGAAGGATTTTTCCGGTAGGAGACCCAAAGTATTTTAGCATGCAGGTGAAAACGGAACATTGTTGTAGAAGCATAATGATGTGACAAAAAAATGAAAAGGTGTGGTGTTATGAAAGGGAAAAAGAGAGTGATAAAAAGCGGAGTGATCATCGGATTGCTGATATTGGTAGTATTCATGACGGGGTGCTCCGGCGAGAATGATCAGGAACCGGAGATTGATATAGAAGCGGGATTTCTTGATGATATGGAGGACTCAGAGGTTCTTGCAACGGTAAATGATGTGGATATAACAGTAGAAGATGTGAGAATGGAGCTGGAAAACCGATATTTTCAAAAACGAATGGTGGAAGAAATCGGAAAAGTGACCGATGACCCCTTTGTCTCTCCAAAGGATCAGTTCCTCCGAATCCTTGAAAAGAATGAATCGGAACTGGATGACAGTGAGCAGAGATATTATGATCGACTGGCCCGAAGGGATTTAACCGTAATCCCTTCAGTAACAGAGGCTTTTAATGAGGTGCTCCGCAAGGAAATCCTTTACTATGAGGCAGGATACCACCGGGCTCCCATGACGGAGGAAGAGATGCTTCAAGCGATTGAAGAGGGAGAGGCTTCGATGGAGGCCCGGATTGAAATGATGGATGAGGATGAGGCTGAAGAATTTGCTGAACTCAAGGAGTTGCAGGATGAGATTGCAAGAGAGTTCGGATACGACAGTTTCTTTGATCGGCAAGAGTCAAACCTGGGCTTAATTGCAAAGAGTACGACCGTCAGCCGTTTCAAGGCTGATTTCGAGCAGGATATGCTGCGGCGGGATTTCGATAAGTCTCAATTCGCCCTTACAATTCACGTAGAGAATCTTTGGGAGGATTATGGAGAATTTCTTATGGAAAAGGCGGAGATTGAAAACCTTCATGAAGAGTTGGAAATCATCTATTATGGAGAAGAGTGGGACCTGTCATTTTAGAAGAATCAGTTCGGTTGCAGCTGTCCTGATAAAAAGAAGAATCTCCGTCTCGAGACGGAAATGGATCCGGTCCTCCGACGGTTTTTGAAAAAAGCCCTTGACAAAAAACGGAGGACCTTTTATTCTATAATTAACAGACCGACGGTCGGTTCGCAAAAAGGATGTGAGAAGATGTCAGAGCGCATAGATCCAAAACAAAGGAAAATGGAATATCTTGAGACGGCTCTAGAGCTTTTCAATGAGAAGGGTTATGAAAAAACCACAATTAAGGACATTATTAATGCCATGGGTGTATCCAAGGGTGCCTTTTATCACTATTTTCAATCGAAGGAGGACATTATCGAAGAGATTTCCGATGCCTATGCGGAGAGAATGTTGAGACAGACTCAGGAACTGGTGAATCGCCAAGGTCTCAGTCCTACGGAAAAAATCAACGAGCTGTTTAAGATGGTCCAGGGATATAAGAAATCCCACAGCGAGAAACGACAGAAAATCAAAAACATTTTTCAAGAGGATCAAAATCTGAAACTGCAGAGAAGAATTATGACAAAATTGAGAAATCAAATGATGAACAGTGTATTGAAGATGATTGAAGACGGAGTAAAAGCAGGGGAGTTCAGGAATCAAGATATTTATGAAACCACTGATTATCTCCTCTACGTTATTCAGGGTCTCAACCGGAGCATTGAAGAGATCGTGACAATGGAATTTAAGAAGGAAGCACCTGATCTTAATGCTGCTGAAGAGAAAATGAGAAAGAAATTGAAATTCTATGAAAAAATGTTCGAGCTGACCCTGGGAACAGAAGAGGGAGCAATTCAAATTACGGAAGTCTATCTCGACCGATTTTTAGAGCGGTGACACGCTCCTTTTTTTCAACAACAAACAAACCGACGGTCGGTTTAATAGATCGGAAGAGAAATATTTTTAAGGAACTGAGTGAAATAATCATAAAAGGATAAAAAAACAATAAGACAAGGAGGAAAACAGAATGAAAAATTATGTGAAGGATTTAGTAAATGTTGGAAACAAGGATTTGTTGGAGGTGGGAGGGAAAGCCGGAAATCTTGGCGAAATGCTATCCCGTGAACTCCCTGTTCCTGAAGGATTTGTAGTATTAACAAAGGGATATAGAACCTTTGTACAGGAGAATCATTTGGAAGGAAAGATCCTTGAACTGACCGGTCGAATCAGGGAACTTGGTGGAACAAATTATGAAAAGCGGATTGAAGAACTCTTTATGAACAGTGAAATTCCAAAAACGATGGAGAATGAAATTCTTCAGAAGTATGAAGAGTATGGTTCTCCAACAGTTGCGGTTCGCTCATCGGCAACCGCAGAGGACCTCCCGGGACTTTCCTTTGCAGGACAATACTCCAGTTACCTGAACGTTCACGGTAATGATGAGCTTTTGAATTCCATAAAAGCCTGCTGGGCATCACTATGGAACGAACGGGCGGTGTCCTACAGAGAGCGGCAGGGGATCGGTATCGACGGTCTTGCCCATGGAGTGGTTGTGCAACAGTTGGTAAAAGGAGAAAAGGCAGGAATTCTTTTTACAGCAAATCCGTTAAATGGACGACGTGACCAAATGCTGATTAATGCTTCATGGGGTCTCGGAGAAGCTATCGTCGGGGGAGAAGTCAATCCGGATCAGTGGATTGTGGATCGCAATACAGGAGATGTTGTAGAGGAGCTTCTTTCTACTAAAGAAGTGATGACCGTTCGAGAGCAATATGGAATCAAAAACATCCCAGTGCCTGAAGAGAAAAAAAATGATCTCCACCCTTGAAAAAAATGAAATAATTGAACTGATTAAACTGGCAGAGAAGGTCGAGAATCATTATGGAACTCCCCAGGACCTGGAGTGGGCAATGGAAGAGGGGAAGATTTCTCTCGTCCAAACCCGACCCGTCACTTCTCTTTTCCCGGTTCCTGAAGCTGTTCCGGGAAAAGAAGGCCTGAGAATCTATATGAATTTCAACAATTACAGCCAGGCCATGAAAGAACCCTTCACGCCCATGGGGGCAGAGGTTATGAGGCTGATGGCAAAGGACTTGATTCGAAAAATGGGCAGAAAGGATCCTGACGACCCGAAAAACCTGTGGTATCTTCAATTTACAGCAGGGAGAATGATGCTGGATGTTACCGATGTCCTTAGAAATCCCAAAACCTGGAAAAAATTCGATCACAATCCGGCAGATAAGGATCCTATCACTCTGGCAGCAATGAAGCAGCTTTTGGAGCGGGAAAGGGAAGAGATTACTTCCAAAAAGGGAATTAGTCTCCTTCGAAAAATCAATTGGAGGATGATCAAATACGGAATCAGTGGAGTAAGACGTATGAAGGTTGGACAAAAGGATGCAGTCATGGGAAGGAAAAAAGCCATCGAACACGGCGAGAACCTTCGCAAGCGTCTTTATGAGCAAAGCAAGCGACTGCAAAGTCGCAGGGATCGGATGGAATTCATCGAAAATGCCGGAGGCGAATTGTTTCTCGACGGTTTCGGAATGATCTTTTATGTAGCCGCATCTTCAAAATACTTGGAAAAAGCGGAAAAAATCCTTATGGATGCAGGATTGGAAACAAAGGATCTGGAAAAAGTGGAAAAGGCTGTACCATACAGTGTTACAACGGAAATGGGAATGGCAATTCTAAAAATCTCTAAAGACCTGGATGAACGTGGAGAAAGGGCAACAGAGGAAACTCCGGAAGTGAAAGCCTTTTTAAAGCGATACGGACATCGCAACAATATCGAGTTGGATGTGGGAGTCGTTGAGTGGGCTGAAGATCCAAGCTATGTACTGGATTTGATTAACACCTATATTGACACAAAAACCTATGACGAATCCATCGAGCGGTTTGAAAAGTCAAAGATGGAAGCTGAAGAGGCAATTCTTCGCCTAGCAGCCCAAGTGGAAAATGCCGCAGGGAAAGGAAAAGGGAAAAAGCTTGAGAAACTGCTTCGGGATTATCGGGAGATGTTCGGGATTCGCGAACTCTCAAAGTTTTATGTGCGACATACCCTCAGTCTGGTGCGAAAGCAGTTACAGATCATCGGGGAGGAAATGGTTGAAGCAGGGCAGTTGGATCATTGTGAAGATGTGTTTTATCTTTCCTTTGAAGATCTGGTTTCCACTGAGAACCTGCGTGAGAAGAGTCGAAAGCTGAGGGAAAAGCACAAAAAGAATATGGAGCTTCGGGCACCCAGGATCATGACCAGTACAGGGGAGGCAATTCATTCGGTAAAGACAGAGGAAAAGGAAGGACACCTGACAGGAATTCCGGTGTCACCGGGAAACTATGAAGGTCGGGTGCGGATCCTTCATCACCCTGAAGAAGGAGATCGATTGGAAGTGGGAGATATTTTGGTAACCACAGGAACGAACCCTGCTTGGACCCCGCTGTTTCTAAAACTTGGTGCATTGGTTATGGAAACCGGTGGGACCATCTCCCATGGATCAGTGGTTGCAAGAGAATACGGACTTCCTGCAGTGGCAGGTGTTGCCGATGCTACTACAGTTCTAAAGGATTTGCAGCGAATCCGTATTGACGGTGAAACCGGATCCATTGAAGTATTGGAAGGATAAAGAGGTGATCTCATGGAAGCTGTTAAATCTACGAAACTATGGATCCTCTACAGTGGAATTCTATTAGCAATGGTGGGGTATGGAATCGCCATGCCCCTATTGCCCTTCTACATTGAAGAAATGGGTGGAAGAGGTACTCATTTAGGACTTCTTATCGCAACCTACGGCCTGATGCAGCTGATTTTCGCCCCAATATGGGGTGGATTGTCGGACACCTATGGGAGAAAACCCTTTCTCCTTTTGGGTCTCCTTGGAATCGCACTGGGAATGAGCTTGATGGGTCTTGCTGATAAGTTATGGATGCTGTATGCGGCCCAGGGATTGTCCGGGATGCTCTCCTGTGGGATTTATCCTTCAGCAATGGCGATGATCAGTGACCAATATCGGAAAGATCAAAGAAGCGCCGCTATAGGAAGAGTGGGTGCGGCCGCTGGTCTGGGAGTCATTCTGGGACCGGGGCTCGGAGGCTTTCTTTCTTTTCACTCACTTAGAACTCCATTCTTTGTTGCTTCAGGTTTTGCCTTCGTCACCTTTCTCCTTGTTGCAGTTCTCCTTCCTGAAACCCTGAGAGCAAAGGAAAAACACGAAGAGAGAGAAAAGTGGAACGCTGAGAAAACGTTTATCAAAAAACCGAAAATTAGGAAGGAAAGGACATATCTTGTATTTGCAAAGGCACTCAAAGGTCCTTTATCCTTCGGATTGATCGCAGCCTTTGCAGTGAACTTCGGAAAATCAAATTTCACCAGCATCTATGGATATTTCGCCCTTGAAAAATTCGGTTATGGTCCCCAGGAAGTGGGGATGATCCTGATGGTGATGAGTCTTATGTATGCTATCGCCCAGGGACTTCTTGTAGGTCCATTGACGAAGAAATTCAAAGAAATCACACTGATCCGTGGTGTGTTTGCCGGTATTTCCCTGGCATATCTCTCAGTAACCTTTGCGGGAAATGGAGCTCAGCTAGTGATCACTATGGGTTTGCTGATGCTCATGCTGGCTCTCTTAAAGCCTGTGGCCCTCACTTATATTGCGAATCGTACAGATGAGAATCAAGGCGCGGCAATGGGGATTGCCGAATCCTTTATGAGTATGGGACGAATTGCTGGACCTCTTTGGGCGGGATTTATTTTCGACTATCAGATTCATCTTCCCTATCTAACCGGCAGTCTTTTTTTCCTTCTGCTTCTAATGGGAAGTATCCTAAAGAAAAAGAGAGAATCCTATCAACTAAAGGAAGCACCCTAAAGGGGTGCTTCAATTGTTGTAATTAGAGATTTTTATTCTGGTATTCAAGAATGATCTCCCAGATTTGAAGCAATGTCTCTTCTGTCATAAGACCTGGGAGAACTGTGTAATATTCAAAATCCGGTCCGATAAAAACCGTAGTGGGAAGCCCTGAAACTCCCAGTTGCCTGCTGATTCGGGATTCCTCGTCAATGAAGAACTCCAAATCGTATCCATGCTCACCGATATACTTCTCAATCGTTTCCCTTGATTCCCCGGCATTGACGGCAAGAATGACCACATCATCCTGTTCAGTATGAAACTCGTCCAAAAGGGGCATGATCTGTCTGCAATAGGTGCACCAGGAAGCCCAGAAGTTCAGTATAATGGTTTTCCCCTCATAAGCGTAGAGAGAGGTTTCGGTGCCGTCTAAGAGAGTTAATGGGAAATCATCAAAATAGTATTTTTCATCCTCCGCGATTTCCTCTTCATTGCTATCGAGTTCGATTTCATCAGTTTCATTATTCTCGGGATCTATTACACCTGTTTCAGTGGCCTCATTGCCTTCGTCGGAATTTCCGGAGCATCCTTGGAAAAACAGGAAGGAAATGATCAGAACTCCCAAGATGAGCAAAACGTGTTTTTTCTTCATTAAAATCCTCCTAACAGACTGAAGTTTTCCAACAGATAATTGGTGATTATCTGCATACGATTGGTAAAGATCAGTAGTCCGATCACGATCATAAAGCCGCCGGCGATGGGTTTCAACACCCTGGAGTATTGGCTGAAGGCGGATACTCTTTGTTCAATAAAGTCGATAAAAAATGCTGTAATCATAAACGGGAGAGCCATCCCCATGGAATAAATGAATAAAAGAATCAGTCCTTGAGAAAGGTTTTGGCTCATGGTAGAGGTATAGGCAAGAATTGCACCAAGGATCGGACCGAAACAAGGGGTCCATCCGAAGGCAAAAGCTGTTCCGAGACCGATCGCAGAGAAAAAGGTGACTTTTGTTGCCGGCTTATGTTTACGATAGTCTTTGCGAAGAGGTGAAAAGGAGATGAGTCCTGTCATTAATAAACCGAAAAAGATTATCACCAGTCCACCGATTCTGCCCAGAAGCTGCTGGTTTTGTATAAACAGCTGTCCCAGGGCACTGGCGGATAGTCCGAGCAGCATAAAAACCATCGTAAAGCCCAGAATAAAACCGAAGGTTTGAAAGAGGGCTTTTTTTCGTTTTTGCCGAAGTTCATCATTGCTGTAGGCTCCGGTCAGATAGAGAATGTACCCCGGTATAAGGGGGGAGTAGACAGGGTGAAAAAAAA
>LCWZ01000030.1_pt1 | contig 19229 bp, 17 predicted proteins | sample 349071 | NCBI WGS metagenome assembly LCWZ01 (sample SAMN03565344, study PRJNA281982) | anaerobic digester metagenome | biome: Anaerobic digester; feature: Alkaline_Metagenome_Assembly_B; material: Alkaline anaerobic digester sludge; isolation source: anaerobic digester run at haloalkaline...
TGGGGTTTTTCAATGATCTCGCCACCCTTGGCCCCCGATTTCTGAGGTTTGGCCATCAGGCCACGCATACCCGATAACTGCCGGATCTGCTCTTTGGACCCCCTCGCACCTGAGTCTAGCATCATATATACCGGGTTAAACCCCTGGTTGTCGGCAGTGGTTTTATCGATAAGGACTTTGGTGAGCTTGGCGTTGGTATGGGTCCAGATATCGATGATCTGGTTATATCGTTCGGTATTCGTGATAAAGCCCATGCTGTAGTTTCCGCGAACTTCCTCAACCTGATCATCGGCCTGGTTGATAAGGATTTGTTTTTCTTCGGGAACGATAATGTCGCCAAGGTTAAACGACAGTCCGCCACGGAATGCCAGTTCAAAACCAAGGTCCTTGATATCGTCCAGGAATTTTGATGTCCGCGAGATACCCGTTTCTTTCATGATGCCGCCAATGACATCACGCAGGGCCTTTTTGGTAAGCAGCTTGTTTACAAAGCCATATCCTTCGGGTATCACCTTGTTGAAAAGAACTCTGCCCACCGTGGTTTCAACGATCTTGTTTACCAGCTTGCCTTTTTCTTTAACAGGTACGCGCACCCTGATCACTGCATGCAGGTCGGCAGCGCCCTCGTTATGGGCGATGATCACCTCTTCGGCGCCATAGAAGGTAAGCCCCTCACCTTTAACCGGGTATTCTTTGGTGCTCTTACGTCCTTTGGTCATGTAATACAAGCCCAGGACCATGTCCTGTGAAGGAACGGCAATAGGAGCACCGTTGGCCGGGTTGAGAATATTGTGGGATGCCAGCATCAGTAGCTGGGCCTCGAGGATGGCCGCGTTGCCCAGGGGCAGGTGCACTGCCATCTGGTCACCGTCGAAGTCGGCGTTGAAAGCTGTACACACCAGCGGATGAAGCTGTATCGCTTTCCCTTCAATAAGTTTAGGCTGGAAAGCCTGGATACCTAACCTGTGCAGCGTAGGTGCGCGGTTGAGCAGAACAGGATGCCCTTTCAACACGTTTTCCAGTATATCCCATACCACCGGATCTTTCCTGTCAACGATCTTTTTCGCAGACTTCACGGTCTTTACAATGCCTCTTTCCAGCATCTTCCTGATGATAAAGGGCTTGAACAGTTCCGAAGCCATCTCTTTGGGAATACCGCACTCGTGCAGTCCGAGTTCCGGCCCCACAACGATAACCGAACGTGCTGAATAGTCGACACGTTTACCCAGCAGATTCTGGCGGAAGCGGCCTTGTTTCCCTTTCAGGCTGTCTGACAAGGATTTAAGTGGCCTGTTGGCCTCCGTCTTCACCGCATTGGTCTTCCTGGAGTTGTCAAAAAGAGAGTCCACCGCTTCCTGCAGCATGCGTTTTTCGTTTCGCAGGATCACATCCGGCGCCTTAATTTCCATGAGGCGTTTCAGCCTGTTGTTACGGATAATTACACGACGATAGAGGTCGTTAAGGTCGCTGGTGGCAAACCGTCCGCCATCCAGCGGGACCAGGGGCCTGAGTTCAGGCGGGATCACCGGAACCACATCAACAATCATCCAGTCCGGGCGGTTTTCAATGGTCTTTTGTGCGTCGCGATACGCTTCAACAACCTGCAGGCGTTTCAGGGCATCGGCCTTGCGCTGCTGCGATGTTTCCGTATTGGCTTTATGCCTCAGGTCATAAGACAGCTGGTCAAGATCGAGTTTTATGAGCAACTCTTTCAGTGCATCGGCACCCATTCGTGCAACAAACTTATTGGGATCATCATCTTCCAGCATCTGGTTTTCCAGCGGGATGGATTCCAGCGCATTAAAATATTCCTCTTCGGTGAGGAAATCCATAAAGTTGAGCTCATCGGCTTTAACGCCTGGATTTATGACCACATATCGCTCGTAGTAGATGATCTGATCCAGTTTTTTTGAAGGAAGCCCCAAAAGATAGCCAATCTTGTTGGGGAGCGTACGGAAAAACCAAATATGGGCAACCGGCACAACGAGCTTTATGTGTCCCATACGCTCACGCCGGACCTTTTTTTCCGTTACTTCCACACCGCAGCGGTCGCATACGATACCTTTGTAACGTATGCGCTTGTATTTGCCGCAATGGCATTCCCAGTCCTTCACCGGCCCAAAGATCCTCTCGCAGAACAGCCCGTCTCGTTCGGGCTTGTAGGTGCGGTAATTGATCGTTTCCGGTTTAAGCACCTCTCCGTGCGACCTTTCCAGTATAGACTCTGGGGAAGCAAGGCTTATCGTGATATTGGAGAAGTTGCTTTTGACGTTGGATTCTTTTCTGAAAGCCATATTTTGTTATTTGTTAAGAACAATGTTCGTTATATTCATCGACTGGAAGTATATGTCAGTGAGTCCCCGAAAAGATCTTTGGCCTCGTGTTGCAATGCTAACAGCATCTCTTCTGATAAGTTATTGATCACACAACCCGCCAAAGATGATTTTTCGGATCCGGCTCATCCGGTTTGTCAGTCAAAAGTAATATTGAGTCCCAGGCCTCTGAGCTCGTGAACCAGCACGTTGAAAGACTCGGGGACACCGGGTATAGGCATATTTTCTCCTTTCACAAGAGATTCATACGTTTTTGCACGACCTATCACGTCGTCTGATTTCACGGTCAGGATCTCCTGCAGAACATTTGCAGCGCCAAAGGCTTCGAGCGCCCAGACCTCCATCTCACCAAAACGCTGTCCGCCAAACTGCGCCTTACCGCCCAGCGGCTGCTGCGTAATAAGCGAATACGGGCCGATAGAGCGGGCATGCATTTTGTCGTCGACCATATGTCCAAGTTTGAGCATATAGATGACGCCAACCGTAGCGGGCTGGTCGAAACGCTCTCCGGTGCCGCCGTCGTACAGGTGTACTTTACCGTTTTCCGGCAAGCCGGCATCTTTCAGGTAGCCGTTGATATGGTCTATGTTGGCACCGTCAAAAATGGGACTTGCAAAAGTCAGGCCAAGTTTCTCGCCGGCCCACCCCAATACCGTTTCATAGATCTGGCCGAGGTTCATCCGCGAGGGCACACCCAGCGGATTCAGCACGATATCAACAGGAGTTCCGTCTTCAAGGAGGGCATATCCTCCTGGCGTACGATCCTGGCTACAATACCTTTGTTCCCGTGGCGGCCGGCCATCTTATCACCCACTTTGAGCTTGCGCTTTTTGGCCATGTATACTTTTGCCAGCTGAACGATACCCGTAGGAAGCTCGTCACCGACAGTGGCTGTGAACTTGCGGCGGTTGTAGGTACCAAGAAGATCTTTGTATTCTATTGAATAGTTATGCAGCAAATCTTTGATAAGCTGATTTTTCTTCTTATCAGTAGTCCAGTTATTTGGATTTATAGTACTGTAATCCAGGCTATGCAGGATTTTCTGGGTAAACTTTGTGCCTTTCGGGACAACCGATTCTTTAAGGCTGTTGGTAACGCCCTGTGAGGTCTTGCCGGATACAAGAAGGATAAGCTTATCTACAAGCTTGGAACGAAGTTCGGAAGCCTTTGTGTTAAATTCTTCATCAAGCTTTTCGATATAGGCTTTTTCTTTGGTCTTTGCCTTCCGGTCTTTAATGATCCTGGAGAACAGCTTTTTGTCAACGATAACCCCTTTTGTTGCAGGCGGGGCTTTCAAAGAAGCATCTTTTACGTCGCCTGCTTTGTCTCCAAATATGGCACGAAGCAATTTTTCTTCGGGGGTTGGATCTGTCTCGCCTTTTGGCGTGATTTTACCTATCAGAATATCGCCCTCGTTCACTTCCGCACCAATGCGGATAAGACCGTTCTCGTCAAGATCTTTGATAGCATCTGCACTCACGTTGGGAATATCGCTGGTAAGCTCCTCGGCTCCACGTTTCGTGTCACGCACGTCGAGCGAGAATTCCTCAATGTGGATAGAGGTGAACATGTCGTCGTGCACGATTTTTTCGGAAACCACGATGGCATCCTCAAAGTTGTATCCTTTCCAGGGCATGAAGGCCACCTTCAGGTTACGTCCCAGTGCCAGTTCTCCGTTCTTTGTGGCATAGCCTTCGCAAAGCAGCTGTCCTCTTTTTACACTCTGCCCCTTGTTCACAATAGGCTTAAGGTTCAGGCAAGTGTTCTGGTTTGTCTTGGCAAACTTGGTCAGCTCATAAGTTTTCACATCGTCTTCAAAGCTCACCAGTCGCTCATCTTCTGACCGGACGTAGCGGATGACAATGGAGTCGGCATCAACGTATTCGACAGTTCCATCGCCTTCGGCATGGATCAGGACCCTTGAGTCATTGGCCACGCGCTTCTCAAGGCCGGTACCTACGATAGGTATTTCGGGTTTTATCAGGGGTACCGCCTGGCGCATCATGTTACTTCCCATAAGGGCCCTGTTGGCATCGTCGTGCTCCAGGAATGGGATAAGGGATGCAGCGATGGAGGCGATCTGGTTCGGCCCCACGTCCATAAGGTTGATCTGTTCAGGTTCAACGATCGGGTAATCTGCCTGATAGCGGACCTTTATACGATCATCGGCGAATGAGCCGTCCTTTTTCAGGGGGACGTTGGCCTGGCTGATAATTTCTGTTTCTTCTTCTTCTGCAGAAAGGTACAAAGGTGCTTTGTCGAAACGCACCTTTCCTTCTTTTACTTCGAAGTAAGGGGTTTCGATGAATCCCAGGTCGTTAACCTTTGCAAATACACAGAGAGAGGATATCAATCCGATATTCGGGCCTTCCGGGGTCTCTATTGTACACAGGCGGCCGTAATGGGTAAAGTGCACATCCCTGACCTCAAATCCTGCTCTCTCGCGCGACAATCCACCGGGGCCAAGCGCAGACATACGCCTTTTGTGCGTTATCTCGGCCAGGGGGTTGGTTTGATCCATAAACTGGGAGAGCTGGTTGGTGCCGAAGAAGGAGTTTATGACTGATGAAAGCGTTTTTGCATTGATCAGGTCTGTAGGGGCAAATACCTCATTGTCCCTGACATTCATTCTCTCGCGGATGGTGCGGGCCATTCGCGCAAGTCCTACTCCAAACTGGGTATAAAGCTGTTCTCCGACCGTACGAACGCGGCGGTTGCTCAGGTGGTCGATATCGTCGACATCAGCCTTGGCATTAACGAGTTCGATAAGATACTTTACGATATAGATAATGTCCTCTTTGGTAAGGACCTTAACATCCATGGGGGTGTCCAGGTTAAGCTTCCTGTTGATACGGTACCGGCCCACATCGCCCAGGTCATAGCGCTTATCTGAGAAGAAGAGTTTTTCAATCATGCTGCGTGCCGTTTCGTCGTCGGGCGGGTCGGCATTTCTGAGCAGGCGGTATATGAACTCAACAGCTTCTTTTTCGGAGTTTGTGGTATCTTTTTGCAGTGTATTGTATACCAGGATATAATCGTTTACATTGAGTCCTTCTTTGTGCAGGATGATTGTTTTTACGCCTGCATCCAGTATTTGCTCAATGTGTTCGTTTTCCAGGACGGTTTCGCGGTCAATAATAACTTCGGTACGTTCAATGGAAACCACTTCTCCGGTATCTTCATCAACAAAATCTTCAACCCACGATCTCAGCACCCTTGCGGCAAGCTTACGGCCGACGTATTTTTTGAGGCCTGTCTTGGTGACTTTTACTTCATCGGCAAGGTTAAAGATCTCCAGGATCTCCTTGTCGGTTTCAAACCCAATTGCTCTGAGCAGGGTTGTCACCGGCAATTTCTTTTTGCGGTCGATATAGGCGTACATTACGCTGTTTATATCGGTGGCGAATTCTATCCACGACCCTTTGAACGGGATGATGCGGGCGCTATACAACTGTGTTCCGTTGGCATGCACGCTGGTTCCGAAGAACACGCCCGGAGAGCGGTGCAGCTGGGATACCACTACCCTTTCGGCACCGTTGATCAGGAAGGTACCCCTGGGTGTCATGTAGGGGATGGTCCCGAGATACACGTCCTGGATGATGGTTTCAAAGTCTTCATGCTCAGGGTCAGTGCAATAGAGTTTAAGTTTGGCCTTCAGGGGAACGCTGTAGGTAAGGCCTCTTTCGATACATTCCTGGATAGAATATTTGGGCGGATCAATAAAATAGTCGAGAAACTCCAGCACAAAGTTGTTTCTGGCATCCGAAATGGGGAAGTTCTCGCTGAACACTTTGAAGAGCCCTTCGTTTTTCCGGTTTTCGGGGGTTGTCTCTAACTGGAAAAAGTCCTGGAAGGACTTTATCTGTATTTCGAGAAAATCTGGATAATCAAAGTGGGCAGTAACTTTGCCGAAATTGATCCTTTCTGCGTTTTTTTGTTTTGCTGCCAAGGTATGAAGGTTTGAGGTTACTAAAAGCTAATAAAGAAGAAACAGGATAACGTGTAATAAAGATCAGACTTCTACAGCGAATGAGGCATTCGGCAGAAGTCTAATCTTTATGGGCTTGTAAAATCAGCGCTACTTTATCTCCACCTCTGCTCCGGCTTCCTCGAGTTGTTTTTTCAGTGACTCGGCTTCATCTTTTGTAACTGCTTCTTTTATGGCTTTTGGTGCGCCATCGACAAGTTCCTTAGACTCTTTCAGGCCGAGGCTGGTAAGTTCTTTAACCAGCTTCACAACAGCGAGTTTAGATGAGCCGGGTGCTTTGAGGATCACATCAAATTCAGTCTGTTCCTCGGCGGCTTCTCCGCCTGCTTCTCCGCCTGCGGCGGCAACGGCTACTGGTGCGGCAGCCGCGGGCTCGATGCCATATTCTTCTTTCAAAATCTCTGCCAACTCATTGACCTCTTTAACGGTCAGGTTAACCAACTTTTCTGCAAAATCTTTCAAATCTGCCATTTTCTTATTGTTTTTATTGGGTTTTACTGTTCAAGAACGGATGAAAAAATAATTGGGTTTAGCTTTCTTCTTTTTCGGAAAGCGTTTTTACCAGGCCTGACAAGGTGTTGCCGCCCGACTGAAGGGCTGCGATCACGTTGGTGGCCGGTGATTGCAACAGTCCGATCACATCGCCGATCAATTCGTTTTTCGACTTGATGTTCGCCAATGCCTCAAGCTGATCAGCTCCTATATAGAAAGACTCTTCCACATAGGCACCTTTGACGACTGGCTTTTCCAGTCTTCTGGCCTTTTGAAATTCCTTGATCAGTTTAGCGGGGACGTTGCCAGTGTCAGAAAGCATCACAGAGGTAGGTCCGGCCAGGGCTTCATAGAGAGGCTCCAGGTTTTTTTCGCTCTGCTCCATGGCTTTCTTCAGCAAGGAGTTTTTCACTACCTCCATGGTGACATTCCTGCGGAAACAAAGCCTTCTCAGGTTATTTATTGTTTCCACGTTCAGGTCGGAAGTATCTGTCAGATATATGACTTCGCTGGTTTTGAGCTTTTCAGTCAGCGATTCAATGATCTGATATTTTTCTTCTCTGCTTTTCATATCAATGTAAACATCTTTAAAGGTGAAGCACCTTATATTTATAAGGTTACTGATTTGGTGTCTACCTGGATGCCGGGACTCATCGTACTTGACATATAGATGCTTCGCACGTAGGTTCCTTTGGCTGCTGCAGGTTTTAACCGAATAATAGTCTGAATGAGTTCACGGGCATTGTCAACGATCTTATCTTTTTCAAAAGATACTTTTCCTATTGCTACATGGACAATACCGTACTTATCCACTTTAAAGTCGATTTTACCTGCTTTCACCTCCGATACGGCTTTCGCGATATCCATGGTTACGGTTCCGGCTTTGGGGTTTGGCATTAGTCCCCGGGGTCCGAGGATACGGCCAAGAGCACCTACTTTGGGCATGACATTGGGTGTGGTGATCACCACATCCACGTCTGTCCAGCCTCCTTTGATCTTCTCCACGTACTCATCCAGGCCAACGTAATCAGCTCCGGCTTCTTTTGCTTCATCTTCCTTTTCAGGAGTGCAGAGTACGAGTACACGCACCGTTTTTCCCGAGCCATGTGGCAGGGTGACCACGCCGCGCACCATCTGGTTTGCTTTTCGCGGGTCAACACCGAGGCGGATATTCATATCCACCGAGGCGTCAAAATTGGCATAATTGACTTTTTTGACAATTTCTGCCGCTTCGGCCAGGGGGTAAACTCCGTTTTTATCGTACTTTGCTAAAGCTTCTGTTTGGTTTTTCGTTAATTTAGCCATTTTTCGATTGCGTTAAGCATGATTTAAACTAAGCCCATGCCATGTTTATACTGGCATTAAGCCGGGCGTTCCCCTTTGATACGTATCCCCATACTGCGTGCGGTACCTGCTACCATATTCATGGCAGATTCAACCGTAAAGCAGTTAAGGTCTGGCATCTTTTCTTCAGCGATGGTCTTTACCTTATCCCAGGTAATAGTTGCTACTTTTGCCCGGTTAGGTTCTGGTGAACCTGATTTGATCTTGGCTGCCTCGCGCAACTGCACGGCAACAGGTGGATTTTTGAGGATAAAGTTGAAAGACTTGTCCTTAAAAACCGTAATGATTACGGGTATCACCTTGCCTGCCTTGTCTTGTGTACGGGCATTGAACTGCTTGCAAAACTCCATGATATTTACGCCCTTCGCACCCAGTGCGGGTCCTACAGGGGGAGATGGATTTGCAGCACCTCCTCTGATTTGCAGCTTAATGATTCCACTAACTTCTTTTGCCATTTTCTGATTGTTTTTCAAATAAGGGGATTAACATCTTCAGCAAGTATCTGTCGTGCAAGCCAACTGCGGCCGTAACACCGCAGCCTTTCCGGCCTGTCATTCCTTTTCCACTTGCATGAAGCTCAGCTCCAGGGGTGTTTTACGTCCGAAAATCTTTACCATCACTTTTAGTTTTTTCTTCTCCTCGTTGATTTCTTCTATAACACCTGAGAAACTGTTAAAAGGACCGTCTGTAACCTTAACCGTTTCCCCAACAATGTAGGGAACGTTCAGTTCTTCTTCTTTGCCCGACAGTTCATCTACCTTACCCAAAATTCGATTCACTTCAGACTGTCTTAGCGGTACCGGGTCGCCATCAGAGCCCAGAAAACCCAGTACACCGGGCACATTCCGGATGATATGCGGGATCTCACCTACCAGGGAAGCTTCTATAAGCACATAACCGGGAAAATAGTTGCGCTCGGCGCTGACTTTTTTCCCTTTACGCACCTGGTAGACTTTTTCGGTAGGTATGAGCACTTGCGAAATATAGTCTTCGAGTCCAAGTCTCGCGATTTCGTTTTCAAGGTATTGTTTTACCTTTTTTTCGCCACCGCTTACCGCTCGTACGACGTACCATTTTTTCACTTGTTCGCTCATGTTTTTACGAGATCTTCTTCCGTCATTTCAGATTTACCCTGCCATTGAAAATCAGTACAGATCATCAGAAATATTCCTGGCCGGGCAATCACGGAATGTTTACAAAAAGAGACGGTAAAATTGTTCAAGAACGGAGCTAAAGGATATATCCATCAAATAAACGATCGCTGCGATTATAAGGGAAGCAATAGATACAACCACTGCACTGCTTTGCAGTTCGCTCCAAGAGGGCCAGGAAACCTTGTTGATTAACTCATCATAGGATTCGCTGATATAGGCTCTGATTTTCTTCATAATACTGGAATATTCTAATCTTTAGCACGGGTGGAAGGAATCGAACCCTCAACCAACGGTTTTGGAGACCGCTACTCTACCAATTGAGCTACACCCGTGTATTCCGGTTTCCTGCCGCAGGAATTATTCGTTCCTGTTGCAGGAAACGCGGTATACTGTGCGAATATTAGTCAATAATTTCTGTTACCTGGCCGGCGCCTACGGTGCGGCCACCTTCGCGGATCGCAAAGCGGAGGCCTTTGTCCATAGCCACATCTGCGATCAGTTCCACGGTAATGGTAAGGTTGTCACCGGGCATGACCATTTCACGTCCTTCGGGCAGGTAAATCTCACCAGTAACGTCGGTGGTGCGGAAGAAGAACTGGGGACGGTATTTGTTGCCAAACGGAGTGTGGCGTCCGCCTTCTTCTTTTTTCAGGATATAGACCTCGGCCTTGAATTTGTTATGAGGTTTCACAGAGCCGGGCTTACAGATCACCATACCACGTGAGATGGCATCTTTATCAATACCACGGAGCAACAGTCCAGTGTTGTCACCGGCTTCTCCACGGTCGAGGATCTTGCGGAACATTTCCACACCGGTTACAACCGACTTAAGTTTTTCGGCTCCCATACCGATGATATCTACGGGGTCACCGCTGTTGATAACTCCTCTTTCGATACGGCCTGTGGCAACGGTACCGCGTCCTGTGATGGAGAATACGTCCTCAACGGGCATCAGGAAGTCCTTGTCGATATCGCGTTCCGGCAACGGAATGTGGTTGTCAACAGCATCCATCAACTCAACGACCTTTTCCACCCATTTGGGCTCGTTGTTCAGTCCGCCCAATGCGGATCCCTGTACTACGGGGATATTGTCTCCGTCAAATTCGTAGAACGAGAGAAGTTCGCGAATCTCCATTTCAACCAGTTCGAGAAGCTCTTCGTCATCCACAAGGTCTACCTTGTTCATGAACACTACGAGTGCAGGAACACCTACCTGGCGTGCCAGGAGAATATGCTCACGGGTTTGAGGCATGGGTCCGTCGGTAGCGGCAACCACGAGGATCGCGCCGTCCATCTGGGCAGCACCTGTTACCATGTTCTTCACGTAGTCGGCGTGACCGGGGCAGTCAACGTGTGCATAGTGACGCGTTTCCGTTTGGTACTCAACATGTGCTGTATTGATGGTAATACCTCTTTCCTTTTCCTCCGGGGCGTTGTCGATGGAGTCGAATGATCTGATCTCCGACCAGCCTTTTTCTGCCAACACTTGTGTAATCGCAGCGGTGAGCGTGGTTTTACCGTGGTCAACGTGACCGATCGTACCAATGTTCACGTGCGGCTTCGTACGTTCAAATTTTTCTTTTGCCATATCTTACTGGTGTTTAAGATTTAATTAAAGGGATTCAACAAATGGTTCATGTCATTATTTTTCAGTAGAGCCGATGACGGGAATTGAACCCGTGGCCTCTTCCTTACCAAGGAAACGCTCTACCCCTGAGCTACATCGGCAGGGAAAACAATAATTAGAGCGGAAAACGGGACTCGAACCCGCCACCTACAGCTTGGAAGGCTGTCGCTCTACCAGATGAGCTATTTCCGCTTCAAAAGTGGGGGGGGAAGGATTCGAACCTCCGAAGGCGAAAGCCAACAGATTTACAGTCTGCCCCATTTGACCGCTCTGGAACCCCCCCAGAGTTTATTTCCCGGAGCCGATGGAGGGATTCGAACCCCCGGCCAGCTGATTACAAATCAGCTGCTCTGACCAACTGAGCTACATCGGCAATCGTCTCTTTTTGCATTAGTTTAGCTTGCAAAAAGGTTTGCAAATGTACAAAAGATTTAAAACCTACCAAACAAAATAATAACTTTTTTTAAAAAACCGAAGAAAAGCCTGCGTTACATGCCTCTGAGCTTTTGCTTGTGTTTTTTTACCTGGCGCTTCAGGGCATCTACAGCATTGTCTACGGCCTCCTCAAAAGATTTGGCCTGCTTTTTTGCAAACAGGTCGTTCCCGGGGATCATAACCCGGATCTCGGCGATCTTATTTTCATTGTTGGATGCAGCATCCACTTTTAGTATCACATCACAACCAATTACCCCATCAAAAAGATTGGCCAGCTTGGCGGTCTTCTCCCTGATGAAATCTTCCAGTTTAACATCCGCTTTAAAATGAATGGAACTGATTGTTACTTTCATTTGATATCCTCCACTGTTTATGCCCACTCTTTATGCCTTCGGATGGGCTTGTTTATAAACGCGTTTGATCTTTTCAATTGAATTATGTGTATATACCTGGGTAGCCGACAAACTGGCGTGCCCAAGCAACTCCTTTATTGCATTCAGGTCTGCACCCCTGTTAAGCATATGGGTAGCAAACGAATGTCTTATCACATGCGGGCTTTTCCTTGTTCTGGTGCTGACCGTTGTCATGTACTTCTGCACCCTTCTGTGCACCCACATGGGATACAGCTGTTTCCCCTTATCCGTGACAAACACAAAGTCGTTGTGTGCTGCACCAAAAAGCCGGGATTTCTCATCACAGTATGACAGGTACATATCCAACACCCTGGCTAAAAGGGGAATTATCCGTTGTTTATTGCCCTTGCCTGTGATCCTGATCTGCCCTGAACCCGTGTCTGCGTGTCCATGCTGTAAACCAATCAGTTCCGACAGGCGGATACCGGTTGTATAAAAGATCTCGAGCATTAGCCGGTCACGCAGCCCGTTGAAGCCAGTTTCAAAATCGCCTTCGGAAAACAGTGTTTCCATCTTATCCTCTTCAAGAAAAACAGGCAGGCGTTCTTCGGGTTTGAGCGACCTGATGTTCCACATCGGGTTTGCCTGGATCATCCCTTCTTTTTCCAGGTAATGAAAAAAAGAACGTAGGCAGGAAAGTTTCCTGTTAAATGTCCTCCTGGAAGCTTTTTCCCTGGTCATCCCCGCAAGCCAGCTGCGAATCATGGCGGAATCGGCTGCCTTAGGTTCTGAAACCCCGAAATTGTTGTCCAGATACCCCTCAAACTGTTTCAGGTCAATGCGATAAGCGGTAAGCGTATGCGCTGAATAACGCTTTACCGTTGAAAGATGATCCAGAAAACGATCTGAGTATTGGCTCATGTGAATGAAAAAGAAGAAACCTTTGCCTTAAAGATATGCCAAAAAAACAGCATTTGCAAAAATTTCTCCTTGAAAGCAAAAAACTGCAGCGGGGAAGGCAATAAAAGCCGGAATAAACTTACGTGCCCGGATTTATCCCTCCTGCTGATCTCTTAATTTTTGGATATAAATAGCCTTCAGTTTTTCCTCACGCTTTTTCACCGACGGTTTGGTAAATTTCTGCCTGTCTCTCAGTTCCCTGAGGACACCCGTTTTTTCAAATTTGCGCTTCATCTTCTTCAATACCCTGTCGATGTTTTCGCCTTCTTTTACAGGAACAATGATCATTTTTTCCTCTTTCTTTTACTGATTATTAATTATTTAAGACACATGTGCTCTAAAAAAGCGGATGCAAAGATACTAAGCTTTTGTATAAAAAACAAAACTGAAGCCTTATTTACCGATCGAACGATCAAGGAAATCGGTCATGAGGCGATACAAATGCAGGCGTGCCGGCCCTGTGAAAATGCCATGGTCGTGGTCGGGATAGATCATCAGTTCAAAATCCACCCCTGCCTCAATAAGGGCATCGGCCATTTCGATGGTGTTCTGGTAATGCACATTGTCATCTGCCGTTCCGTGCACCAGGAGGTAATCGCCTCTGATCTTATCAACATGGTTGATGGGCGAGTTGTCGTCGTAGCCGTCGGGGTTTTCCTGCGGGGTGCGCATATATCTTTCCGTGTAGATCGTATCGTAATACCTCCAGCTTGTGACCGGTGCCACTGCAATGGCGGCACGGAACACATCTGCACCTTTGGCAAGGCAGAGTGAGGAGAGGTATCCTCCATAGCTCCAGCCAAAGATGGCAATTCGTTCTCCGTCTATGTAATCCTGGGCGGCCAGGTATTGTGCAGCCTCTATCTGGTCAATGGTCTCGTATTTTCCCAGCTGCAGGTAGGTCATCTTACGAAACTCCTCTCCCCTGCCCCCGGTTCCGCGGTTGTCGACGGTTACCACTATGTAACCCTTCTGAACCAGTTTCTGGAACCACACCCCATTAAATGTGTTCCAGCTATCCACTACGGCCTGATGTCCGGGGCCTCCGTACACATACATCAGTAAAGGATATTCCTTAGCGGGGTCAAAGTCGGCCGGCCGGATAATTTGTCCATTCAGCGAAACTCCTTCGCTGGTGGTGAAACTGAAAAATTCCGGATCGGTAAATCCGTGACTCTCAACACGAGTCACAAGTTCCTGGTTGTCTTCCAGTATTTCAACCTGGCCGCCGTCTGCCTGGTGAATGCTGTAAACCGGCGGACGGGAGGCCGTTGAATACCTGTTTATAAAATAGCGGAACCCTTCGCTGAAAGAAGGTGTGTGTGTGCCTTCTCCCTGCGTGAGTTGCCGCACATTGTCTCCATCGAGGTCAGTAACATACAGGTGGTTGGTAAGAGGAGAGCCTTTGCGGGCCAGGTAATACACCTGCCCGGCGTCCTCGTCTGCCCCAAGGAATTCCTGCACATCAAAGTTTCCTGCCGTGACGGGATGAAGGCTCCGGTTTTCCATGTCGTACAGATAGATATGGGTATACCCGTGTTGTTCACTGGTGATCAGAAAATGGGTTCCATCTTCAAGAAAAGTAAGATCATCGGTCACCCGAACATAATACCTGTTGGGTTCTTCGTACAAAAGCTCTTTTTCGCCGCTTTCCGCATCTGCAAGAAATATCTCAAGGTGGTTCTGATGGCGGTTCAGTCGCTGAAAAGAGAGCCTCAAAGGATCCCTGGTCCATTTGATCCTCGGGATGTACTGATCGGTTTCGTCGCCAGTGTCCAGTTCAATGGTTTCCCCGGTTTCCATATCGTACATATGCAGCGTTACCACAGCATTTTCCTCGCCGGCCTTGGGATATTTGAACCGGTATTCTTCGGGGTAGAGCTGGCCATATTTCATCATAACAAACTCTTTAACGTGGCTTTCATCGAAGCGCATAAAGGCAATTCGCCTGCCATCGGGAGACCATTCGAAGCCTTTGGTCAGATAGAACTCTTCCTCATACACCCAGTCGGTGGTACCGTTGATAATATGGTTGTACTTCCCGTCGGTCGTTACCGGATATTCCCTGCCCTCTTCAAGGTCTTTAACATAGATATTGTTCTGCCTCACGAAGGCTATGTGTCTTCCGTCGGGCGAAAAATCCGGCAGACGCTGGGTTGTGCCTTCCGACAGGGCAGTTATTTCCTGGTTTTCAATGTTCCACACATAATATTCGGCACGCCGTGACCTGCGATATATGGATTCCTGGTTTACACCGATCAGAAGCATCTCCTCGGCCGGACAAAATAGATAGGTGTCAACACTTATTGCTGTACCGTCATCTTCTTCAAGATGGCCTTCCGATGTAAAGATCCGTTCCACAAACTCACCGGTATCGTACCGGTGCACATCAATGTGTTTGCCCTCTGTAACGAGGGTGTAATGCAGGCCGTCCTGCATAGACCTGCCCATGGTGATGGTTTGAGGCACAAAATGCCTTTCCAGCCAGAGCTTTTCGAGGGTGATCTCTTCCGTGCCGGCAAAAGAAACAGTACGGATTGAAAGGATAATAGCAAGCAGTGTCAGTTTGGTGAGTAAGATCATGTGTTTATTTTTTGGTAACTAGTTGTTGTTTAAGTGTTTGTGTTTTTGGCAAAAGTTCAGGGGTTGTGTTGCAACTGTTAAAATGTCGAAATGTCGAAATGTCGAAACGTCCCAATAATCATCCCCCCTGTGTGTTAAGGTCTTATCATGGGTGCTCATCTGCAGATACTGCAGCACATGTGAATTCCCGGGTCTACCAGGCATAAAAAGCATCCTTTATGTGGTGCAGCTCGTGCCGGTCGTGCTGAAGCAAGACCGACACGATATCAAAGCGCACGTTTTTATTGATCCCCCTGAGGGCGATGTAATGATTGGCCGCTTTGACCAGCATCTTTTGCTTTTGCCGGGTGACAAAGGTTTCCGGATCCCCAAAACGGGCTGATCTCCGCGTTTTCACTTCTACCACAGCAAGTATTCCTTCTTTTTCAGCAATAATATCTATTTCCTGTTGGTTCGATTGCCAGTTTGTCTCCAGGATCCGGTAGCCCTTTTCTTTCAGATAGGCAACTGTCAGTCCTTCCCCGGTTTTGCCTGTATTGTGGAAATCCGCCATCCTGTGTCTGTATAAAGTAATCCGGCAGCCTTTTCAGGTAACGTCCCCTTCCTTCAGCTCAAACTCATAATATTCCATGATAGGATTTGCCAGCAGTTTTTTGCATGCTGTATTTACCTTTTCTTTTGCTTCTTCGCGGCTGCCGGCATGGACGTCCAGGTTGATATGTTTTCCGACACGCACATTTTCTATCTCCTCAAGGCCCAGGTTTTTCATACTGGCAGTGATTGTTTTTCCCTGCGGGTCGAGCAGTGCTTTCAGGGGCATGATGTTTATCTCAGCGCGATATTTCATGGGTTCGGATTTAGCGGGAACAGGGTCTTGCCTGTCCGCGGTTCAGGGTTTGTCGGGTTGCTTTACGAAATTGCCCACACATTATCAAGGGCAGACAAAAGTATGTAAAAAATGAGAAAAAGGGGCGCTGCAGCGAGGCCAAAAGTTATCAACATAACCAGGCAACCGGCAACAAACAAATAGCGAATGCGGTTTTCTGACCATTTCAGCGATTCTGTTTTAAGGGAAAACATTTTCAGGGGTGCCACAAGCAGTAGCGACAGTACGATCGTTAAAACAAGCATGGCAGGGAAGCTGCTTGTCACTTGTATAAGTATATTGTGTATGGTGTTACCTGGGGCTGCATACTCCAGGGCAAAGGGGATCGATGCAATCAGAAGGGCATTTGCCGGTGTTGGGAGGCCGGAAAAATGGTCTTTTTGTTCTGTATCAATATTAAAAACGGCCAGTCGCAATGCTGAAAAAACGGCTATGAAAAAAGCGAGCAGTGGCCAAACAAAAAGGCTGCTTTCGGGGTTAATCCTATAGAACGAGACCATGAGATATTGAAAGACAATGCTTGCCGGTGCCACACCGAAGCTTACCAGGTCGGCCAGTGAGTCAAGCTGTTTGCCGATTTCGCTGCCTGCCTTGAACCATCTGGCAATCGCACCGTCAAGATAATCCAGCACAGAGCAGATGAGAATTATAAGGGCAGCCTCGGCCAAAAGCCCTTCGAAGGCAGCTACAATTGCGGCACATCCAAGAAACAGGTTGACTAATGTTACGGTGTTGGGAATGATCTTCATGCGATAATTCTTTTTATTATGAAAAAGAGCGACTTTGAACGTGCTCCCCTTAAAGAAAAAGTTTACAGGATATTTGAGAGCGGTAAGCCTGTTACCGATCGTCGCTTTTTATATTTTCAGATCAGGTTGTATACCCTTAATGATTTCTTCGCTGAAATATGGTACATCCCTTCGACCAATAAGATAGACCGGATCCATACCCTGACTCTTGATGAGGTATTGAAGATCTACGACAGCAATTTCGACATATCCGGCCTTACCTGATATGAGCAACTTTGTGTGGGTATGCCCGCGGCATTCCCACACAAAGTTTTTTGCGCTATTGTCTCAAGTTTTTCAATGATCAGCTGCAGCCGTTTACCGGGGCGAGCCGGGGTCTTAACTGCCATTCCGCATCCTTGTGTCTTTACATATTCCGATCCGGCCGGCCACCCCGGCAACTATCAGCCCGTATGCAAACGATGGGGCATGGATGTGTGATGGTTTGCACCATCTTGCCGGGAGACAGAGATTGATCACTTCATATATCAGGGAGCCCTGTCCGGATACGGCGGTATTGGATGAATCTCCTGGTCATACTCTTCCATCCGCTCCAGTGCCTCTTCTATGGCTCTGTTCAGCTGATCGTCGATACCATCAAATTCCCTGGCGGGATCATTTTCGATATAGATGTCTGGTTCAACGCCTATTCCTTCTATGATCCAGTCTTCACCGTGAATATCGTAGGGGGCAAATTCCGGTTTTTGCAATGTGCCTCCATCAATAAAGGGAAGCGAACCACGAATGCCGACCACGCCGCCCCAGGAAGTGGTTCCGATAAGGGGGCCGAGTCCCAGCTTTCTGAATTGATAAGGGAAAAGGTCGCCGTCAGAAGCCGAATACTTATCGATAAGGCACACTTTTGGTCCAAGGTGAATCTCTCTTGGCCTGGTGCCGGGAGCGACATTCCGCTGCATCGAGAGGCCGGTGAGTTCCCGTGAAAGCCTTTCAATCAGCATTGGGGAAACATTTCCACCGCCATTGCCGCGTACATCAATAATTAGGGCTTCTTTCCTGAGCTGGGGATAGAAGTGCTTTACAAACTCGTTAAGTCCGCCGGGGCCCATATCGGGAACATGGATATATCCGACGCGACCGTCGGTGGCTTCATTTACTTTCCTGATATTTTCCTGTACCCAGTTGTAATAATAAAGGTCAGATTCGTTGCCAATGGGCACCACGATCACATCGCGCGCTCCTTCGGTGGTTGGCGATTCATTGACGGTAAGCTCCACCTGCACATCGGCTTTCCCAATGAATGCAGAATAGATGTTGTTCATTTCGTTGACGGGCTTTCCATCCACAGCGATAATGTACTCCCCTTCGCTGATATCCACTCCAAGTTCTGTTAACGGAGACCGGCGCGAGCGGGTCCAGTTCTCGCCCTGCAGGATCCTGTCAATACGGTAATATCCGGAAGCGTCGTGGCTTAATTCAGCGCCCAGCAGCCCCATAGGAATGCGTTCCGCTTCCGGCACATCGCCTCCTCCTACATAGGCATGGCCTACGTTAAGCTCACCTACAAGTTCACCCAAAATATAAGTAAGATCAAAGCGGTTGTTAACGTAATCGACCAGCGGACGATACTTTTCATGCATAGCTTCCCAGTCCACACCATGCATGTTCGGCGCATAGAAAAAGTCGCGCATCTGACGCCATGTTTCATCGTAGATCTGTTCCCATTCTTCTCTCAGGTTCACCCATACCTTCATGTTTGAGGTGTCGATGAACTCCTCCACCTGGAATTGGGCTCTTGGCAGATCGATCACGGCATATTGCCCACGCTGGGCAACAAGCATCTTTTGCTTATCGGCACTGATCTGGTATCCGCTGATCGGGGCCAGGTTTGTTTCCTGGCGGCTCTCCATGTTAAACATCATGAGGCCGCGACCTCCGGCGTGAGACGTTTTCATATAATAAATGTTGTTTCCAACGGCCTGTATGTTCCAATAAGTGGCCACGTCAATTGGTAAAGCGGCAATGCGATGTTTGATACGTTCAATGTCGATGTCAATATGCAGTTCATCGTTGTTGCCGGATTGCTGCTGATCGCCGTCGTTGTTGGTGCTTACCTCATCGTTGCGTGGCTCGAGGAAAGACGGCACATCTTCGCGCAGGGTGATGAAATAGACCCGGCTCATGTCCGTATAGGCATGGTTCCACTCGGTCCGGCTGTATATGGGGTTAAAGTCACGGTTTGACGAGAAGAACAAATACTTGCCCTGGTCGCAGAATGACGGGCTGCTGGAAGCGTACCATCCGCTGGTCACGGGGTAGCATTCCTGT
>LCWZ01000031.1_pt1 | contig 19195 bp, 18 predicted proteins | sample 349071 | NCBI WGS metagenome assembly LCWZ01 (sample SAMN03565344, study PRJNA281982) | anaerobic digester metagenome | biome: Anaerobic digester; feature: Alkaline_Metagenome_Assembly_B; material: Alkaline anaerobic digester sludge; isolation source: anaerobic digester run at haloalkaline...
CGCTGAAAGAAGCGGGGCTGCAGCGCATAAACGTTAGCCTTGACACGGTGGACCCCGTAAAATTTCGTGATATCACCCGCGGAGGAGAGCTGCGCAAGGTGTTTCAGGGTATCGAAGCCGCTAAGGCAACAGGATTGCATCCCATCAAAATAAACTGTGTGGTAAAAAAGGGAGCTGAGCGCAAAGATGCCATAGCGGTGGCAGAATTTTGCGGGAGAAACGGCCTGGAAATCCGTTACATCCAGGAGATGGACCTTGAGAAAGGCGACTTTGCCGTAGTGGAGGGTGGTTCTGGTGGTGATTGCCGTAGTTGTAACAGGCTGCGCCTGACCAGCGATGGCAAGATCAAACCCTGCCTTTTCAGCGACCTGGCATACGATATCCGTGAGCTGGGCATCCAGCCCGCACTGGAAATGGCCCTGGGCAATAAACCCAGGGAAGGTAGCGTGAATCAACAGAATTTATTCCATAATATAGGAGGGTAACTGGGTTTGAAGGTAAGATATCCACAAATTAACACAAATAGTTTTCACAGATGCATACAAATGCCTCTGGCAACTTCAAATACCGAATTGCAACGCTCTCGGGACTTGTGACCCGTGGCTTCACTTCCGCTCAGACTCAAACCTCAAACACAGTGCAAACCAGGACTTTTTGACCTTTCGACTTTTCGGCCTTTTGACATTTCGGCCTTTAAAACAATGATTATGAACAAATTATCACATACTGATGACGAGGGTAAAGCGCGCATGGTGGATGTTGGCGGGAAGCCCGTGCAGCATCGCACGGCGACGGCATGGGGATGGATATCCCTGGAGCCGGGAACCTTGCACCTGATCCGTGAGAACCAGATGAAAAAGGGTGATGTGCTGACGGTGGCAGAAATTTCAGGCGTGCAGGCCGCCAAACAAACAGCACAGCTCATTCCGCTTTGTCATCCGCTGCAGCTAAGCCGGGTCAGCATCAGCGCGAGGCTGCTGGAAGAAGAGGGTAAACAAGGGGTTGAGGTTCACGGCACAGTCACCTGCAGCGGGCAAACCGGAGTCGAAATGGAGGCACTTACAGGCGTAAGCGTGGCCTTGCTGACTGTTTACGACATGTGCAAAGCCGTTGACAAAAACATGGTCATCAGCCAGGTAACACTCCTCGAAAAAACCAAGGAGTAAGGCCTGATGGTCTTGTCTTTTTGTCCTTTCGTCTTTTTGTCTTTTTATCTTTTTGTCTTTTTGTCCTTTTGTCTTTTTGTCTTTTTGTCTTTTTGTCTTTTTATCTTTTTTTCATTATAAATCTTATGGAACTAAAAATTTTATCCGTCAACATATCCAAAGAAAAGGGCACCATTAAGGAACCGGTGCCTGAGATCACGCTCAACCATCATGGTGTGATGGATGATGCCCATGCCGGGCCCTGGCACCGCCAGGTAAGTTTGCTGGGGAAAGAGAGCGTGGATCGTTTTTCAAAAGAGGCAGGCCGTCCGATCGCTTACGGGGAGTTTGCCGAGAACATGACCACTGAAGGCATAGAGCTGGTTAAGACATCACCATTGGATCGCTTTTCCGGTGAACATGTAGAGCTGGAGGTGACCCAGATAGGCAAAGCCTGCCACGGCTCTGCCTGTGCCATCTTCAGGGAGGTGGGCAACTGCGTTATGCCCAAAGAGGGAATCTTTGCACGGGTCATCCGCCAGGGTTCTGTAAAACCGGGTGACGTCCTCACATACAAACCGCGTATTTTGCGCTTCCACGTGGTGACATTAAGCGACAGGGCCAGCAAGGGCGTATATGAGGACAGGAGCGGGCCGAGAATTATGGAGTTGCTTAACTCGCATTTTGACACCAAGCCCCGAAACATTGAAGTGAACCACAGTGTCATACCGGATGACGCCTCCAGCCTGAATGTGCTGATTGAGAAGTCGACCTATGACGAGATGGATGTCATCATCACCACGGGCGGAACAGGTATCGGCCCACGCGACGTTACAGTAGAAACAATAAAGCCATTGCTTGACAAAGAAATTCCAGGCATCATGGAGATGATCAGGGTAAAATACGGTCAGGATAAACCCAATGCCTTACTGAGCAGGGGCATTGCGGGCCTCATTGGCGAAACACTCATTTATACCCTTCCCGGAAGCGTAAAGGCCGTGAACGAATACATGGAAGAGATACTGAAAACCATGGAGCATCTCATTTATATGCGCCATGGCCTTGACATACACTAAAAAACATATTACTCCCGGCTAAAAAAGTGCAGCAAACAGTGCCGGCCTGGCCGGGGCGAGAGCACAAATAGCTCGGCCGGTTTTTAAAAGCAAACGCTGCCACCGAATCTTCGGCGACAGCGTTTTTTGTTGTTTTGGCCAGCAATGCGCTGTTGTGAAGTATGTATTACCTTGGGAAAAGTGTTCCATCGCGGTATTCAACCACAAAGGCATCCCTGACTCCCTGCCCCCACAAACGCTGCATGTGCAGGATAGCATCTTCCAGCTCTTCGTGATTTCCTGCTATATATTTAAAATATCCGTCGATGTAGTATTTTTCCACATCATAAGTTATTCTGAGCTGTTGCCTGACATCTTCAACACTCCTTCTATCTTTAATTGCCAGCACCTGCACAGCATAAAACCGTACATGTTTTGTATCCCTGACCTGCTCCACCTCGTCCGACAGTTTCGATACTTCGTCTGCAAGGTCTTCCACAGCACCGAACAGCCTTACAGTTCGCTGCATTATCTCAGCCGTTTCCTCTGACAGGCCATCCATACGAACTTTCAGATCACCCAGCTCGCTGTCATACTGGTCATGCACTCCGTGCAGATCTTCTACCTCACCGGCCAGGCCGTCGATACGCTGCTCAAGGTCGTCCATACGACGCACATCGCCGGGGTACATTACCTGTGAGGGAGGGGCCCAGTCCATTGAGTTCGTGTTCCTTCCTAGCCGGAAGGTAAGGGTGATGCCGGTAAAGTTATAAATATCATTTCCATCGTCACGATTTGGAAAAGCATCCAGCCGATCGGAGCTTGTATACCTGAAGCCGCTTTCAATACCCAAGTCAAAACGTTCCGACACTTTAAAGTTGACACCTATGCCATAGGGTACCACAAATTCCGGTTTCAGGTCATCGCTGGTTTGACCTCCGTCGGTGTACCCGTAATAATTTATGGGCGTACCATTTTCCATGAGCCTTGAACGATAGGCAAGCAACCCTGCTCCTACAAATCCGTAAAAGTTTACCCTCTGGTTAATTTCGCTTTCCGGCCTGAACAAGGTGTTAAAGCTTATCCGGGCATTTAGGGTCGCTTCGAGCAGGTCGGTTTCAAACGAAAGGTTCTGCTCTGTGTCAATACCTTTTAGTTCTCCGTAAAGGAAGTTCGTCTGCAGGGTGAATACAGGCGACAGGTGGTAGTTGAGGGAGAGCCTCCCTCCGTAGGTGATTTCGTCGCCATCGGGCAAAAACGGATTTTCCTTGATATCCGTGAACGAAGTAATAACTCCTCCTCCCAGGCCTATGGAAAACCGGTTAAACCCTTCCTCGTTATTCTGATTGTTTTGTGCCACAGCAAAACCTGCTCCCGTGGTGCACAGCATGAGCAGCACAAGGTTGGCTATCAATACATTCATAATTTTCATAATCATGCACTTTTAGGTATATACTTTTCAGATTATACTTAAAAGTGCATGAAAGGTTACGTTGCCAGGCAAAAAATCAAAACAGGCCGGAAATATTTCCTTCGTTGTCGATGTCGATCTTTTCGGCTGAAGGCTGCGAGGGCAATCCGGGCATACGCATGATGGTACCGGCTATAGGGATGATAAACCCGGCTCCTGCGGCTACCTCAAACTCACGGATCTTAACGGCGAACCCTTTGGGCCTGCCGAGCTTGTACTGGTCGTCCGACAGCGACTTCTGGGTTTTGGCAACGCAAACGGGAATCTTGTCGAGCCCGATCTTTTGAAACTGTGCGATCTGCGTCTTGGCCTTCACGGTATATTCTACATGATCGGCTCCGTAAAGTTTGGTTGCGATCGTGTGGAGCTTTTTCTCGATGTCCCACGCGAAGTCATACAGCGGTTCGAAGCAGGTAGTACATTTTTCTGCTGCATCATGCACCAGTTCGGCAAGTTCCATGGCGCCTTCTCCGCCTTTTTCCCAGCCTTCGTACACTGCAACCCGCACGCCCAGCTCTTCGCAACGTTTCTTAACAACTTCAACCTCCTTGTCTGTATCCGTGGGAAACCTGTTGATAGCCACCACAGGCTGCAGGTTGAAGTGCTGCATGTTTTCAATGTGTTTTTCGAGGTTTGGCAAGCCGTCGATCACTGCCTGCACGTTAGGTTCTTTCAGGTCGGCCAGTTTTGCGCCGCCATGGTATTTGAGTGCACGGATCGTTGCCACCACAACGGAGGCATTTGGAGACAATCCGCCGTATTGGGCTTTTATGTTGAGGAATTTTTCAGCACCGAGTTCAGATGCAAACCCCGCCTCTGTCACTACATAATCCGAGAGGCTCAGACCCATTTTTGTGGCAATAAGGGTGTTTGTGCCCTGTGCAATGTTCGCAAAAGGACCGCCATGGACAATGGCCGGGTTTCCTTCGAGGGTTTGTACCAGGTTTGGCATGATGGCATACTTCATCAAAGCGGCCATTGCTCCTTCGGCCTTAAAGTCCCTGGCATACACCGGTTTGTCATCATAGGTAAAGCCCACCAGGATATTGCCAAACTTCTCCTTAAGGTCTTCCAGGTCTTTAGCCAGGCACAAGGCTGCCATCACCTCGGAGGCGGCTGTGATATCGAAACCGGTCTCGCGCGGGACACCTTGTTTGGGGCCGCCAAGGCCCAGCACGATATGGCGCAGAGCCCGTTCGTTCATATCGATAACCCGTTTCCAGATGATCTTGCGCGGATCCAGGTTCAGCGAGTTGTTTTTGCTTTGAAGGTGGTTGTCGATAAGGGCTGAGAGCAGGTTATGAGCCTTTTCCACTGCTGCCAGGTCGCCTGTAAAGTGCAGGTTTATGTCTTCCATCGGAAGCACCTGTGCATGACCTCCTCCTGCCGCCCCCCCTTTGATCCCGAACACGGGGCCCAGCGAAGGCTCACGGATCACCACCGTAGATTTGACACCCATCCTGTTCAATCCCTCTGACAGCCCGATGGAGGTAGTCGTCTTCCCTTCGCCCGCAGGGGTAGGTGTGATCGCTGTGACCAGCACAAGCTTTTTCTTGTTTACGGCTTTTTCGTCTATCAAACGAAGAGGCAGCTTGGCCATGTATTTCCCGTATTGATACAGGTCGTTCTCGCCTATCCCAAGTTTGGCGGCAATCTCAGTAACAGGACGCATCCTGGCAGCCCTCGCAATGTCTAAATCTGTTTTCATAATGTATCTGTTTTGTTGTGAAGAATGATGCTTTTCTCAGTATTAAAGAGGTAACCAACATACAAGGCATTTTGTTTAAGCATGACTCCGCTTGCGGAAAAAAAACCGGACACAAACAGCAATCCTGGTTTGCATAAAACAAGCGCTGCAAAATAGAGATTTAGAGAAACACATCCACACCGACACGGAAGAAGGGGTTGTCGCGGTATGCCTGGCTGTTTTCGTTAAAATTATATAAGAGGAGAAGGTTGAGCCGCACCCGGTCAGACATTGGCAGGGAGTACCCTGCACCCATAAAGTAATTGTCTTCGGTAACGGTCGGTCTGTCGTCAGGGTCAAAGTCGTCGTCAAAAGGGCTTGGCCTCGACTGCAGCCGCAGCCGCTCATACTCTGCATGAACAAAAAAGCGTGAGTACACCCTGAATCTTGAAAATGCACTTCCGCCATATGTATGTGATGAGAAGGATTCGCCAAACCATCTGTCATGCATAAACTGATAGTTGCCGGCAACACCGGCCGACAGCCTGTTGGTTAACCGGTAGCCTGCATGCAGGTTGACACTTATGGTAGTGTAAGCGGTTCCTGCCTGCAGGCCTAAAAAGCCGCCAACAAAAGTCCGCTCACGGGGACTCAGGTCACGCACATCAGCTTCTTCGCCGTATGAGTGCGTCACAACAGCACCTGTCAAAAACAGTACTGCAACAAACTTCTTTAGCCATAATCGAAACATCGTAAAATATATTAATTGTACAAACTGTCTCAGAACGTAATTAAGGCTCCTGCAAGCTATTTGCTTCCGGCATTTCAGACCTTTTGCCTGTGGGCGGGGACGAAACCGGTTCACATCCTGTCAGCAATCATTTTCAAAAATTCCCTGGCTGCGCCAGCCGTCTGCCTCCGGCAACCTGTGCCATGGCCCGGGCTTTCAGCAGGCACTTCCTGGTATTCGAGTTCAGGCACGGAGCCAATGGTAATGGCACTGCCAGCCATATACGACAGATAATGCCGTACACTGTCATAGAGGATGCTCCTGATGACCACATTAAAATCAAAATTCTTCTCCGGCGTGATGTAGCCAACAGAGCCTGAATACAAGCCCCGGCGGGTATCTTCGTAGTGATCAATGAGTTGCATGGCCCTGTATTTGGGTGCCCCTGTCATTGACCCCATAGGGAAGGCATACCGTATGGCATCCAGGTAATGATGATCCGGATGAAGCCGCGAGCTGATCGTCGAGATCATTTGGTTTACCTGTTTAAAAGGATACACTCCGTAAAGCTCTTCCACCTTAACGGAGTTTTTCGCAGCTGTCCGCGAGAGGTCGTTGCGCACCAGGTCTACAATCATCACGTTCTCACTGCGCTCCTTGCTGTCTTCATACAGGCGTTGCCTTATCTGCATGTCCTCCTGCGGGTCGCCACCTCTTGGCGCTGTGCCTTTTATAGGTTGCGAGATCAGGGTATGGCCCTGTTTTTTCATAAAACGTTCAGGGCTGGATCCCATCAGGTAAAAATCACCATACTGCACATAAGCAGAGAACGGGGCCTGTGAAAGCCTGTTCAGCTCTTCGTAAACCCGGAGCGGATGAATACGGGCTTCTTCAGAAAAAAACTCAATGCAATAATTCATCTCGTAAATATCACCTGCCTGAATGTGATCCCTGATCGCGTTTACCTGTTGCAAATACCGTTTTTCATCTACCCGGTCGTGGATGGTGAACTCTTTGGAAGGCGCCTTCGCCAGGGGAGCGGGGTTCTTTAGTGCACGAAACACTTTATCCGGATCCGAATAGTTTCCGCTGCCGGGAATCGTCCCAATGCGAATGCCGTGAGCCTGCGGGATGATCACAACCACAGGCGAAAAAAAGCAACATTCAGGCAGGCCCCAGCGATCCGGATTTTTCGACCTCAGGTCTTCCAATCTGTTTTTCAGGTCGTATGAAAAAAACCCAAACAGCCAATCCCCGGTGGCGTCCGAAAAGGCTTTCAGGCTGTCAAAAACATCCTGTTCGCCGGCCTCGAACCGCTTGTTAACCCCCATAGCAAATAACCAGGGGAAGGAGTGGTAGGGGTCGTTGCTGTATTCGTTGGAGTTCAGCAACACATAAGCCTGCATCTCATCACCGCCCCACCGCTGCATGCGCTGAAGCACCTGCAGGGGATCGGGTAAAAAATCAAACCGTTTATATTCTCTTAAGCTGTTTTCAGACATACGTTTTTGGTGAAGATGCGTTCAGACGACAGCATAAAACAAAATATTGATGTGTTTCAAAGATAGCCAATAATCCCCGAAAAGCCCCATGCCACTGCATGCATTGGTAATGCGTTGTGCGGCTGCTCCCGGACAGGGCAGGAAAGAATGCTTCGCAAGCAACACCTGCATAAGGGTCCGGGTGCTTCAGAAAGAACAGTATTTTGTTCAGGAATTAAACAAAAGCCGTGTAAATATGTTTCAGAATTCATACATTTGTTATAGGAACCCTATCTGCAAACCCAAAAAGAAAGGAAACGCCATGAATTACATTGCAAGTACATTTGCTGCGGCTATGGCACTGCTCGTGCTGTTTACGTTTGCACCGCAAAATGCCGGCGCGCAATACCAGGATCCACGGGCTGCCGAAATACTGGAAGCTGCAAGGGAGCATTACGAATCCAGCATCAGGAATATTGATGATTACGTAGTGGAATATGAGCATCATACCGTATCATACATTAAACGTTATGACAACGGGCGGCCTTACATGGCCGTATACTCAGACCGCGAGTATCAGGATGACCTGGAGGCTGCCTCGGGTGCCGATGAAACCGACCTGTTTTCGCCAGAGACCTTCTCAATGATGAAGGAGCGTGCCAGGTATATGGGCACAGAGAGAATTGACGGCCATGAGGTTCATGTTATCTTTATTGATGAGCTCGAGGGTTTTATTGAAGATGACGAAGACATGGACGACGAGGTTAAAGAGCTCAGGATCTTTCTGGATACCGGCAATTTTGTTATGCGGAAAATGGCATTTAAGGTGGAAGCCTATGTTGACGGTGAGGTACGCGTCATAGAACCGGAGATACATTTTCGTGACTACCAGGAAGTTGAGGGCCTGCCTATCGCTTTCGAACAGGTAACCATTGTATCCGGGTTGAGCGACATGATCTCTGACGAAGAGCGGCAAGAGATGCAGGAAGCCTTCGCTGAGATGGAGCGGGAACTGGAACAGATGCCTGAGCAGCAGCGCCAGATGGTCGAACGAATGATGGCCGGGCAGATGGAGGAGCTGAAGGAAATGCTTGAGGCAGACCAATTTGAACACACGATGCGTGTAAAGGATGTGCAGGTCAATGTAGGGCTTGAGTAAGCCCATACAGAGTTTTATAGTCTACTATTTGATTTCACCCTGACCGGGACTGCGGTCAGGGTTTTTTATTGTGTTCCGGTTTGAAAAGGCGACGTGCACGCTTTATCATTTCTTCTGACCACAGGTTCAGTTCCGGTGATATACGCAAAGCACGGACAGGAAGGAGCAGCAGGAAGGCAGCAATTGCTGATCGCAGCGGCAGTTCGATCAGCACGTGTGCAAAGGGTGCAATTTGTTCCGACAGCACCATGACAGATGCCATGATAACAGGCACCCAGACCTGTTTCCTCGCAAAGGGCTTGTATCTGGTAATGATACTGGATGAAGGCTATGCGGATCATATTAAACAGGACCAGGGTGAGCATGCTTGCCAGGGCTGCGCCTTCTGATCCCCACCGGGGGATGAAGGCCAGGTTGGCCACCAGCGCAAAACACACCATCACGATGGTAAAATAAAGGTCGTACCTGAATTTTTTGATGTCATCAGAATGGTGGCATTGAGTCCTGCCGACATGTCAAACAGCTTGCCGATGCCAAGCAGAAGAAATATATAGCGCCCTGCCTTGTACTCGGGGGCCATAAAGGCGAATATCGTATCCAGGTTGACCCATATAAGCAGGAAAAGAACGCCCCCCACCACAAGGTTTCCCGCCGTAGCTTTCTGGTATACTTCCTCCATCCCGTCCATGTTTCGGGTTTTCCAGAAACGTGCCACCATCGGGCCTGCCACTTTAACCATCGAGCGATAGGGAATCAGCATCACGGAGGTCATAAAAACCATCGTCGTATAGATTCCGGCGGCACCCAGGTCGATCATACCCGCCACCATAAGCGAGTCGACACTTACCAGCAGAAATGTGCTCAGGTTGTTTGCCAGGGTAAAAAGGCCGTATACGAGCATGATCCGTCCCAGGCGCCGCAACATGCGCGAATAAGCCGGCCTAACGGCCAAAAGGCCCTGGTATCCTGTATAAATGATGAGGAGGACGGCAGGAACACAGTAGGCAACTACATAAAAGGCAACAAACCCCGGGAAGCTCAAAACTTTCAGGGCATACAGCGTAATGGCCACGGTGACCAGCAGCCGCAGTATCACCTCATGGGCAAGGGTGGGAACCACGTTACGATACAAGGATCTGAGATAGGACTCAAACAGGTTGTAAAACATGCTGGCCAGGCCGAGGGGAATAATATACAGAGCATATTCTACAAGCAAGGGGCTTGATTCCTTGTACAAGATGGCAAAAGGTTTTTGCAGCGCAATAAAAAGCAGCGTGGTGATGACAAACCCGGCCATTGCCAGGGAGATCATCCCAAAAAGGAAGCCATGGTTGTTTTTTTCGCCATCGTGAAAGAAAGGGAAAAAGCGGGTAATAATATTCCGGGAGCCGAGTGCTGATACCTGGGCATATATCAGGGCAATGGTAACCATCAGGTTTGCCAGCCCTACCTGCTCAACATCCAGGAAGTTGGTGAACAGAAAGATCTTGTTCAGGTATCCCAGAACGGCACCTGCATACGATATGGCTGTGACCCTGAAACTGTCGCGCTGTATTATGCCCATGATGCTGCAAAGATAGGATAAAAACCACCTCTTTCATTGTGAGCTGGCGGGATGGCACGACATCATACCCCGATGATGCGGTCTGCGTTTTCGGAAAAAATGCTTTTCAGGTGTTCCTGCGGGAGGTTAAAGGAACGGATGAGGCCTTCAAAATCGAGCCCGGTATTATCGGTGCCGAAAAGCACCTTTTTATGATGCTTTTCAAGGAAAAGCCTGGCTTTTTCCTTGTCGCGGGTCAGTGCATTAAACCCGCTTTTGCCCGAAATATCACAGTAAAAGTTGGGGTATACTTCCAGCAGCCTGTCAATAATGCCAAAGTAGTTGATCGGTCCTTTGTCGTGAAACACGATTTCAGGGGGGGCGTCAGAAATGTTGTTCCAGAAATGTGGCCCATGGCCTATAAAGACCAGGTCGGGAAACTGCTTTATTCGCTGTTCCAGGTTGGCAAAGTCGTACAGGTATCCCGGGAAGGGCTGCATGTGGCTTGCCAGGTGGTCTTTCAGGATATTTGTTTTCCGTGAGAAGAGAGAAAGGTAATATTTGGTGATGCCGTTCAGTGCACCGTTCATCAGTTTATCGAGCAGCCTTTCAATGCTGTTTGATTTTTTGGGCACGTAGTGCATGCGGGGCTCTTCCATATGGAAAAGCAGAGGGAGGTTATGTTTGTCGATCACCCGCAGGTAGTTGCCTATGACCTTGTCTTCCCATTTATGGGTCACCTTGAGCTCACCGCAACCCTGCAAGCCCTTTTCTTTGCTTCTTCGGATTTTTTCCTCAAGGTTTGCTGTTTTGGGGTCGGGGGCATAGAAGGGCACAATTCTGTCGGGATATTTTTCATAGGCATCGAAAACATCCTCCGGGGGCAGGTTTTGATAAAGGGAGCTGATGGGAGGGTTTTGCTCCTCCCAGGTGAGCAGCCAGCATCTTTCGATATCGTGCGCATTCATATATCCGATCAGCTGGTCTGTCTCCAGTCCTTGCAGGTCGATATGCAGGTGCGCATCTGTTTTTTGCATACGATGTGTGGGACACTTACGAGATCTCCCAGGTGTTTCCGCTTCTGAGCAAGTCGTTCATGTTGCGGATTTTGGAGTCTTTTTGTGCCTCTTCTATTTGTTGCTCTGTCAGTTCGTCGAAAGTTTCGGCAGGGGCAGCCCTGATGACACCCATGGCCACCGGGAAGTCCGGGGCTTTCATCCAACCGGTCATACGGTGGATGCTGGGGTTCCTGGCATACATGTCGTGCACCAGGAGGTCATCTTCGTTGATGCCATTCTTTCCAATTTCCACGACTTCGAGTTGGGTCCCGTTGAGGATGATCCCCTTGTCCCTGTTTTTACCAAAGATCATGGGTTCGCCGTGTTTCAGGAAAAGCTGCCGGTCTTCGCGTGTTTCTTTGTTTGTGACCATTTCATGGACCTTGTCGGCGAAGATGATGCAGTTTTGCAGTATCTCCACCACTGCGGTGCCGTTATGTTTTGCTGCCTCATACAGCACTTCGGTCATCAGCTTTACGTTGTTATCAGGAACACGGGCAAAGAACGTTCCCTGGGCACCCAGCACCAGTCCTGAGACGGTAAAAGGGTGCTCAATGGTTCCGTGGGGCGATGTTTTGGTTTTCATCCCCAAAGGGGTAGTAGGCGAGAACTGGCCTTTGGTAAGTCCATAGATCTGGTTGTTGAACAGAAGGATGTTGATATCGACATTTCTGCGCAACACATGAATGAAGTGGTTGCCCCCGATGGCCATGGAGTCACCGTCGCCTGTGGCGACCCACACGCTGAGCCCCGGGTTTGCTATCTTGAGGCCGCTTGCAATTGCTGCGGCCCTGCCGTGGATCCCATGAAACCCGAAAGTGTCTACATAATAGGGAAACCTGGATGAACACCCGATGCCCGAGACCATGGCAAAATTCTCTTTCCGGTAGCCGATCTTTGGAAAAACATTTCCTACCGCTGCCAGGATAGCATGTGCACCGCAACCCGGACACCATTTTACCATCTGGTCACTTACAAAATCCTTTTTGGTTAACTCAACCGGAGACTTTTCAACTTTATTATATTGTATCATAATTTATTCCTCCAACAGTTTAATGAATGTTTCAGTGAGCTCCTGGATATGGAAAGGCAGTCCCTGCACTTTGTTGTACTGATGCAGGGGAATATCAGGAAATTGCATGCGGAGGTAGTTTACAAACTGCCCTCCGTTGAGCTCACATACAATCACTTTTTTATAGCTTGAAAGCACTTCTCGTGTATTTTTTGGCAAGGGTTTGATGTAGTTAAACTGGGCATGGCTGATCTTGTATCCCTCTCCCTGCATCCGGTTAACGGTTGAGGCAAGGGCTCCTTCCGTGCCGCCCCAGCCCACCACGAGCAGTTCTCCTTCTTTATCGCCTGTTACTTCCTGCAGGGGGATGTAGTCAGCTATCCTGCTGATCTTTTCTTCCCTGATGTTGACCATTAGCTGATGGTTAAGCGGGTCTGTGGAAACGTTGCCATCGATGTTGGTTTTTTCCAGCCCGCCGACCCGGTGTCTCAGTCCTTCCACACCCGGGGCTGCCCATTTCCTGACGAGAGTTTTTTCGTCGCGCCGGTAGGGTTTGAAGTTCGGGTCGTTCGGATCTGCCATCGGCGGCTTTATTGAAGGGAGGTCGTTTACATCAGGAATTTTGAAGAGTTCTGACCCGAATCCAAGGTATCCGTCAGTAAGCAGTATAACGGGGGTCATATGTTCCATGGCATATTTGCCAGCCAGGTATGCGTAATCGAAACAGTTTGCGGGGCTGGAAGCCGCCATGACCATCAGGGGGCTTTCGCCGTTACGTCCGAAGAGGGCCTGCATCAGGTCCGATTGTTCGCTTTTGGTAGGCATCCCTGTTGAAGGTCCGGCGCGCTGCACGTTAACTATGACAAGGGGCAGTTCTGTGATGACAGCGAGTCCGAGAGCTTCGCTTTTAAGCGAGAGGCCCGGGCCAGATGTCGTGGTAACACCCATAGACCCGGCAAAACTGGCGCCGATAGCGGAACATATTCCGGCGATCTCATCTTCAGCCTGAAACACCTTTGCACCCAGCGACTTTTGTGCCGACAGCTCCATCAGGATCTCGGTAGCCGGGGTTATAGGATAGGAACCCAGGAAGAAAGGCCTGCCGCTTCGCTCAGCAGCTGCCAAAAGACCCCAGGCAGTAGCCACGTTACCGGTAATATTCCGGTATAAGCCTTTTTTGAGCGGGGCGGGAGCCACATGGAGTTTGATGTCGACAAACTGTTCGGCATATTTGTATCCCGCCTGCATTGCATGCTGGTTGGCTTTTACAACTTTTGGCTTATCCCTGAATTTTTTCTTGATGAAATCAAGGGGTGACGATATTTCCCGGTCAAAAAGATAAAACATCATGCCCAGCACGAACATATTCTTGGTTCGTTCGGCAAGCCTTTTATCTACGCCCAGATCTTCCAGACTCTCTTTGGTCAGATCTGTGACCGGGGCCTGTATAACACGGTATTCGGCAAGAGAGCCATCTTCAAGGGGGCTTTCGGTATAGCCGGCCTTTCCAATGGCCTTCTCATCAAAGGTTGACGAATCAATGAGTAAGGTAGCGCCAGGCTTGGCCCACTTCAGGTTGGCCTTCAGAGAGGCAGGGTTCATAGCTACGATTACATCGCACATGTCGCCGGGCGTGTAAATCTTCCGGCTTCCCATATGCATCTGGAACCCGCTGACACCGGCTATGGTGTTGTGCGGAGCGCGTATCTCTGCCGGAAAATCAGGGAAAGTAGCCAGGTCATTGCCTGCCAGCGCAGCCACGTCAGAAAAAATAGTACCTGTCAGCTGCATCCCGTCGCCAGAGTCGCCCACAAACTTGACCACCACATCTTCCAGCTCAATAACTTCTTGTATTTTAGTCATAACTGATCACTTGTTTATAGTAAGACGATGAAAGGAATCCTGTATAGTAAAGCTTAACAATTCATTAACCCTGCGAAGTTAAATGTTTAAAGTATATCTATTTAAAAAAATGCTCACTTTTTTTCCTTTTTCTCCCGTTATAACAACACAAAAGCGCCGCTTATTTAAACCTGTTTCAAATTACGCTCCGGCTTGAAAAATGGTGATTTGTGTTTTAAAAAGACATTATCTTTGTACCGAAACAAACCCAAATTAGGAACCAAAAAAGATCAAAGAGATGGCTTATGTAATTAATGAAGATTGCACTGCTTGTGGCAGCTGCATCGATGAATGCCCCGTAGACGCTATTTCTGAAGGTGATATTTATGTAATTGATCCTGATGTGTGCACTGATTGCGGTGCTTGCGCAGATGTATGCCCGGTTGAAGCAATTCATCCAGAATAAGACCTGTCTGGCCGGTTATCCGGTTCAGAACTCAAAAAGCCTGTGCTGTCAATCAGCACAGGCTTTTTTTAACGGCATAGCAAAAGAAAAACACCGAAAAACCGGGGGTGTCTCCGCCACCGGTCATTTCCCGGACAGCAGGCCTGCTTGCAAAACAGGTGATATGCTATCCTGTCGTCCAGCCTCCGTCGGCAGTCAAAATAGCACCGTTCACGAAAGAGGAATCATCCGAAGCCAGGAAGAGGGCTACCCTTGCAAGATCCTCAGAGCTGCCCATTGGCATTTCGCCCTTATCCTCCAGGGCTTTGTTTCCGAGCTCACTTGGGTCTTTGATAGTTCCCTGGATATCGGTTTCGACCCCGCCGGGAGCTATCGCGTTTACCCGGATATTGCCATATACGCCGTAGGTGGCGGCCATGTTGCGGGTAAGGCCATTCAAACCATGTTTTGAAGTAACATAGGCAGCACCTCCCCTTACACCAAACATCCCCCCTATCGAAGAGTTGTTGATGATCACGCCCCCGTTTTCCTGTTTCTCCATAACATGCACTGCAGCACGCGAGATCTTGAACGGGCCGGTCAGGTTCACGGCAATTATCCGGTCCCATAAATCGTTACTGGCCTCCCCAACGGTTTTAAAATCATCAATAATACCTGCATTATTGACCAGGACATCCAGCGAGCCATAGCTACTGACAGCCAGATCTACCATCTTCTTAATATCTTCCTCCTTTGAAACATCAGCTACCAGTGTAGTTAATTCCAAACCCTTTTCTTCCGCTTCCTTTTTAAGCTTTTCAAGACCAGATTGATTAATATCGGAAGCCACAACTTTGCTGCCTTCCGAGGCAAAAAGTATGGCCATGGCACGGCCCATGCCGGCACTTGCACCTGTAATCAGCGAAACCTTGTTCTCAAGTTTTTTCATATCTTTTGGTTTTTTTGGTTTGGATAAATAAGTCGTATATATATTCAACAAAAGACTGGCTTTTTAGTTCACCGGAAGCCAAATCCCGCAAACCAGATAACATCTTGAATTTTATTGTTTTATCTGGCCCCCGAAAGAGTAATGACAGCACCTGGCCATAAGAGTGGAATCCGCGATCATGATGCAGGCGCATGAGTTTATGCCTTGCGGTTTTACTTTATTTTCTGGTAAGCATCATTGACAATTTCCCGGTGGTCAAATGCGAGGGTTAGTTGTTCCCAGTCTTTGATGACTTCTACCCGGGCAGCGTCATCGCCGGCCCTGGGTTTGCCGGAAACAGACCTGGCCAAAAAAGCCACAGAAACAGATCGTCCTCGCGGATCGCGGCCGGGTTTGCTGTATACGCCGATCAGCTCCAGTTTGTCCGCCTTTAAACCGGTCTCTTCATGAAGTTCACGCCTGCATGCATCTTCAACGGTTTCGTCTTCATCAACAAAACCGCCCGGCAGGGCATAATTCCCTTTGAATGGCGGATTCCCGCGTTTGATCAGCACAAGGGCATCATCAAGAAACACGACACAATCGACGGTAAGAGCACAGTTATAATACATCCGGACAGCAGTTTTATATGAATAGTTTCAGTAAAGTTACGAAAATGAAGTGTGAAAAGCACGTGTTTACAGTTGGAAGAGAAAGCAAGATGGAAAAACGCATTATTTATAATTATCTTTGCGGTGAAACAGTTATCCGACCCTTTTTGAGCAAGTAAAACACATTGTTTTGGCGAACAAAGAAGACACATATCCAACATCACCAGATGCGACAATGAGCTTCTGGAAACACCTTGAGGAGTTGCGCGGTCACCTGATCCGCTCAGCTCTCGCGGTCTTTGTTTTTGCTGTCCTGGCTTTTATCTCCAAAGACTTTCTTTTCAACCGGGTCATCCTGGCACCAAAAGAACCCTATTTCATCACGAACCGTGCATTCTGCTGGCTCTCTGAACAGCTGTCCATGCCAGCCCTTTGCATTAACCGGCATCCGGTTGACCTCATCAACATTGAACTGGCCGGACAGTTTACCACCCATATTGTGGTGTCGGTCATTGCCGGTATTATCATTGCCGTGCCTTACATCGTCTGGGAAATATGGCGTTTCATCAGCCCCGGCCTCAACGAAAGAGAGCGTGCCAACTCAAGGGGAGCCGTGGTGGTCATTTCAGGACTGTTTCTCACAGGAATCCTGTTTGCATATTTCCTTATCGTGCCGCTTTCTGTCAATTTCCTGGGTTCTTACCAGGTGAGCGAACTTGTGGAAAACCAGATCGCTCTCCGCTCTTTTATCACAACGGTAACGACCATCACATTCGCTGCAGGCATCCTGTTTGAGCTGCCTGTTTTTGTGTTTTTTCTCAGCAAAGCAGGCATTCTGACCCCGGAAACCATGAGGAAACAGCGAAAAATCGCCTTCGTGCTGATCATCGCCCTGGCAGCCCTGATCACCCCTCCCGACATTTTCAGCCAGGTCATGGTGGGAATACCCCTTTTTATTCTCTATGAGATCAGTATCCGCATCTCACAACGTACCATCGACAAGGCTCAGGCAGAAGCAGCATAAAGCGAATACAGGCCGGAAAGCCGAAAAGCCCGGATGTGCGATGTATTGTTTTTGGGCGAAGCGTGTTCAAACCCACAGGACCCTTTGAACCAACGGCTTCAGATGTTGTTACCCTGTTAGCAAAAATGTATGCAGTGTAAAACCCAAAAACAAGGATGCGATGAATAATGCACAATTCTACTACGCCAGGCCGGCAAACGAGTCGGTAAAACCCTATACAAAAGACACGCCCGAGCGCCGTGAGCTTGAAAAAGAACTTAAGCGACAAAGCGATATACAGGTGGAAATTCCCCTGATCATCGGGGGAAAGGAAATACGTACCGGCAACACCGGCAAAGTGATTATGCCTCACGACCACCAGCATGTGCTCGCCACATATCACAAGGCCACGGAAAAAGAAGTAAAAATGGCCATCGACGCAGCCATGAAAGCTCACAGGATGTGGGCAGAGATGTCGTGGGTAGAGCGCGTTTCGATCACCCTCAAGGTATCTGAGCTTATAGCGACCAAATACAGGGCCCTGATGAACGCCTCCACCATGTTGGGGCAAGGTAAAAATGCCTACCAGGCGGAAATTGAGGCCGTATGTGAAACCGTAGACTTTATTCGGTTCAACGCTCATTACGTGAGCGACATTTACAACGATCAGCCCCATTCTGAAAGGGGCAACCTCAACCGTGTTGAGTACCGGCCGCTGGAAGGCTTCGTGTTTGCCGTTACTCCGTTTAACTTCACAGCTATCGCCTCCAACCTGGCCCTGGCGCCGGCCGTTCTGGGCAACACTGTGGTCTGGAAGCCAGCCACCACTGCCCTGCTGTCAAACTATTACCTGATGAAGATCTACCAGGAAGCCGGGCTCCCCGACGGTGTGATCAACTTCATTCCCGGCCGGGGAAGCATGATCGGCGACATCGTTTTCCAGGATGAAAACCTGGGGGGTGTACACTTTACCGGCTCGGATACCACTTTCGACAACATCTGGGAAACGGTGGGCAAGAGCCTGAAGAAATACCGGTCTTATCCGCGCATAGTGGGTGAAACGGGCGGCAAGGACTACGTTTTTGTTCATCCTTCTGCCAATACCGATGAGGTGGCCACTGCACTGGTCAGAGGTGCATTTGAATACCAGGGGCAGAAATGCTCGGCTGCCTCGCGCGCCTACATTCCCAAATCGCTCTGGCCGGAAATCAAACAAAAGGTGGGCGAAAACATCGGCATGATAAAAAAAGGCGACGTGCGGAACTTCTGCAACTTTGTCAATGCGGTTATTGACGAAAACGCCTTTGACAAGATCATGGGCTATATCGAAAAAGCCAAAAACTCGCCTGATGCCGAAGTTATCTTTGGAGGAGAAGGCGACAAGTCAAAAGGATACTTTGTTGATCCTACTGTGATCTTTACAAAAGACCCCCACTTTGTCACCATGGAGGAAGAGATCTTCGGGCCCGTTCTTTCGGTTTATGTGTATGAGGATGAAGACCTTGAGAAAACACTGCACCTGTGTAACGACACCTCTCCATACGGTTTGACCGGAAGTATCTTCTCCAAAGACAGGTATGCCACTGTTAAGGCCTGCCAGATCCTCCGGTATGCTGCCGGCAACTTCTACATCAACGACAAGCCCTCAGGCTCGGTTGTAGGCCAGCAGCCCTTTGGCGGTTCGCGCAGGTCGGGCACCAACGACAAAGCAGGAAGCTACCTGAACCTCCTGCGCTGGACGAATCCGCGTGCTGTAAAGGAAACCTTCAATCCTCCGACGGACTTCAGGTATCCCTTTATGCATGAGGAAAAGTGCTACCAGGGGGAATAGGGTTTGAGGTTTGAAGTTGCCCGCAGGGATACTCAACATCCATGTTCAGGCGTAAAGTAATTATTTTTGAACACTGACCTCTCCCCTGAGGGGTTTCTGAAAGTATTTCCTGATTTTAGGTGCGGAATAGCCGTTGCCGAGCAGGTACATCAGCTTGGTGACGGCTGCTTCGGTGGTCATGTCCTGGCCGCTGA
>LCWZ01000034.1_pt1 | contig 18331 bp, 21 predicted proteins | sample 349071 | NCBI WGS metagenome assembly LCWZ01 (sample SAMN03565344, study PRJNA281982) | anaerobic digester metagenome | biome: Anaerobic digester; feature: Alkaline_Metagenome_Assembly_B; material: Alkaline anaerobic digester sludge; isolation source: anaerobic digester run at haloalkaline...
ACACTCACGCCCTGAATCAGTTGCAGGTTCTGAAAAGTGCGGGCTAGCCCGAGGCGTGCCCGCTGATGTGCACTCAAGGCAACCACATTCTCCCCATCGAGTGAAATCGAACCAGAGTCAGCCCGGTAGAGGCCTGCTTATGGGGAAGTATTCTCAGGGCTTCAGGCTCCCGCTTTCCCTGATAATGTAGGGCTTATTCTTGCTGTTATTCTGGGAATTGGAATACTCGCTCTTGCATATATCCTCATTGGTTCAATACTGCAGTTCGTCTTTGTCGACTGTATAGCAACGAAAAATGTCTCACTTTCACAGACCTTCAGACCGCGTATGGGAAAAGGTTTCCGTCTTTTCCTCTTCCAGATCGGCATCACGATACTGTTTCTCCTGCTCATCGCAGCAGTCTTCCTGCCATTCATCCTGGCGTCAGGGGGCCTGACAGGCTTCCCAAACGTCTTCCCGCGAGCCTCTCTTCTCCTCGTAATGATTCCGCTCTTCCTCATATTTGCCGTCATTATTGCCCTTATCCAGCTTATTACCATTGATTTTGTCGTTCCGGTCATGATCAAAAAGGATTGTGGAGTGATTGAAGGATGGCGATCAATTGTGGCAGCCATCTCAAACGATGTGATGCAGACGGTGATCTATGTGATAGTCCGGTTCCTGGCAGCCCTTGGTGCCGGGATCGTCATGATCATCCTGACTCTTCTTCTCCTCGCGATCATTGCCATCCCCTTTGTTCTGGTTGGCTTTTTCATCTACACATTTGCAGTGCTGAGTACTATCTTTCTTATTATCCTCCTGGGAATCCCGTACCTGATCATTGCAATCTCTGCAGCCCTGATGGTATCGGTTCCATTCATTACCTTCTTCAGGACATATTCACTGATGGTCCTTGGCCGACTCTCCCCGGAGAACGCGCTGCTCTCCTGAAAGATTAATAAAATGAATTGGAATAACCCTCTCCATCATCCAATTATACCTTCTCCCACCCAATTAAGATGCAGAACTCCCATACGTTTATTCAGAGGATTACAACCATGGATCCTGATGAGATCGAAGCAATAGCCCGCTCACGCCTCCAACTGATGAACCCGGCTACCCGGAAGACGATCAGGCAGGCGGGTGAGCTTTCCGGTCTCAATGAGAACCCGATGGTGCGTGATCCCGGCTGCGGTAACGGCATTTTCCCCCGTCTTGCAGAGCGTAAAAACGCAGTTGGCAAAATCGTTATAGGAAACCGATACTTTCAGTCGGACCGGTCCTGCCGGAGTGTGCCGTCCAGTGAACTGAAATTTTAATCGAATAATGATCTTCTGCTAAGAACCATATCATCTCTGGAGGAATGATCCCTGGCATTTGAATGTTTTCAGTGCGGTGATTGCTGCAGCCATCTTGGCCTCGTGCATGTAATTGAGCGTAAAACAGGAGATAACCGCTATATACTGAAGAACCAGTATACCGGAGAGAGAACCGAAGTGGTGGTTGATCCAGACAAGATCGATCTTTTCCAGAATACACGCACTTTCATGGATCGACCCGAGGCCTGTCCTTTTTTCCGCTTTGATTCAGAACAGAATACAGGTTACTGTACCGTTCACGCAACACGCCCTCCAATCTGTTGCGAATATGGCTGCTTTCGTATACTCATCCTGAATGCGAAGGGTGAGCGGGCCGGCCGGGTCATGGAATACCGCCACCTGGCATCAAATGATCCCGCCCTCAGGGCCCTATTTTCGGATAACGCAGATTTTCTCGCTTCCCTCCCTGATCGGGAATGGGATGAGGCAGTAATTCGTATGATCCGATCTGCAGGGTATATCGTGCGCATATGATTATGTCTTATACCTGATTGCGGCACATATTCAGGTGTGCAGTCAGACTCTGCCTCCATTCTCCCACTTGCACAGCTTCGAAAACGCTTTGCAGAACGCTTATTCTTCTTAGGCCCCGTCTTCATTCTTGCCCTGGAGGTTTCTGGAGAATCAGGTATCGTTGAAATCTTTGGTGCTGGCAGAGAAACCGGGTACACTCTTCTCTGGATTTTTGTAATTGCCCTTGTTTACAAATACGCCTTTGCATACGGGATTGCGCGGTATACCCTGTCAACTGGAAAGACGATCTTCTCCGGCCTCCGTTCGATTCCTGGACCCAGGAACTGGGAGGTGACGTTTATTACGATCATCTATCTCCTGGAGATGGTTGCATACGGGGGTTTTCTGTTAATAGCCTCCCATTTTTTGTATTTTCTCCTTCCATTTGCATTTCCGATGCTGGGAATAGCGTCTCTTACCCTTGTTGCCATCATTTTCATCCTCTGGAAAGGAAGTTATGAGCGACTGGAGCATGTGATCCTGGGAATGGTCCTCCTCCTTTTTGCAGGGATCGTCTTCAGCATCTCCGCACTTTATATACCATTTCAGGAGGTTGCAGAGGGTTTTATTCCGTATATCCAGGATCATCATTTGCCATGGAAGATGGCGCTCCTTGGCGCAGTTGGTGCAGGTCTGAATCTTCTTCTCTATTCGGTCTGGCTTCATGAAAAGACCGGGGGAAAAGCCTGTACTGATGATCTCCCCGAAAAGTTGCGGATCATCCGGGGCGATCTCGCAATTGGCTTTGGTTTTATCGCATTGATGAGCTTTGTATTCCTTGCAATCGGGGCATCATATCACGGGGCAACTGGTCTTGATGCGCCTGGTTCCGCAGTTGCGGTCTCTGCCCACATCCTTGAGACGATCCCCCAGGTTGCACCGGTCTTTGTCTTTTTATCGTTTGTTCTTCTTGCCGGTGCTGTCATCTCCGGCATTGATGGGCGCGCCCGTGCCATCTGCGGCATCCTCCGCGAAGCAGGCGGAGTGCAGATACCGGCGAAGAAAATGTACCGGATTATTCTCCTTGGTTTCTCGGGCATAATAATTACAGCCTTCTTCCTTTCAAAACCAGAGTACCTGATCAAACACGTCTCGATATTTGCCTCAATCATGTTTGCAATCATCGGGTTTGCTCTCGTTTATATCGATAATCATCTCCCTAAAGAGCATCGGGGCTCCCGGCTCTGGCTTGCGGTCATGGCAGTCGGATCCGGTGTCTACCTTTTAATCGCCCTTCTCCAGGAAAAGAGCCTTCTGGAATATGGAATCCCCCTGATGGAGCGACTGGCAATCGTTCTGCTTGTCCTCTATCTCTTTGTCAGATCAGATCTTGCCATGGCTTACAGGAGGGGAACAGCCAACAGAACTGATCTCCTCTGGCTGGTTCTGATATTTGGTATTCTTTCCATATACGGCACATTCCGCGGCTTCCCCATAAGCGATGTCATCCTGAATTTCCGTGATCTCGGCCCGGTTCTGGCAGGCATTATTGGCGGCCCACTGGCCGGTGCGGCAGCTGGTGCAATCGGCGGGGTATACCGCTATTCCCTTGGTGGATGGACTGCGCTTCCCTGTGCGGTTGCCACCATCACCGCAGGGATAGTGGGGGGTCTCTTTGCCAGGAGATGGACATTGACGCCGCTCCGTGTCGTTATCCTCGGTATTTTTGTGGAAGCCCTTCATATTCTGGTGATACTGCCTCTCTTGACCCTCAGCCATCCGCGATCCGAGGTTGTCGAGGTAATCCGGCATACATTCCCGGCAATGTCTTTGGTGATGGTAGCCGGGCTTATTATGTATGTTATGATCGAAGAGCAGTATAAGAAAACTCTTGATATGAAAGATCTTATCTGCTGGATTCGCAGGGAGATTGATCCCGAACTTGAACCTGATCATGAAGGAAACGATCAGAGGTAATCTGCCTGCACCGCAAGCACACCCGCACTATCCTCTGCCGCTGCATACTCTGCAAGAGGTTCTGCATTCACCTCGAGAAACCGTATCCCATAGGGGACCTTCAGAAGGATCATTTCTGCCTGCTTCTGCTCCCCAAGAATGATCAATGCCGCAGCAAGGGCTTCAACAGAGGAAAGAACAAATGGCTTTCCGAAATTGATTGGATTTGCAGCGACCAGAAAAGGAAGGGAGCGCCGTCCCTGAAACTCTGACACGTCCTCTTGTTCAACGCTCTCCCATGAACAATCAAGAGCGGTAATCGAACGCACCCATTTCCGATCTGCGGGTGAGATGACGACACCAGCTGTTGGATCGAGAAGGAGCGTCCGTCTGGGTATCTGCCGTAGTGAACTTACGACACGGAGCATGCCATATCTCTCAAGACGTTTTACCGTACATTTTCGTGGATCACAGGTATTGTCCCGGTATCCGATCAGCTGGATCATACTACTGAAAGATCTCTCTTCATTGCTCATCAAGCACCCCGATCAATCCATCATGGATCGACACCAATGCATATCCATGTATGTCATGATCGTTCCCTGTATCCCTGATCCATCTCTCCGGGCAGAAGGGATCACAGGAGATGAGGATATGAGGGCATATGCACGCTGTCTTGAGCGGTGCAAGGTATTTGGGCTTGATGTCGTCTTGCTCCCCTGTCCCGAAACACTGTATCTTGGAAAGAATAGGGCACCGGGTTCATTTCTGGATCGCCTCGATACAGATGAGTTCTCTTCACTTCTTGACGAACTCGAATCAGTTGTCAGAAAGATCATTTTTGAACGGGGAGAACCTCTCTGCATTGTCGGAGTCGATTCTTCACCTGCCTGCGGGGTAAAGACCACCTGGTTTGCGTCAGATGAAAAAAGCATCATCGTGGTGCATTCCTCTCCCGATTTCCTGAAATCCCGGCGATTGATGTGTATGATTTTGCACGGTACCGGGTATACCTTGCCTCCCCTCTCTTTTCTGAGGCGGAACGCCGGTACAACGAAATGATCCGCGATCTCCTCACCACTCATTGCTTTGAAGTGTACTTTCCGCAGGAGGTTGGCCAGGATACCAGTTATCGGCCATACGAGGCGATGGAAGCGATCTTCAATTCGCATTGTGCAGCACTTAAAAATTGCGACTGGATGGTGGCGATCATAGATGGATCAGATGCTGACTCAGGCACTGCATGGGAGATGGGATATGTCTGTGCCCTCGGCATACCGGTCATCTCCCTCAGAACAGACTTTCGTCAGGTTGGCCAGAATGAGTATGTGAATCTGATGCTCGAACTCTCATCAACTGTGGTGACAAAGAAAGAAGATCTTCCCCGCGCCCTTATCTCTCCCCTGTACCATTGAACCTGGTATGTCGTGAAGCGCCCAATACTTCACCAGCAGACCTGAACAGGTCTTCTAATTCTGAGAAGACCGGGACACTTCCTCTTTTTAGGACAGATATTCCCGGTTTGACCGATTCGCCACCAGGTAGTGCTGCAAGCACCATATTCCTGGTATGTTCTGAGAACCGGACGATCTCAAGTCCGACCTGTTTTGGATCGGCGATAGCTGTTGGTGCTGAGATGATGATAGCGATATCCCAGAAATCCTGGTCTTTGAGCAGGAGATCGAAGACCTTTGCAAATCTTCCAGCAGTTGAGTCACCAATCATATCGATTGGGTTTCTTCCGCTCCACCCCGGGGGGAGGATCTCGTTCAACTGTTCCCTGAACTGATCCGGGAGCGGAACAAGTTCAATATTGTTTCTCTCGGCATAATCAGACGAAAGAACCGCAAATCCTCCGGCACTCGACACTACAACAGCCCTTCTCCCCTTCGGAAATCCCTGCCCGGCGAGTATCCCGCCTATTTGAAATGCGGACCGGATCGAATCAGCAGGCACAACTCCTGCCTGCTGAAAAGCTGCACGGTAGGTCTGATAGTCTCCTGAAAGCGATCCGGTATGGGATGCAGCCGCAGCCCTCCCGATCCGGGAACTTCCTGATTTGATGGCGACCACCGGCGTATCTTCTGCAACACGGATGACGGTATCGAGGAACCGCCGACCATCCCTGATCTCCTCGATATACAGGATGATTACACGGGTGGCCTCATCCCGTGCGAGGAGATCGATATAATCGACAAACCCGATATCGACCTGATTACCAACACTGATAACAGCTGAAAATCCAAAATCCTCAACAATACTCCAGTCGATGATGGTTGTGATCAATGCCCCGCTCTGGGAGATGAAGCCAAATGGGCCAGGTAGAGCGGAACTGTTGTTGAATGTGGTGTTGATCTGTTCTGGTGGAATCATGATTCCCAGACTGTTTGGGCCAATAATCCTGATCCCACCTTCCTGCGCAATTGTTCTCATATCCTCTTCAAGCCGCGCACCTTCATCCCCGGCTTCCCGGAATCCAGACGCAATGACCACGGCTGATCTGACTTTTTTTTCCACACACTCGCCTATGATCGAAGGGACCAGCTTTGCCGGAACAGCAATCACTGCCATACCAACCGGATCTTCAATATCGGTGATCCTGGCATACGTCTTTCGCCCCAGGATCTGATCGTACTTTGGGTTAACCGGATAGAGAGGTCCTGGAAAAGAGAGGAGGTTCCTGGTAATGGTATACCCGATCTTTCCCTGATCAGGGCTCGCACCGATAACCGCAATTGACTGCGGTTTAAGTATATCGGGATCGAGCGGCCTGCGCTTTCGTATATCCGGCTTCGGCTGTTCACCAGCAATGAACCGGACATCAACAGCGATACATCCGTCTTCGTACAGGATCAATGGATTAATATCAAATTCGGTATATTCGGGATGATCGCAGAAGATTCTGGCTGCATTCACAAGAGCAGAGATCAGTGCCTTTTCATCGCGTGGAGGCTCATCCCGGAATCCCCGGATCAGGCGGTATCCCCGGATCTCCTGTATCATTAACCTGATCTCCATTTCATCGACTGGCAGGACCCGAACCGCAGTATCTCTGAGGATCTCGACGAATTTTCCCCCAAGCCCGAAGGTGATCGTCTTTCCAAACGCCGGATCTGTCGCACCCCCGATCAGGATCTCAAGACCCTCTTCTGCCTCCTCCTCAATCCTGATTCCGGTAATCCTCGCATCAGGTTTCTGTTCCTGGACACGGGCAAGGAGATCACGATAGGATCTCCTGAGATCTCCTTCCTCTTGAATACCCAGGATGACCCCGGAGACATCACTTTTATGGAGGATATCCGGAGATTCGATCTTCAGGACGACCGGATAGCCGATTGAACCGGCAATCTCTGCTGCATCATCTTCCGTCGTTGCGAGCCCTTCCTGCGGAACCCGGATGCCATATGCCTTGAGAAGATCATAGGCATCCCTCCCGGATATATGCGTTTTGGACATAGCTGTAGCGAAATAGGACTGGAGAACTCTTTACCTTATCCTGTATGGTCAGTCTGTATATTGCATAAGAGAACACAGTGAAGGTTCAAACGATTGTATATTCAAAAAAAATGTGGGTGAGAGCTGTCTACTCTCGTCTTCCAACAATGAAGATCGTGCCAAGCAGAGCCAGTGCACCGATAACTGCAACCGGCAGGCCTCCCGAGGGAGTGGGGGGCGGTGGCACTGGTATTGGTGACATGGTCGCAGTAACCGGTGCCATCTCTCCGGCACTCACCTGGATCGTGCTTATCCAGTCGCTGTATCCACTCATCTTGAGGGTGATGGAATGGGTTCCTGGAGAGAGATCCGGTACAATTGCGGGTGCATAACCGCGGAAGAGGTTATCGACGTACACTTCAGCGCCAGAGGGTACTGAATTGACGTTCAAACTCCCTGTTGTCTGTGGCTCTGGCTTTGGGTTCAGGGTAGCGGTAACATACTTGACCCCCCCCTCCGGTTACCATGACACTGATCCGATAATCTTCATATCCTTGTTTGCGGAGCATGAGCGTGTAGCTCCCGGGAGAGAGGCCGATGATATCAAAGTAATCATTGGCCATTGTTATCCCCTCATAATCACCGTCCACAAAGATTGACGCTCCGGAAGGATAAGATTGCACAGCGATTGATCCGGTTGTCGGACCCTTTGGCCTGAGATTCGCATTTATATTCGTTGTATCACCGGTATATACCCTGAACGTGGTCGTGTAGGTTTCATACCCTGCAAGCCTGAGTTCCAGGGTATGGCTTCCGACATCGAGCTTTCCAACCGTTGTGGGGGTGAACCCGCGATACTGCCCGTCCACGTACACATCTGCCCCTTTTGGACTCGAAGTGACTGACAGATATCCCTTTTCAGGTTCTCTTGGTTCAAGCACTGCGTGAACCGGTTTTGTCTGTCCGGCACTCACCTGGTAGTCATAGGACCATGACCGGTACCCTGAATACTCAACCTGAACGCGGTGTTTTCCTGGATCTACCTGGGTCATCACCGGGGTCGTCCCCACATAATGGCCATCAACCCGGACGGTGGCACCGGATGGATTGGATGATATGTCCAGCCATCCACGCTCGGGTGGAGGCGGGGGGTTCTTTTCTCTCAAGTGTCACAAAGATCTCTCTGACCTCTCCTGCACCGGGATGTGGTGCTGAAACAGTTTTTGAGTAATAGCCACTCTTTGAGACGATGATCGATTGTGGCGGTGTTGCGGTTACATACACCCTGATGTCAACAGGTGTTCTTCCTTCATACCTTCCATCAAGGTTTATATCGGCACCTGACGGATCCGACATAACGCGGATGATCCCTACGTCTCCGCCAATTGTCTCACCTCCATTGAGAATAACGGCGGTAGCTGGAGCTGTTGCTGCAAAGATCAGAACGCCAACAGCAACAACGATAATTGAGCGTGTCAATAACATGAGATTACCACAATAGGAGATACAGAAATGAGAATATTTAATTATTGTGTATTGATTTGATTGGTCTGATTCTCCTATCTGGTTGAAACCACCGCTTTTCCATATCTGATCTAATCAATGATGAACACCGGATCATCGGTCGTATTCCAGGGATATTAGAAAGATGGCGGACTACCCCTGCTTCATCATCAAGATACGAAATGAAGGTGCTATGGAAGTAGCAGCACGGCTTGTTCTCTGGCTCAATAAGAAACGCCCTCTTAAAAACGTTGTTTCAGATGCCTGGTGTGGTTATTTCCTCAATCTGATGAATATATAGAACACGGCTCCAGCGAGTGCCAGTGTCCATCCTGATGCTACGGGAGTTTGCGGAACTCCGTCCTTAGGTGTTGGTGATGGAATTGGCTCAAGCGATTGTTCGATAAGGGTTGTTGCGTCCGGAAAGATCGTCACAACTCTCCTGTAGGGAGCATATCCTTCATGGGTTACCCTGACTTCATATGTCCCGGCTGAAAGGGCTGTCTCTAGCGGGCTTGTTCCGTAAAACCGGCCATCAACCTCGATCAGGGCTCCAAAGGGCTCAACAGTCACCTTGAGCAGACCGTGTGTTCTCCTGGGTTCTTCTTCAAGTGTTAATGCTGCCCTCCTCAGTGTTATTGTGGTTGTCACGTATGTTGCACCGCGCAGGTCTCTTCGGGTACGCGGCTCGGTGACGGCATACACGGTATATGTTCCTGCATCAAGTCCTATACCGCCGGTATTCCATTTATATTCCCAGCGGCCAGATGAGAGAACTCTCACTTCGGTGTAGTGACCTGCAGCGGTGGAACGTGTTGGAGCATGCAGGGGAGCACCGTCTGGGTCCAGATTTGGCCCTGTCATGAAAAGATACACTGTCCTTTCTCCGGGTGCTGAACCAGAAAGAGGTACCGTCTCGCCAAGTACCGCTTCAAGACCGGTTCCGCCGGTGGCCAGCATCCCGGCGATGAGAACCGTTGCGATGAGAATCCGGTGCATGAGATCTACTATAGCGCTTTCCTGATAATGTTTTTTCTCTTCGTTCAGGGTGCACGAGAGCACCGGGTCCATATCCGATCAGGTCATACCGTTTTGACAGTCTGAGCCCTTCCCGGATGAGATGGCTGTTCTCAGGATCCATATATCTGAGAAATGCCCTTTGAATCTTCCGTTCCCTGCCCTTTGGAACATGAACCGTATCCCCGGTAACAGGATCGATTCCTGTATGAAACATCGTGGTAGATCGTGTCAACGGCGTTGGAGTAAAGTCCTGCACCTGTTCTGGTGCAAGTCCTGTCTCTTTGATGTAGCAGGCAAGATCGATCATATCGGGTATGGTGCATCCAGGGTGTGAGGAGATCCAGTACGGGAGCAGGTACTGCCTTCCTTTCCCTTCTGGACGGATACTCTCAAATTTTCTTCTGAACTCCTCAAACGCTGTGATATCTGGTTTATTCATCAGGCAGAGCACATGCGGGACAATATGCTCGGGTGCAACCTTCAACTGCCCGGATGTATGGTGGCGGGCAATCTCTTCAATATAACCACACTGATCGGCAACAGCAAGGTCGAACCGGATGCCTGATCTGCAGAATACATGCTTTATGCCCGAAATCTGGCGGAGACGCCTCAAAAGTGAAATCAGTGGTGCATGGTCTTTTCTGAGCATGGGGCAGTCCGGTCCGCAGTCCCGATCTGAACAGGTGCCTCTCTTCATCCATTCCGGGCAGAATAGACCGTACATGTTCGCCGAAGGGCCGCCGACATCCTGGATTGTACCATGGAATCTCTGCATCCTGCTCATCCGATCCACCTCAGAAGCGATAGAATCTTCGCTCCTGCTTGAGACAATTCTTCCCTGGTGATGTGATAGAGCGCAGAAGGAACAGTTCCCAAAACAGCCACGGTGTGAAATGACCGAATAGCGGACTGGCTCAAGTGCCGGGATCTCTTCACGGTATGATGGGTGAGCAGCCCGGGTAAAAGGGTGATCATAGATTGCATCAAGTTCGGCTGTTGTTGGTGGTAATGCAGGCGGATTCTGGATGATAACCATTTTTGGATGAGGCTGTGCCACTATCCTTCCCCGGATTGGGTCCTGTTCGCGGGCATATGCGGCATAAGATTGTGCATATTGGATTGGATCGTCCTGTACGCGTGTGAAATCCGGGAGCAGAACCATACCGTCTGTATCAAGGGACCTCCATTCTGAAAGTGGCATCCGAAAGCATGTCCCCCGGATATCACGAATGGTTTGGATTTGATATCCTTCATGTACCCGATCGGCGATCAACCGGAGTGTTCGCTCGCCCATTCCATAGACCAGTAGATCGGCGGGAGAATCTGCAAGAATTGACTGCCTGACCCTGTCTGACCAGTAATCGTAGTGTGCAAACCGCCTGAGGCTTGCCTCAATACCTCCGATGATAATCCCTGTTTCTGGTGCAATTGAACGGAGTTTGTTTGCATATACAATTGTAGCCCGGTCCGGGCGTTTTGGTTTTCCTCCAGGTGAATACGCATCTGCACTTCTTCGCTTCTTATTTGGGGTAAAGGCATTCACCATCGAGTCGACATTTCCAGCTGATACAGCAAAGAAGAGCCGGGGCAATCCGAGCATGAGAAAATCCTTTTCAGTTCTCCAGTCCGGCTGTGGGAGGATCCCGACGCTATATCCGGCGGACCAGAGGTTGCGGCCAAGGATCGCAGCTGCAAAAGAGGGATGATCGATATACGCGTCTCCAGAGACGATGATGATATCGAACTGATCTATTCCAAGTTTTTCCTTCTCTTCAGGAGTTATCGGAAGAAATGGAGGTTCTTGTAATTTTATTTCGTTCATCTCTCTCCCTGTTCCTCGATCCGGCAGCATGTCTGTATGTAGGTTGATTCCTTCTCCAGGTATCCCGGTACCCTTTCAGCCATTCTGGCTATTCTGCCCGGCCTTTTTTACACGCATTGAGCAGATATCCTTCTTAGATTGGATCACCACGATATTCCGGTAAATATTCATTGTACTGTTGCGTTCAGAACAGATGATTGTATAAGACTACTCTCCTGTTATTCCATCTGCAATGATATGGTGCTCGAAGTCACCATCTATGATCATAAATCCTATCATCAATAGGTTTCTCGCCGGTAACATCAGTGGTGATCGCAAGGACGTTTCGTAATTGCCCCTTACTTGAAAAAATAGGTATTTTTTTTGTCCTGAGAATCCGGGTCTCTGATCCCTCCCCGCGACAGAACGGGTGAATTACCTCCAGGCTTTCGAGTGAATCCTCTATCTCCTGTGTGGTCCTGCTCCAGAGGGCAGCATACTCTTCAGGGAAGATCTTATCTGGCTTTTGTCCTATGAGAAATTCACGCGGAAAACCGATAAAATCCTCTGCCGCCTGGTTGAAAAATATCAGTGTATGATTCTCCAGTTCCTCGACTGCGACCATGTCAGGAATATTTTCAACAATTGAATTGAGAAAATCCCTCCATTGGCGGACATGTTTGACGGCACGGTTTCTCTCAGTGACATTCCGAAAAGCCCCCCGGTATCCAAGGAGTAAGGGTTGCCCATCTGCATCAGGAATGGTAATTGGATTTCCTGACAACTCAACCGCGATCAACTCGCCATCTGGTCGCTTTATGTTGCAATCAACAAGAGGCCATGCCTTCTGTGCCTGTATGGATGGCTGTATTGCTCTTTTGAACAGCATCTTCTCTTCAGTATCCATGAAGTCGGTGAACCGATGCCCAATCATGTCGTCTGGAGGGATGCCACATACCGATTCAGAACGTGGGCTGATATATGTGATAGCTCCGGTTTGATCTGCAGCCCAGATCACATCGCATATATCAGAGACAAGAGTCCGAAACATCTCTTCGCTCTGTCGGAGTGCTTCCTCAGCCTTCTTCTGGTTGGTTATCTCTTCAATGATTATGGTTATGCCGGGAGATCCGTCATCAAAGACAGATCTGATGATTTTCTGGCGAAAATAGTAATCTCTGCCCTCTCTCAGGAGCCGTATCTCCTCGTTGGATTCAACCTGATTGTGTACATTATTGATATAGTCTTCAAGCAATGGATGGGAAAAAAAGATGAGTTCTGTTTCTTCAAGTTTTTTTCCTATTGTATCCTCATGGACTGTTCCGCAGAATGAGAGGATTTGGTCATTTGCAACAATAATACGGCCGTCATGGTCCAGTACCATTACAAGCGCTGAAGAAATGTTGAGCAGCGCACTTATCGGCACACGCTGGGAGAGGAAGTAGACCTTTGCCTTTCCAAATGTCCTCATCTCAACCCTGCCGGCCACAAGAAGCATATCAAGATATCGTGCAGCGGTATTGCGGTTGATTCCAATGGCATCCGCGATCTCGCCAACTGACATCCCGCGCAGATTGCCCCTGAGGAGATCGGTGATTCGGGTGATATCGGCAGGGTGCGATGGCATTACACAATACTGGTGCGTAGATAAATAAAGGGATTTCGGTATTGCCCGGCGTCATACTTAGCATCATTGCATGGCATTGATGGAATAATTTATAAACTATAACATCGAAGTGTATGTGTGGACAGCCTGGATGTACCAGATCCCGGTATCGCCATCACTGGATGAAGGCGTGCGTCCCGCCCCCGGTGCGGCAAAAATTCAGTATACAAGGCACTTAGTTCAACCATATACCCCGGCTACACACCTCTCAAGTGATCACGACATAGTTCTTCGATCCCCTCCGGGTATTTTCTGGCCGCACCGGGGGCACGCTCCATTCAATACCAGTAGTAGTAATCCTGTGCCGTGCGGGCATGTACCAACCAATCCCTCTTTTCCTTTATTTTTACAACCACTACATCAATGGTTTATGTTTTAACTCGCACCAGATACAGTATCTAAAAAAGATGAGAGGATATCTGGCAAATTCAGTAACTTATAAGGAATCGTATTGTGTGGTTCGTTGAACAAGACGCCTGCTGATATCACTTGAGATCCGCTCCATCAATGCCGGGTCAAGATATCCTGCCTCGGATCCACCTGCCTCGACTGAGACATCATCAGAGAACATCGTCCCGCCGAGATCGTCTCCACCTGATAGAAGAGCAATCTGGGTGAGTTTAATCCCGAACTTCCCCCATGGGACCTGGATATGGTCGAAGTTATCCAGGAAGAGTCGGGCTGTTGCGATCATCAGGAGGTCTTCACGTCCTGTGGCACCAGCGGGTGCAAACCCGTTCCGGTACAGGGAGGTATTCTGGTAAAGGTAAGAGAGAGGAACGAGTTCAGTAAAACCACCGGTTTCATCCTGGATAGATCTGAGAATATTAAGATGTGTAATACGGTCTGCTGGTGTTTCCAGGGAGCCATACATGATGGTTGCAGTACTAGATACTCCAGCTCTATGGGCCTCCTTGATGATCCTGATCCAGTTGGCAGTATCGATCTTAGCCGGACAGATCACCTCGCGGACACTGTCAACCAGGATCTCTGCGGCTGTCCCTTGCAGGGTTCCCAGTCCTGCTTCCCTGAGCCGCATGAGGGCTTCGAGAGTAGAGATGCCGCTTTTTTCTGCGATATATGCAATCTCATCCGGGCTTGCCGTATGAATATCAATGCCTGGTGCCTCATCGCGGACTGTCCTGATGATCTCGCTATAGGTTTCGATGGTATAGTCCGGGTGGACTCCGGAGAGGAGGCAGATCTCTGTGATGTTTCTGGAACGTCCAATGTTCACTTTTTGGCGTATTCGTTCGGCATCATCGAAGAAGGCATCCGGGTCATCTTTATGCCTTCCAAAAGCGCAGAACCCGCAGAGATTCTTGCAAATATTTGTGATATGGATATTCTGATTCCGGACGTACGTAACGATATCACCGACCTTCTCTTCCCTGAGTTCATCAGCGGCATGACAGATTTGATAGATCTCGCGGCCTGTTGCTCTGAGTAGATGCAGTCCTTCAGAAGGGGTGAGTCTGTGACCTCCCAAACAGTCATTGAGCAGGTGCCTGGTATGTATCATAGTATTACTTCTCCTCTCTTCGTCTGGAAGCGATCAATTCCTGAATAATAATAATGGCAATGATGAGCACAGCAAACTCAACAATATGAAGCGGAAGGTACCCAACGATCGGAACAGAATAGACGGCTTTTCCGATTATCCACTCGTCTCGTACGGGTTTGATCCTCCCGATATGAGGATGGGTCGTAACCTGGTCGATCACCGGGTTATTATCTCCCTGCGTAAGAATCCCGCTATCCGCATTTGTAAAGCCAAGCAACTCTTCTGCTTCTTCTGCGGTTATATGGGTCAGAGCACGATGGATAATCGGGTGTACCGAACTATCTCCATTTGGCCTGAAGATGATGACGTCACCTGGATTGCCAAACATGGTATGCCCTGTCTCGATTCCTTCCTTGGCTGTTGTGAGGGTCCAGAATCGATCCGGTGCTGCAACGAATACAAGATCTCCCACCTGCATTCCCGGAAGCATACTTTCTGACTCGACTGCAACGACAGCTGGCCATGTTCCAAAGATGATAAAAAGGAGAAGCGCCACTCCAAGAACAACACAGGCGACCCAGAGGAGATCGCGGGCAAGCGAAACAGCAGGATGTGTGCTTGATGTAAATCTGTCAATGAGTGATTCCTGTTTTTCACCATTGCTCTGTGGTTTTCGCGATGTGCTCATTTGACTGTATCTTTGTTCTGGCATGCTCTTGATGGTTTCCTCTCATGTTCCATAACTCTGAAAATCCGATGGTTTTATGCAGGGAATTATTTATCAACGTATTCAGCACACATGTAATGATACGTTTATGTCCTGCACAATTATTGTCGGTGGTTTTTTTGGTGATGAAGGGAAAGGTAAAATCGTTGCCCATATCGCTCATACAGATCATCCAACCGTCATTTCACGTGGTGGTGTCGGCCCCAATGCCGGCCATACCGTACATGTCGGGGAGAAGGAGTTTGGTGTCCGGATGATCCCCTCAGGTTTTGTATACGAAGATGCCGAACTCTGTATCGGACCTGGAGTTCTTGTGGATCCGCGAGTCTTTCTTCATGAGGTTGAACTCCTCGGAGCATCGGGCAGGATCTTTATTGATGGACGTTGTGGTGTCATTGAAGAAGAGCATATTTTGCGGGATAAGGGCAGCGAACACCTCACAAAAACTATAGGGAGCACCGGGACGGGATGTGGTCCTGCAAATGCTGATCGGGTGCTTCGTTCGGCCCGGCAGGCAAAAGATATCCCGGAACTTGCACCCTATATCACCGACGTTGCCGAGAAAGTAAACAAAGCAATTGATCATGGTGAAAAGGTAATCCTGGAAGGCACACAGGGTTTTGGCATTTCACTCTACTTTGGGACATATCCATTTGTAACAAGCAAGGACACCTCGGCATCTCAGATAGCAGCAGATTGCGGTGTCGGCCCTACCAGAATCGATGATGTGATCGTTGTATTTAAAGCATTTCCAACCAGGGTTGGTGAAGGTCCGTTCTCAACAGAGATGAGTCTTGAACAGTCCCATTCAAGAGGAATTGTTGAATATGGAACTGTCACCCATAGAGAACGGAGGATAGGCAATTGGGACGGAATGATGGCACGATACTCCGCAATGATCAATGGATGCACTCAGGTCGCCATCACCGGGATTGACCGTGTTGATCCGGCATGTTTTGGAGCAACAGACTATGATCAGCTCACAGAGACCGCAAAGGTTTTCATCCAGCAGGTAGAGGAGGATGTAGGACGCCCGGTTACAATCATCTCGACAGGACCTGAGCTCTCACAGATAATCGATCTGAGGAAGAAGCAATGAAGCGCTGGCTTATGGATATTCTCTGCTGCCCGATCTGCAAAGGTGATATCGTACTGAATGTAGCTCTGGAGAATGAAGAAGAGATCGTGGAAGGTACTCTCAGGTGTGATGCCTGTTGCATTGATTATCCTATCCATGAGGGGATACCAAATCTTCTTCCTCCTGAATCCATATATGATGAGGAATAAGTAAGTATGACCGTTGCAGAAGCACATCTGAACCGTATTGGTGTCAACTCGATCGAACTCCCTATACATGAAGTTCCAGTCGATGCTGGCTCTGATCTTGTGATCCATCTGAAAAACCATGGTTCTCCCACCCATGCAACGATCAGAACGCATAATGGAGGGGCATACACGGATTTTTATCATGAAAATATCTATGTGGATGGCAACGTCGAATTTCGAATACCAATTCGTGAGTCTTCAGGGGATGGTATTTTTGATCTTGATGTCATCACGGGATATGGTTCAAAATTAAGCAGATTGAAAGTTGTCGTGAGCAAAGCATGTCCGATTGTCCCTCTTGAGGAAGAGGTTATTGTTGAGGAAAAACAACTTAAAAGAACCCGGCCTTCGTTCGTTTCTCTGATTTTGTGCATTATCGCCTTTGTCATCTATCTTGTGTGGCTCTACTTCCGGTGGGCAGATCTTGCTCCGCTGGATGCGATTGCAACCGCTCTCATAGTTCTGCTCCTGCTTACCGGAGTCATCACTGCATGCCGCTGTCCGGAATCATCCTGATAGCAGCCCTCATAGTTGATAGATCTATTGGAGATCCCCACAGTTCGTTCCATCCGGTTGCACTAATCGGCAGATTCATTGGCTGGTGGGGAAGACCGTCTGAATATCGTCCTCACCTCCAGCGCTTTGCCGGTTTCTTCTTCTGGATTGTGACTATTATACTCTTTACCATTCCATTTCTTTTGGTAGAGCTCTATGGACCCTGGTGGGTCTATATCATGGCGGGTCCGTTTCTCTTAAAAACAACCTTTGCATGGCGTTCACTTGAAGATCATGCCCGTTTGGTAGATGAAGCTCTTGCACGGGATCAGGATGCCGGAAGAATTGCTGTTTCAATGATGGTCTCGCGGAACACTTCATGCCTCTCAGATGAAGCGATCAGATCTGCTGCGTACGAGTCTGTTGCAGAGAATCTGGTTGACTCTATTATTGCACCTCTCTTCTGGTTTGCTCTCCTTGGCCTTCCAGGAGCTGCCATGTACCGTGCCGCTAATACGATGGATGCAATGCTTGGATACCATGATGAAAGATGGCGGCTTGGGGTGGTTTTCTGCCAGGGCAGATGACCTCCTCACGTATATTCCGGCACGGATCACCGGACTTCTTCTCCTTCTCTGGTTTGGATTGAAGGGCCGGGGGGAATGTGGCTTATGCAGTCCTCAGCCGTGATGCCAGGCGCAGGCCTGGGTGGAATGGCGGGATACCGATGGCGGCGATAGCTGGCGGATGCGGGGTTCTTTTTGAAAAGGCAGGAAGATACAGGATCGGCGATCCACTTATTCCTCTTTCAAAGGGAGGAAGGTGTGTTATCGCTGCTGTCCGGGGGACTACCGTGCTTTTTACCGGTATTCTTCTTATCTTCTGGGTGCTTTTCTCTCATCTTAATGCCTGCTGATCCGTACAACATTTCTGTTAATGAACAGGGGTGGATTTGGAAACCTCGAGTGAATCGATTGAAGTTCATCTTTCGATAAACCATGGTGATTGTGCGTGGGCAGCAATCCTCAAGAGATGTGAAAAGGAGGAACAGGAATCGAAAGAATCACAGGTTCCACAATTATTAATA
>LCWZ01000039.1_pt1 | contig 16971 bp, 17 predicted proteins | sample 349071 | NCBI WGS metagenome assembly LCWZ01 (sample SAMN03565344, study PRJNA281982) | anaerobic digester metagenome | biome: Anaerobic digester; feature: Alkaline_Metagenome_Assembly_B; material: Alkaline anaerobic digester sludge; isolation source: anaerobic digester run at haloalkaline...
TAGGTATTCATAAAATACCTCCTTCAATTGTTGTGCAAACGATTGCCTTTTAAAAAAATATACCATAAAAATCGATGAAATGATAGTATTATAGAAAAGATTTTCACTATTCTGTTACAAATCCTGCCGCTCCCATCAATCCCGCATCATTTTTCAATTGAGCTATTTCAATTCGTGTAGGGTTCTTTTCCCTCACGTAGGTATATTCTTTCGTCTTTTCCCTCAAATCTTCAAGAAAAACATCCGCCCCATAGCTGACACCGCCACCAAGAGCGATCACTTCCGGATCAAAAATGTTTATAAGATTGGAAATTCCCATAGAAAGATAGTGAATAAATCGTTTTAATGTCTTCTCTGAAACTCTGTCTCCCGACTTTACTCCTTCAAAGATCATTTCAACATTTAATCGAAAAGGATCTCCCTTGGTTTTTGTTTGAAGGAATGAACTGGGTTCCGTTTCCAAAAGCTTCCGTGCATAGCGGATCATCGCAGTGGCAGATGCAAAGGTTTCAAGACAGCCATAGTTTCCGCAATTGCATTGATAAAAGTTGTCTCCGATAATCGTATGTCCGATTTCCGTTCCCAGATAATGACTTCCGTGAAAGATTTTCCCTTCGATGATGACCCCTGCTCCAAGACCGGTACCAAGAGTCAGAAGAATACCGTTTCTGCAATCCTTCAGCATTCCGAATTTATACTCTCCCACCGTTGCCAGTGTCGCATCATTCCCAACCTTCACAGGCAGACCGATCCTTTTTTCCAGTACGTCTTTCAAAGGCTTGTTTTTCCAATGAAGATTGTTGGCAAAAATCACTTCTCCTTCACCGTCGCATACTCCGGGAATTCCGATTCCTATACCTGCACATTGATCTTTTTTTATACTTGCTGTTTTCAAAGAGATCCCTTACTCCCCGGTCAATTACATCGACAACATGGAAAAAGTCTTTGCTTCTCGGTGTTTTCCGATGAATTTTTTTCCACCACTTCCCCTTGAAGTGTCAGAAGACCGAACTTAATCGATGTACCTCCCAAATCCACACCAATCGCACATTGATTCATCCCGCTCACTTCCTTTCAATTCATTTTCATAATTCTTATTATAGCATATGGAGAAAAAGAGGAAAAACCTCACTCTTTTCTCTTTACTTTTATAGAAGAATCCTTTATAATTACTCATGTGTTATAAGCCTTTAGGGGACTGTAGTTCAGTGGGAGAATACTTGACTGGCAGTCAAGGGGTCACGGGTTCGAATCCCGTCAGTTCCACCAATTCGATTTCATTAAAGGTCAGCCTTGAATAATTACCTCCGAGGCTGATTTTTCTTATGCTATTTTTATACATAAAATTTAATTTAATTTGATTATTCCATTGTATATGGATATAAGAATAAGTATAATAGTACATGGAATAATTGACCGTAATAATGCTATGATAATTTTAGAAGGAGTTGGATGGATGAAAACTGGATTTAACAAAGGTATTATTGTATTACTCGCTGGTCTTGGTGTGAATTTAATGTTAGGGACCCTCTATGCATGGGGAGTCATCTCTGCAGCATTAATGAATCGGGGCTGGAGTGCAACAGCGACTCAGATTCCTTATATGGTTGCCTGCGCAATGTTCGCTTTTTCCATGGTTCCCGGAGGAAAACTGCAGGACAGATTAGGTCCGAGACAGATTATTATGGCTAGCGCAGTCCTTGCAGGGATCGGCCTTTCACTATCAGGTTTGCTGTTAAACCCCGTAACATTAACCCTTACTTTCGGAGTCATTTTCGGAATTGCTATGGGGTTAGGCTACGCTGCACCGACTCCTGCTGCTGTAAAATGGTTTCACCCCAGCAAGAGAGGTGTAGTTTCAGGGATTGTTGTCAGCGGTTTCGGTTTAGCCCCTGTTTACGTTGGACCATTAACCTCAAGTCTTATTGCAAACCATGGAATCGAAACAACGTTTTTTGTATTAGGTGGAGCATTCTTCATTGGAATTATGGCTCTTTCCCAAGTAATTAAAAACCCGCCGGAAGGCTATCTTCCACCTGCTCCTGAGGATTCGGAAACGGTTAAGGTTAAACCTTCTTTCTCCACGACTGCCACAAAAGAATTTGAATCCGGCGAAATGTTAAAAACCAAGCAGTTTAAAATGATCTGGTCAATGTTTGCCTGTGGAACCTTTGCAGGGCTATTGATTATCGGCCAGCTGTCCAATATCGGTTTCGAACAGTCCGGGATCACCAACGGTTTCATCCTGGCAGCCATTTATGCAGTATTCAATGCCTTTGGTCGAGTCCAATGGGGAATTATTTCGGATCGAATAGGACGAACCAAATCTTTACTTGCCATGTTTATTTTACAGGTATCCGCCTATATTCTGCTACCCTTCGCAGCAACTCCCGCAATTCTAATGCTGGGTGTAGCAACCGTAGGCTTTACCTTCGGAGGAATGTTGACGGTATTTCCTGCAATCACAGGTGATTACTTTGGTATGAAAAACTTTGGAGTGAATTACGGCTTTGTCATTACTGCCTGGGGAATCGGAGGCGTGTTCGGCCCCTTGGTCGGTGGCCTTATCCGAGACTTTACCGGCGGATATGCTTATAGTTATATTATCTCCGGTTTGCTTAGTTTAGTTGGTGCGTTCCTCGCTCTAAAAGTTACGGCACCAGCTCCGGAAAAAGGACTCGATGCTTTGGCACAAAAATAGCAGACTAAAATCATTTTAATCTAACTCATATCAAAAAAGAACCTTGTCTAATATCGGACAAGGTTCTTTCCTGTTTAAATGTTTAGAGAATACCTTCATGGGAAGGATCAGGAATTTCAAATCTATTATTAATAAAGGAAGCAACGCACCTTATGTCCCGGTTCGATTTCGATCAACTCCGGCAATTCTTCCCGACATCGATCCATTACTTTCGGACATCGGGTTGAAAAACGACATCCCTTAGGAAAATCCGTGGGGTGAGGTACATAACCCTCAATAATTTGAAGAGTTTTTCGACGATCGTCATCAATTCTTGGAATGCACTCCATTAAACCCTGTGTATAAGGATTTTTCGGATGTTTGAAAAGCTCCTTGGCATCGGCTTCCTCCATAATCTTTCCACAGTACATTACACAAACCCGGTCAGCCATCTCCGCAACCACACCCAAATCATGAGTAATAAGAAGTATGGCAGCATCCTCTTCCTGTCCCATCTTTCGAAGCAGATCCAGGATTTCAGCTTGAATGGTTACATCCAATGCAGTGGTGGGTTCGTCTGCGATTAACAGTTTGGGATTGCTGATCATGGCCATTGCAATCATAATTCTTTGTCTCATTCCTCCACTGAACTTCTCAGGAAGTTCATCCGCTCTTTGTTCCGCATCGGAGATTCCTACTCTCTTGAGCATTTCGACTGCTTCTCTTTTAGCTTGTTTCTTGCCCATTTTTTTATGAATCTGCAGGACTTCTGCCACCTGGTCTCCAACCTTTAACATAGGATGCAGTGAGGTTATAGGGTCCTGATAGATCATGGAAATCTCATTGCCCCGTATCCCTGCAGCTCCCGGTCACTTTTTTTTAAGCAGATTGTCTGTGAAGAGTTCGTTTCTGTGAAAAAGTATTTCTCCTTCCATAATTTTCCCCGGAGAGTCGATCAACCCCATAATCGACATGGATGTAACGCTTTTACCACTCCCCGATTCTCCGATCAAAGCCACTACCTCTCCTTTGTTGATCGTTAAGTCCACTCCGTCCACTGCCGGAATTTCCTGGTCATGAATAAAAAAGTAGGTCTTCAGATTTTTCACTTCCAATAGTTTCATTGCAACTCCCCCTAACTTTCCTTGATTTTCGGCAGAATCCAGGTTTTCATTCCTTTAAAGCCCATAAACAGCATATAGTAGAAAAATGCAAGCCCCATAATAAAGACGGCAAAAGCCGCACTGGCCTGCTCAGGTGTTAAGCTGTAAGAGCTAAAGAAGAAGATCAGATGATAACCTAGCCCCTGATAGTAAAACAACCGCTCGATGATGATCAAGCTTGAGAACATCACTGCCATAATTGTTGGGGATGAAGATAGAATTTCAAACACGATATTCTTCATCATATGCTGTCGAAGAATTTGCCCAAAGGAGCATCCTTTGCCCCTGGCAGTAATAATGAACTGTTTCGTATAAAGGTCCTCGATGGTTGACGCTGTAATTCTTGACATATATGCTGCAGGCAAAATGCTGATGGAAATGATAGGGTAAATTGTACTCAACCAGCTTTCATCCCCGAGAAAGTGAATCGGACCCAATCCAAAAAAGGTGATGTCATTATAATACAGGTAGATTGCTCCGAATTGAACAAGACCCACTGTCAATACATCAGGGATCGATAAGGGAATATAGGATTGTAAAAGCTTAAAGGTTCCACTTTTCCCCCTCTTTCGACTATCCAGAATCCCTTTGGGGACACCGATCAAAAATGCCAGGACCGTACCGCCGAATAACACTTTCAGGCTTAAGACAAATGCGGATCTGAAGAGAGTTCCAATTGATTCTCCAGCTATGACCACATCGAAAATTTCACCGGATAAAAACCCTTGAAAATGTTGGAATATATTTAATCTGACCTCTTCCAGACTCATAGACCAGTGATACTGTCCGTACTCATAATAGACGTTGAAGTCCGTAGGATTCCGGAGGCAATAAGAATAATCACTAGAATCATGACCAGAACTATGGCCTGATAGAAAATTTTTTTCCTAAGTTTACTGCAAATTCAGTTTTCATAGCAACCTCCTTTACATGCCTTCCCCATTAAACAGGGGATTCAGTGTGACGGTATCCAAAATAATCTGGCCGAGATCTTTCATATAATCCTCATTCACTTCATCGATGGTATCCTCTCTTAGGTTCATAAAGGGAAAGTACATACCACCGAAACGCATGGAAAACTCGGAGTTAATGCTAACGCTGTAAAGGGAGTAGTTCGTCATCCGTCGATTGTCATAAAACATTCGATAATCAACATTCAAATCGTTCAAACGCTTTAGCAGTTCATCTCTGGCAAAATAACTCTCCCTACCCGGTCCTTTTCCATTAACGAAATTAATATCCATTCGATTCACTTGATTATTACCCGTATAACCCACCTCGATATAGGTATATGGGAAATCTGCCTGTTCAAACCGGCCTCTACTTCTGTTATACTGAAAAGACCCGCGCAGTCTGAAGGGAAACTCACTCTGTTCTCCATCGAAGAAGATGAACATGATGCTTTTTTCCAAAGGCTCATCAAGCTCTGAAAGGGCTCTTGCCAATTCAAGACTAGTGGCTGCCGCCGTTGCAGACAAGGCAGGGTTGAAGCCCTCTCTTCCACCGGTATAAAACCCGTCGTAGGGTGCCCCTATAATCACGAGATCCCTGGGTCCTTCATTCTCCCAGTTTCGTCCCGGCAGAAAGCCCATAATATTTCTTCCCGGATAGTCCGGAGCTTTGGGCGGGTCTAAATGTAGAGTAATATGGATGTCCGCATTCTCCAGTTTCTCCCGAAGTTCCCCAAAGGGGATGATATGGGTATTGGTGTGGCTGTAGGTATTGATTATACGATCATCAAATTCATCAGTATAAATAATCCCCAAGCGGTACGGCACCCCTGCAGGAGCATTGATCGTAGGAAATCCCAACTCCGTCGGGCTGCTTCCTCCAAAGCTCTGTCCCTGTACATAAAAGTATCTACTTACTTCCTGTCTACCCTGAGCTTTAATCAGAGGGATCGGATCAATATGGGGCTCTAAGCCGATTTCGATATGATCCTCCTCATAGGTGATGGTTCTTCCCTCAAAGGTATATCCATCTTCAGGAACATTCCCTTCATACAGGTCTAAAGAAATGGATTTTGCTAAATGGGGAAGGAAGAAATCCTCATTAACATGAAAGGTCTCCTTTATTCCGTTCTTTTCCAGAACCAAAGTTGCCTTCTCCACCACCAGCCTCTCAAAATAGCCGGTGTTTCCCGGGTCCATTGAAGGAAATTCATGATAATAATTTCCCTGCCAAGGCTCAAGTCCATAGTCCTGAAGTGTATGAATAATATAGTCTCCGCTTCTGCGACCGCCTTCAAAACCGATCACTCTGCCTTCCAAAGACTCATCAGTCAATACTTCCAAATGTTCAAATGCCTTTTCAGTATTAAATTGTACCATGCTGGGTTCCGGAGGGAAGAAGAAAAAGAGCAGCACCGCCACCAGTCCAAGAGTTTTTACCCCAACAGCTCTCCAATAGGTTTTAAGATTCTTCCACTGTTCGATATAAATCCTGGGTGAGAAAAAGAAAAACCCTTGTCGAATGAAACTGACAACTCTTGAACTCCGCTTTTGAAACTCGATTCTCAACCCTTCTCCCGTCAGATTAAACCCTGTAATTGCAAGGAAAAAAGTAAGAGCAGGTAGATAATCAACCACATCCGATCATGAAATGAGCGAATGATGATGGGAGCCCGGGCCAGCATACTGCCCCATTCAGGTTCAAAGGCCATTTCAAATCCGGCAGAAAAGGATTCCGCCAAAGCAATCCTTCTCGGTCCTACAAACACCGTTAAAACTGCAAGCTGGGCCAATAAAAACAGAACCATTCCGATTTCCATAAATGTATAGCTGACCACATGGGGTATCAAATGAGGCATAAGATTCTGGGATCCGATTTGACGGTAGCTTTTCCCCGCAGCAATTTCACCTTCGATAAAGTCTTCCTGCATGATCCTCGATGTCTGATCCTCAATTAATGCAGCCACTTTTGACCACCCAACCACGGTTAAGACAATGGCAAAGGCCCAAATGGAATGCTGCATCTCCAGGTTCCTGAAATAGGCCACATTTAAAATAACAAAGGAAATTAAAAGTTTCGGGATTGCCGTAAAAAGGGTATTAAAGGTATTAATCACAATGGATGCTGTTTTCACTCCCATTCCCGCCATGATCCCCATGGGCATTGCAATAAGCATCCGAAACAACACCACCGAGAATGCCACCCTCAAGGTGTTTCTCGTTCCGTAGATTAAACGGCTGTAAAGATCCCGTCCCGCTTCATCACTCCCAAAACGGTTTTCCTCATTGGGTGGGAAGGGACGGGTTGAGTATTCCTCAACGAGCTCTCCGCCCCGTCTTACCTCTATGTACTTTGCCGCTTCCTCAACGTTGGGATCCATATCCGTTAGCAAATGAGGGAAAAAATATGCAAACATGACAAAAAGGAGGAGAACTCCTCCTACAAGCAAGGGATAATTGATCCGTTTAAGCCGATGAACCATGGGAAGCAACTCCTTCAACAAGGTGACATGCAACTTGATAGTCTCCTTCTCCTATCAGTTTTGGCGTTACTCTTTCGCAAATATCCATTTTTTTTTGGACACCGGTTATGGAATGAACACCCCGAAGGTATTTCAAGGGCACTGGGGATTTCCTTTTTTAAATGGGTTCGTTCTCTTTTTGCTTCAGGATCGGGAATTGGGGATGCGGACATCAAAGCAATCGTATAAGGGTGCTTCGGTCGTTGGAAAATGGCTTCCACATCACCCTTCTCAACAATTTTTCCGAGATACATGACAGCCACCTGGTCACTCACATGTTTTATAACATTCAGGCCATGGGCAATAAACAGGTAGGAAAGATGAAATTCCTCCTGAAGCTCCTTCAATAAATTAATAATTTGTGATTGCACAGAAACATCCAAAGCGGAAACAGGCTCATCACACACTACAAACTTAGGTTTAGTGGATAATGCTCTGGCAATTCCGATTCTTTGTCTTTGTCCTCCTGAAAATTCATGGGGAAATTTTTTTCGATCTTTTTTTTGACAGTCCGACAATTCTCAAAAGTCGTTCAACTTCCTTGCTATACTCCAATGGATGAACGATTTTATGAATATGAAGAGGCTGAGTGAGGATATCTTCAATGGTCATCTTATAATCGAGAACCGCATAGGGATTTTGAAAGACCATCTGGATGTCCTTGCGAATTTTTCGGAATTCACGGTTTTTAATCTCGCTGATGTCTCTGCCTTCCAGGTAAACCCTGCCTTCTGTTGGTTGTAACAAACGTAACAATAATCGTCCCGTTGTGGATTTTCCACTGCCGGACTCGCCGACCAGGCCTAAGGTTTTCCCTTTATCAATACTGAAATCAACTCCATTAACAGCGTGAACTAAACCAGTAGGGATCTCTAAAATTTTACTTTTTAAGGTAAACTTTTTGTGTAAATTTTCCACGCGAATAATTTCCAAATCCCGCTCCTCCTCAGTAATAATTTTTTTATATATATCAAATATATTACACTACTATAAATTATGTGTCAATTAAGACAATTGTATAACTATTGATTTATAATGATTCTCATTATATTTATACGAAATCTCATCCTTTTTTGTTGCATCACATTGAGATCTTTTTAAAAAAATTGATATAATAGCTTTGTACTACAAAATAACTCATAGGAGGCGATCATATGGCTTATAGAATCGACGATACCTGTATTAATTGTGGAGCATGTGAACCAGAATGTCCGGTAGATTGCATTACACAGGGAGACGAAGTTTATGTAATCGACGAAGAAGCTTGTATTGACTGTGGAGCATGTGCAAATGTTTGTCCTGTAGACTCTCCCCAGCAACTTTAATTCGAGACGAACATAAAAAATCCGGGAGTTTCACCCCGGATTTTTTTCCGTTTTTGTCTTTTTTTTGGCTGTTGCTTATTTATAGATCTTCTGTTTGATGATTGAACTTTTGTTTTTTTCTCCTCTGCAAAACCGATAATCCCATCATACCCATAAGAAATATTCCGATTGCACTAAAGCTGACACCATACCCCATCAATGAAATCATTGCCGGGAAAACGAAGGATCCGGCGGCCATAAACACATCGATCGTGTTTTCCTGCAATGAGACAGCAACTCCCCTCCGTTCCTTCTCAATCCGTTTTATAAGACTGGTGGTTAGACCCACCATCGTCCCCGAAAAACCTGCACCCATAACCACTGCCGCCAAAAGAATGCCGGGGAAAAATTCTGATAGAGGATAAATAAATACCAGCCCCAATCCATAACCGACTCCCAAAGTCATCATCATTCGCCGTGGTGACAGTCGATCCAAAAGTGCTCCCACCGTAATGCTGGCTACAATTCCTGCTAAAGAATAGACTGTAAAGAAAATCCCCGGATTTTCCATCCCTACAACTGACTCGAGGAATACCGGGACAAAAGTAAAAACGATTCCGGAGCAGATGGAAAACAATGCAATGGCCATATAAATTTCACGATTATCTCCATCCTTCAGAATGTTCTTTCCTGAATGAATAAGGTTGTCATCACTGACTTTCCCCGGCTCCGGTGAATCAATGACGAGGAGTAATAAGAACGCTAATGACCCCAGCACAAAGCTCGTCCAAAACCAGGCGTCATAACCCACCCTTCCTATTATTTCAAGAGCTAAAGCGGGTCCAACAAGCAGACCCACCGCAACAATCAGTCGATAGATCCCCATATAGGTTCCCAGTCTTTGGAAAGGAGCCGCATCACCAACAAAAGCCGGACCGGCAGCAAAATACGCGGCAAGTCCAACAGCTTGATAAAGCCTCAGGAGAATCACACTGTTCACTGTCTGGAAAACTAGTAATAGCAGTGGAGTAGTTGCAAAGGCAAAGGCACCCACGAGAAGAATCAGTTTTCTACCCCTTCGGTCCGATAAAGGTCCCAGGTAAAAACGGAAAACCACTGCACCAAAGAAAAAGAGGGTTCCCTGAATTCCTGCATGGAAATCCCTCCCTCCCAAAAATCCTACATAGAGTGGGATGGTAGTAACACTGGACCAAAAATTGAGAAACACCAAAAGGGTTGCCAGATAAAAAATCCCCCAGTTTGACTTTCTTTCATAATGAAGACCACGTTTTTTCGTTACCACTCAGACACGCTCCCTATCTATACGTTTATCTCTTTATTTCTTTTTCGGAAACCATGGAATAAATGCATTGGTTGCCTCTTGATACTCTTTAAATCCCGGTCGGTCCTTGAAGCTCTTCTCCAGCATCGGTACACCTGAAACAAAGCGAACCAGGCAGGTGATTAGAAGAGGGCTGATCAGAACCATTAGGGATACTCCTCCGCCCAGTGCAATCAATGCAAGACCCCACCACATTGTCGCCTCGCCAAAATAGTTGGGATGCCGAGTATATTTCCATAATCCGTAACGCATGATTTTTCCTTTATTTTCAGGATTTTCCTTGTATTTTTTCAACTGATGGTCTCCAACACTTTCAAAGAAAAACCCAAAAATCCATACAACAAGTCCAATGATTCCCAACAGGCTGATGGATGCAACCTCTCCACGATTTAATAGAATAATGGGCAATGCAATCAGATAAAGAAAGAATCCCTGGAGAATATACACCTGAAGGAAGGCTCTGGGAATATGCCATTTGCCCCACTCCTTCCGCCATTTCGCATAGCGGAAATCTTCCGGTTTACCCAAATTTCTGCGAATAATATGATAGAACAACCGAAGTCCCCAAATGCTGATCAATAGAGTCACAAGCAGATTGGCTCCTCCAAAATTTCCTGTCCTGACAGTAGTATACCATGCCACAATTACAAATCCGATACCCCATCCGATATCCACAATTGAGTTGTTTTTGATCAATGTTCCTACGATGAAAAATATCAGGTAATAGACGAATAGCAGCAGGATTGACTCGTATATAATCTGTTCCATTTTTCTCCCCCTTTTATCGAACCAAGCCCACGGCAATTGCTCCTTCGCCAACATGAAGCGCAGTTACTGATGAAACTTCAGTCAAGTATTTCGGCGGCTTTCCAACTATATCTTGCAGTTCTTTTGCAAAATTCTCAGCGTCTTTCCTATCCTTGGAGAAAACCACTGAGTATTCGATCACCGGTTTCTCGTTGTGCTTTTCTGCCATCATCTTTTTAATTTTATTCATTAAGGCTTTTCTCGTCAATGCAATGGAAAAAGCAGTTCCTTTTCCTTCTTTATCAAGAGAGATGATGGGTCTCAGTTTAAAAAGTGTGCCGATCTGACCGACAACCTTCGGGACCCGCCCACTCTTTAATGAATTGGCAAAGGTATCTAAAGCAACATAGATTTCCGTTCTGGGAATCCATTCTTCCGTAATCTTGACCAGTTCCTCTAAATCTGCGCCGTCACTTAATGCCTCTCCCAGCCTCACTACAAGCAAACCTTGGGCTGCGGAGTTTAATCTGGAGTCAATCACTTCAATGGGATATCCATTCTCCTTCAGTTTATCACCATATTTACGGACACTTTCATAGGTTCCGCTTAATTGCTTTGAAACCATAACCGCAATTACACTTTTATAATGATCCTTTAAGAAATCCAGCTTCTGTTTAACCTGAAAATCGTTAGGCTGAGAACTGTTAGGATAAATCGGAGAATGTTTAATGGTTTCGTAAAACTCGTAGGGATCCACGGTTAACTTATCCAAATAGTGATTTTCTCCTACAAAAAGATTTACAGGAAGCACATGGATATCATACTTTTCTCTGAGGTTTAAAGGAAAATCTCCGATGGAGTCAGTTAATATTGCAACTTTCTTCTGTTTCCCCTTCAACTGCTCCTGCAAGACCATATCCTCAACTTTCGGACGTTCAAGAACTCCAAAGGGAGCCACCTTCTTAAAAAAGGCGGATACATCATTGGTATGAATATGAACATGTTTCAAAGTGGTACTTCCTGCAACAATTATCGAATCTCCCAAATCATTGATTGCTGCTTTTATTGAATCTTTGTCGGGATTCCCCTTAATCAAACACTCTGTGCAAAAGCGATAATTGAGGTTTCCATGGGATTGTTCGATATCAGCGGTTTCAAAGGCCACCTCAAAATGATCCCCAACATCCTCCAGAACTTCCCCCTTAAAATATTTAATAATTCCTTCCAAATAATACACAAAGCCCTTTGCTCCGGAATCTACAACATTATGCTCTTTTAGTATCGCAAGCTGCTCCGGTGTGTTCTGCAACATAATATTTGCTTCATCGATGGATTGAAGAAAAAGATCCTCTACATGTTGGAACCGCTCTCTATGATTTGATAAATAGTAGGCCCAGCCCTTCATTACCGTAAGCATAGTACCCTCTACAGGAGCAGATAACGAATCGTAAATTCCCTCAGCCGCTTTCTTCACAGCCTCAATAAAATCCTTTAGGGACATCTTTTCTTTTCCTTCACTTGCAATGGCTATACCGGAAATATATTGTGCGAAAATAACACCGGAATTTCCCCGGGCACCATAAATTGAGGCCTCAGCCATGGAATTTACCGTGTCGGAAAAGGAATCCACCACTTTTGTATAGCTTAGTACAGAGTTCAATGTAAGGGCAAGGTTATTCCCCGTATCACCATCCGCCACAGGAAAAACATTAATACGATTTAAATGCTCTTTGTTACGAATGACTTCCATTGCTCCGTGACGAAAGATTGTGAAAAAATCTTTCCCATTGATTTCTTTTTTCTTCATTCTTCTCACCTTTTTTCTCTCAAATTTTTTGTTGATCAATTTAAGCAAGCAGTTGTATCATCCATAGGCTTAGTGCTGAGGTTCCTCCCGTTAAGAGTGTCCCCCAGGTTAAATCAATGACAGTAATGGTTTTCGGCCATCCTTTAAGAGTTGCAAGGTTGGTTAAATCATAAGTTGCATAACTTATGAAGCCGAAAAATCCTCCTGACAGGGTTCCATAGAGAATGCTGCTTCGTTCAATTCCCGGCAGAACTGCGAAAAATAAAATCCCACCGATAAACAATAGATAAAAAATGATTGCCGCAGGCCAATATACTTTATCGCGCATAAGAAAGCCTATGTATTTCCGGTACAGTTTTTTTGCTACAATACCCAGCCAAAATAAATCAATAATTACAAAAGATAGAAGGACAATAAGGTACATTCGTAAATACTCGGTCATTGGTCCCACCTCCTATTCTTTTCTACCCCATTATTTTGAAATTATCCATTAAAATTAAAAATTATTATCATTTGACAACTATAAGTCTTTCCTGTCTGCTTGGGAGATAATGCAGCTTTCCATTGTAGTACCCTGTGGTTTCTTCCAGCATAAAATGCACCTCTTGATCGTCCCATGCTTTAATCCTCGTACGGATGTTCAATTCCAGAGCATAGCAGGTTCGATCACTTAAAGGGTGCTCTCCTGAGTTTTTCACAAATTCCTGCTCTTCAAACAGCCCCACATTCATTCCGATCCCATGACCGTGAAGTCCGATCGGGTGGGTGTAGAGAGTGGGCTCCAATCCCCTTTTTTTTCCTTTTATTCTGGATTGATTGAGAATTTCATTACCGGTTTTTCCTTCCTTGAACTCCCCTGCAACTATATCCTGAAATTCCTTTGCTTTCTCAAATCCATTTTTAAGATCCTTCGGAACTTCTTTCTCTCCTGGCTTCAGAACATAGGCCATCCGTTGAGTATCCGTGCACAAAGTAAGGTATTCAATCCCTATATCACAGTGAAGGAGATCTCCCCCCTCTATGGTTTCATTAAAAATACGGAAACGGGAATCACCTTTTCTTTGCAGGGTTACATCAGGGCTGAACCAAGCTTCAAGACCAAGATCATCGATTATTTCATGCATCCACCACTGGACATCATCAGTTGTCGTTTCTCCCGGTGCGATTGTCTCCCTGGAAAATGCTCTTTCTATGATGGATGTTGCCACACGATAAACTTTTGGGTAAAGCTCAATTTCCTTCTCTGTTCTGGTCTCCAACCATAACCTGCCAAGATCTTCTGCACTGACGATCTTCGTTTGATCATCAGTGCCGATTGTGGTCATGACTTTTTCAAACAAAGATCGGGTAATTCCGTCGGTAATACCATGTTTTTCCGAGTAATTAATCCCGATCTTCTCAGGTTGAATCTTCTCAACGAGAGATTTTAGACATTGCCATTGATCTTCTTTGTTTCGATCCCAGATTCCTTTATATAAACGGTCCAGTCGTTGATTCGGTCCGAAAATACTATAGCATTCAACAGATTTTCCATTATAATAAAATACTAAAATCGATAATCTTGATGCAGTTTTTTGAAGCGAAGGAACCAAGGTTTTAAAGACAGGGTCTTCATTATATTCCCTGGAAGGAACAACCCAAAGATCAACGCCCGTTTTTCCCATCAGCTGTGGCAGTAAATTCTTTAAGCGATGTTCCAATAAATCATCGATAATTTCATATTGCTCTTTTATCGGCAAAATTCCGTATTCATTTTTTCGATTATTCATTGACTTCTCCCCTTATAATTTTTCTTATGGCTTCCCGTTGATAAAAACCCTTTATTCCCTGAAGCTGAATGAAGTACTTTTCCGATTCCCACAAAGAAAATCGATGTGCTTCCTCGAGCCCTTTCTGGATTACGCGGATATATGAAGGATCCGGCGGTACGATTTCCGCCTCATAAAAATCCTCGATAATTGTAAATGAATAAATTGGATATCCTTCATCCTCACCAAGATATAATAGCTTTCCATAACGGTGTTCAGGAAATACTATACTCTCAGGTGTCTTTTCATTAGGAAAAGCAATTGCTAACTCCTCTTCTGTGCCTATATGATTTTCCTGCTTGACCACGTCAATAAACTGATCGAGGGTTATGAGATACATTCGTCCATAGGTCAACGCTGTGCTGTCCTCAATGGGACTGATCGCTGCCACACCTTTATGATTCCATCGCGAGGATTTCCCGGAGAAATGTATTTCCCGTCGAAGGGTTTTCCCCCGATCTTTTATGGGCTGATTTCCGTCTTTGCATCCTTTTTCAGATCGCAAAGAACCTTCCGGGGTACCTCCATTAATATAACAGAGAAAGCGGCTTCGGTGAAGATTTGAACCGTAGGAATAATACCAGACAAGTTCTTTTTCCATAGAATCAATTTCCTCCTTTTCCTGTTTTATTTTGTATACCCAACTTCCTCTATAAATCTCCTTGATTTTTTTATATATCAAGGTATGATGGAACTGTAAGATATTGATAATGTTTTAACAATTCGAGGAGGGATGTCCATGTCTGCACAAGATCATATTTCTGAACCTATTCAAGTAGGGGACAATGCCACAGATGTCAAACATATTACCAGGGATGATGTACTCAAGTTTTCCGAAGTGACAGGAGACCGAAACCCGGTTCATTTGGATGAGGAGTATGCCAAAAACACAATGTTCAAACGGCCAATTGCCCACGGAATGCTTTCAGCAGGATTGGTTTCAAAGGTTCTGGGAACCCAGCTTCCCGGATATGGAAGTATTTACTTAAGTCAGACCTTTAACTTCAAGCGACCTGTCTATATCGGTGACACGGTTACTACAATCGTCACCGTCAAAGAAATCAAGGAAGAAAAGAATATATTTATTCTTGAAACCCTCTGTAAAAATCAGGATGGAAAAATTCTTTTGGACGGCGAAGCTATGATCATGCTTCCTAAGTAAAGTAAAAGAGATTAACGAAAAAGAAGTCCAGCCTTAAAGGTTTGGACTTCTTTTACTTTTTGGTATTCTTCTTTAGAGAACGGTCCTCCGTTCATTGGAATAGTCTTTGTAAATCTCATCTTTAATGATCTTCTCCAGGGTCTCCACAAGACGGTAGACTTCTTCATAAGTGTTATAAAGAGCTGTCGGGGCAAGTCGAATCACATTAGGTTCGCGATAATCAGGCACTACGCAGTGATCCCTGAGGGCTTGGCTGATCCGATAAGCTTCCTCATGCTCCAAACAGACATGACCCCCACGACGATGGTTTTCGCGGGGATTGCCAATTGAGTATCCCAGGGATTCCAAACGACTTTCGATGAGATACATCAGATAGGCGGTAATTATCAGGGATTTCTCACGGATCTGTTTCATTCCCGCTTCCTCAAAAATTTGCAGACTTCCCTCAAGTGGTGCAATTGAAAGCATGTGGGGACTGCCCTGAAGATATCCGGAAACATCCTCTGCCTGAACAAAATCATGTCTCAGCTGGAACTGATCCTCATCGCGATTTCCAAACCATCCTGCTAAGCCTGATTCTTTGCCTAAATGCCGTTTGTTCATATACAGACCACCTACTGAACCTGGCCCTCCATTCAGATACTTATAGGTACACCAGACTGCAAAATCCGGTTGAAGTTTTTCAAAGTTGTGGGGAATTGCACCGATGGAATGGGCCAAATCCCACCCAACTATAATTCCTTTTTGATGGGCGATTTCAGTAATCCTCTCCATGTTTAAAAGTTGAGAGCTGCGGTATAACACCGAAGGTAGAAGAATCAATGCCACATCATCCTTCATTTCCTGGATCACGTCTTCTTCGTCAATCGTTCTGCCGTCGTCACTTCTAATTGTCACCATGGCATCGTCAACATTGAAGCCCTTTAATTTTAAGATGCTCTTTACCGCATAGATGTCTGTCGGAAAATTGAGTTCATCAACAATGATCTTGTAGCGTTCCTTTGTTGGCTGATAGAGGGTCGCAAGAGCTTGATGCAGGTTTGTCGTAATTGAACCCATCACAATAACTTCTTCCTTGCTTGCGTTAATCAGCTTTGCCATTCTCTCACTAATCATTTGAGGATAATGAAAATACTTTCCGTCCTTCATTCCCCAAAGCTTAATTCCCTCATCTTTCCAGTGCTTTAAGACCTGATGAACGCTTTTGTGGGCATCCTCAGAGCTGAGGCCTAGAGAATTTCCATCCATGTAAATTTCGTTCTCTTTGACATGAAATCGTTTTCTGAAGTTCTTCAGCTTGTCATTTTCATCCATCAATTTGGCAAATTCAGGTGTTCCTTTGAACTCATATTTCATTCTATCCCTCCTCTTACTATAATGATATCATAGATCAGCTCGTCTCTTCCATAACTCTGTGAAAGAAATATTTATCAAATCTTGAAAATTCAATCTCAAATATAATACCCTCCTTCATTTTGAAGGAGGG
>LCWZ01000042.1_pt1 | contig 16571 bp, 14 predicted proteins | sample 349071 | NCBI WGS metagenome assembly LCWZ01 (sample SAMN03565344, study PRJNA281982) | anaerobic digester metagenome | biome: Anaerobic digester; feature: Alkaline_Metagenome_Assembly_B; material: Alkaline anaerobic digester sludge; isolation source: anaerobic digester run at haloalkaline...
ACAAAAAGGATTGCGGTTTATTTTTTCTAAGGTGCATCCATCTCTTCACAACCGGTGTCGGTATTACACAGGGAGGTGAATTGGTGTGGAGAAGGACTGCGTGAATCATAACTTATATATGTGAATCCAGCTTTCTATTTATGCTAGGTTTCATTGGCAGGTGGGTCCGTAGCTCAGTTAGGTAGAGCGCTGGCTTTTAACCAGGTGGCCGGGGGTTCAAATCCCTCCGGGCCCGTTTCCACGGTCAAAACTGTGGCTTTTAGTGTAGAGATCTCTGAACAATCAATCGTATTCAACACTATTTAAAAAGGGGCAATTATGGGCACCAGGTTAAATGTTCTGATGCATGATATGGTGCCAAAGCATCAGATCATGGATGATGACGGGTTGCGCACACTTCTCTATGATTATAACCTCACGATGGAGCAGTTGCCTAAAGTATATCATGACGACCCGGTTGTTAAATCTATCGAAGCAGTTCCAGGAAATGTCATTCGTATCACCCGCAAAAGCCATACTGCGGGTGAAGCCGATGTGTATCGTCTTGTCGTGAGAAGACCCAAGAAATAATCGGAGATGATAAATCTGATTGACAGAAGCGTATTATCGCAGGCATATTTTTCAAAAAATCATGTGGCGCGACATCAGTTCGAATCCTACAATAACTTTTTAGAATTCAATCTTCAAAAGGTCGTCAATGAACAGCGCGTAATCGAAACGGATATTGAACATCGGGGAAAGAATAACGAGCCAGTATGGGTTGAACTTGGAAATATCCGTGTTGAAAAACCAATCGTCAGGGAAGCCGACGGGTCACAGAGCGAGCTCTTTCCAACAGAAGCGCGGCTCCGTAACCTTAACTATGCAGCCCCCATGATCCTGGAGATGACCCTCTGCCAGGGAGAAGAACGTTTTGACCCGATTGAAACGACAATCGGCCAGCTCCCGGTCATGATCGGATCAACTGCCTGCAACCTCTATGACCTTTCTGAAGAGGATAAGGTTTTGCGGGGAGAAGACCGCCTCGACTCAGGCGGGTACTTCATCGTCAACGGAACCGAGCGGGTATTGATGACGCTTGAGGACCTTGCGTCCAACAAGATCATGACAGAGTATACCGAACGCTATAATGAACAGATTCACGTCTCTAAGGTTTTCTCGCAATACCGGGGCTACCGCGCTCTCGTTGTTGTTGAAAAGAACAAGAAGAACCTCCTGGACGTCTCGTTTCCCTCAGTTGCCGGTAACCTGAGATTCGCCGATCTCATGATGGCTCTTGGGCTTGATACGGATTCAGATATTGTAGCTGCGGTCTCCTTAGATGAAGATATTCTCACCTACATGATGCAGAACCTTGAAGCGGCTGAATGCAGTTCGGCTGAGGAGGGGGTTATGTATGTCGGCAAGAAACTGGCTCCTAACCAGACAAAAGAGTACCAGAGGAAACGGGCTGAGTTCGTCCTTGACAATTATCTTCTTCCCCACTTAAACTATCTCATAAAACCATCCCTCAAAGAAGGCGATCCCGGCCATGCTGAGATGCTTAAGAATGTCAGACTTGCCAAAGCCCATTTCCTCGGCCGTATGGCAGAGGCCTGTTTCCACCTGGCATTGAAGAAGAGGAGAATCGATGACAAGGATCATTACGCAAATAAAAGGCTGAAGCTTGCCGGGGATCTGATGGAGGATCTCTTCCGGATCTCGCTCAACCGCCTGACCCGGGATGTGAAATACCAGCTCGAACGTGCAAGCATGCGCCACCGCGACCTCTCCATCCAGACAGCAGTCAGGGCTGATGTCCTGACCGAGCGGCTTCTTCACCCCCTTGCCACGGGCAACTGGGTTGGAGGAAGGACAGGTGTGTCCCAGCTCCTCGACCGTGTCGACCATATGTCGGTCATATCCCACCTTCGCCGGGTCATATCCCCACTCTCCCGTTCACAGCCCCATTTTGAAGCACGTGATCTCCATCCCACCCAATGGGGAAGAATCTGCCCTTCAGAGACACCGGAAGGTCCAAACTGTGGTCTTGTTAAGAATTTTGCCCAGCTTGTTGAAGTGAGCAAAGGTTTTGAGGGCAAAGATGATATCAAAGATGTACTCTTTGGTATTGGTGTCGAAGCACTTGGGGGTGAATTACGATGATCACCAAAGGAAGGGTTTTTGTTGATGGTGCTCTCATCGGCGTTGTCGATGATGCACAGGCACTTGCAGATCGGATCCGCCATCTCAGGAGAATCCGTCAGATCTCTTCTGAGATCAATGTCTCATTCAAAGAGTACAGCAACGAGATTGTTATCAACACCGATCGTGGCCGTGCAAGGAGACCGTTAATCATTCTTGACCAGGGAAAAGCTATTATCACTGATGAGGATATCGAAAAGATCCGATCCGGGGAGTATTCATTTGAGGATATGGTGATCAAGGGAAAAATCGAATATGTCGATGCAGAAGAAGAGGATGATCTCTATATCGCTGTTAATCAGGACGAGATCACAAGCGAACACACACATATGGAGATTGATCCTCAATTGATACTCGGAATCGGGGCGGCGCATGTTCCCTTCCCGGAGCATAATGCGTCTCCGCGTGTTACCATGGGCGCGGGAATGGTCAAGCAGGCACTCGGTTTTGCCCAGTCGAACATGAAGCTCAGGCCGGATACGCGTGGCCATATGCTTCATTATGGACAGAAACCGATCGTCAAGACCCAGGCAGCTGAACTGATCGGATCAGAAGAGCGCCCCCAGGGGTATAACCTGATAGTTGCTATACTCAGTTATGAAGGATACAATATCGAAGATGCGCTGATTTTCAATAAAGCTTCAATTGAGCGTGGACTTGGCCGCTCTCACTTTTTCAGGACATATGAAGGTGAAGAGCGGAGATATCCTGGCGGTCAGATAGACCGTATTGAGATTCCTGATGAAGAGGTCTCCGGGTCACACGGAGAAGAGGCTTACAGAAATCTTGATTCAGACGGAATAATCAGTCCCGAAACGATAGTATCAGAAAAATCCGTTCTGATCGGAAAGACATCACCGCCACGATTCCTTGAGGAGCCGACTGCTGAGTTGATCGCAGTTGAAAAGAGGAGAGATACTTCAGTTACGATGCGGAGCAATGAACATGGTATCGTCGATACCGTCATCCTGACCGAAGGTGAAAACTCCTCTCGTCTTGTGAAGGTCAGGACCAGGGACCTGAGGGTGCCCGAGATTGGTGATAAGTTTTCATCCCGCCATGGACAGAAGGGTATTATTGGCCTGATAGCACCCCAGGAAAATCTTCCATTTACCGCTGAAGGAATCAGCCCTGATCTCGTTATCAACCCCCATGCCATCCCGTCGCGTATGACCATCGGCCATATGATCGAGATGATCGGCGGGAAAGTCGGTTCCCTCACCGGCAGGAGAATCGATGCAACACCATTCCGTGGAGAAAAAGAAGTTACATTACGAAAAGAGCTGCATGATCTTGGATTTTCCCATACCGGCAGAGAAGTGATGTACGATGGAATCACTGGCAGGCGTTTTGCAGCCGATATCTACATTGGTGTCATCTACTACCAGAAGCTCTACCATATGGTCTCTACAAAGATGCATGCAAGATCCCGCGGACCGGTACAGGTGCTGACCCGTCAGCCGACCGAAGGGCGTGCACGTGAAGGAGGTCTTCGGTTCGGTGAGATGGAGCGTGATGTCATGATCGGCCATGGTGCAGCAATGGCATTAAAAGAGCGGCTCCTTGATGAATCGGATGCTGTGAAAGAATGGGTCTGTGCCCAGTGCGGGATGATTGCGATGTATGATATCAAGCGAAAAGTCACCTCCTGTCTCGCCTGTGGAGCAGAAACTGATATTTATGAGGTTGAAATGAGCTACGCATTCAAACTTCTGATAGATGAAATGATCAGTATGGGTATTGCACCACGACTGATGCTTGAGGATATTGTCTGAGGTGACCACACGATGCCAAGCCCAAAACGGATTGGAAAACTAGATTTTGGCCTCCTTTCACCAAAGGATGTCCGAAAAATGAGTGTATGTAAGGTCATCTGGCCGGACACCTATGACGACGATGGCTTTCCATACAGCAAGGGACTGATGGACCCAAACCTTGGTGTTATCGATCCCGGTCTCCGGTGCAGGACCTGCGGCCAGAAGTCTGGTGACTGCCCGGGCCATTTCGGCCACATTGATCTTGCAAAGCCGGTAATACACGTCGGCTACACCCGCCTGATCCGCAAACTGCTCCGGGTTACCTGTCGCGGATGCGGTCGTCTGCTCCTTGAACCACAAGAGATTGAAAAGTTCTCTGCATTGGGGGATGATCCCTTCTCTGCCGAGGTCGTCTCTGAAAAGGATATCAAAAAAGAGCGGATCTGTCCATACTGTGAAGAACAGCAGCTGAAGGTGAACTTCGAAAAGCCCACCACATTTATGGAGGTATATGTGGAGAACGGACGGAAAGTCGAGCATAAGCTCACGCCCGCTGACATCAGGGCGCGGCTTGAGAGGATCCCTGATTCTGATCTCCGTATCCTCGGGATTGATGCGGAAGTTGCACGTCCTGAATGGACGATACTTACAGTCCTGTCTGTACCCCCGGTTACCATGCGGCCATCCATCATCCTTGAGAATGGTCAGCGTTCTGAAGACGACCTCACCCATAAGCTTGTTGACATTATCAGAATTAACCAACGGTTTAAAGAGAACCAGGATGCAGGAGCGCCCCAACTCATTATTGAAGATCTCTGGGAACTCCTTCAGTATCATGTGACAACATACATGGATAATGAAGTTGCGGGATGTCCACCTGCCCGTCATCGATCCGGCCGCCCGCTCAAGACTCTGTCACAAAGATTGAAGGGGAAGGACGGGCGTTTCAGAGGGTCACTCTCAGGGAAACGTGTCAACTTTTCTGCCCGGACTGTCATCTCACCTGATCCGAACCTCTCTGTTTCAGAAGTCGGTGTCCCGCTTGCAATTGCCAATGAGATGTCAATTCCAATCAGGGTGACCAGGGAAAATATTGAAGAGCTCCGCTCGATGGTACTTGTCGGGCCTGAACGGCCGACACTTCGCCACCCCTGCGGTGCAAACTATGTTATCCGTCCTGACAACAGGAGACTCCGGCTCCATGGGGGAGCAGGCCTCCTCGACAACCGCGAGATGGTTGCATCGATGCTTGAGCCCGGCTGGACCGTCGATCGGCAGCTCCGTGATGGTGATATCGTGCTCTTTAACCGACAGCCATCGCTCCACCGGATGAGCATCATGTCTCACCGGATAAAGCTGATGGATGAACGGACATTTCGATTGAACCCTGCAGTCTGCCCTCCATATAACGCCGATTTTGACGGAGACGAGATGAACCTGCATGTGCCACAAACAGAAGAAGCGCGGGCTGAAGCACTCCTTCTCGCATCTGTCCAGGAGAATATCCTTTCTCCACGGTTTGGTGGTCCCATCATCGGCGGTATCCATGACCATATCTCAGGGATATTTCTTCTGACGCACCGAATGCAATGGTTCACAAAATCCGAGGTAATGTATCTCTTAAACAATGCAAATATCGAGTTTTTGCCAAAGCCAGGAAAAATTGACGATGGCGTGGCATACTGGAGCAATAAACAGGTCTTCTCATTAATCCTTCCACGCGGGCTGAATATGGTCTACCGGGCAACATCATGTACAAACTGTCCGGACTGCAAAAAAGAACACTGTGAACGGGATGCATATGTCAGGATCATCGATGGTGATCTAATATCGGGGACGATAGACAAGAAATCTGTTGGAGCATTCGATGGCGCCATTATGAACCGGATCATCCGTCAGCAGGGGCTTGAACGTGCCCGCCAGTATATCGATGATATGACCCGGCTCTCAATCAAGAGCATCATGTTCATTGGCTTCTCTTTTGGTATCGATGATGAAGATCTCAGCAGAACCGAATATGGCCAGATCCGCGATCTGCTGGATGAAGCCGAGATCGATGTCGAGAAGAGGATTCGTATCTACCAGAACGGACAGCTCGAACCGATGCCAGGGAGGACCGCAGAAGAGACACTTGAGATGCAGATCATGCAGGTGCTCGGAAAAGCACGAGCCGGACCGGTGATATTGCTGGCCGTCACCTCGGGCTTAGTAACTCGGCTGTTGTCATGGCGGTCTCCGGTGCACGGGGTTCAATGCTGAACCTGACTCAGATGGCCGGATGCATTGGTCAGCAGTCGGTTCGTGGTGAACGTATCATCCGTGGCTATGAAGGGAGAACACTTCCACACTTTAAAAAATATGATCAGGGTGCTGCAGCACATGGTTTCATCAGAAACTCCTATAAAAGCGGCATATCTCCTACTGAGTTCTTCTTCCATGCTATCGGTGGACGTGAGGGTCTTGTAGATACTGCAGTCAGGACATCACAGAGCGGATACCTCCAGAGGAGGCTGATCAACGCCCTGCAGGATTTGAAGGTCGCCTATGACGGCACCGTCAGAACCACAGGTGGCCGGATCATCCAGTTCAATTATGGCGAGGATGGAACAGATCCAACGAAGAGTGCGTTTGGAGACCCGGTCGATGTCAAGGGAATTGTTGAAAGTGTGCTGAAGGAGGAGGTCTGATATGAACGATCAGTATCCTGAGAGGCTTGCCTCATATCCGCTCCCTGAAACTATCGTTTCCCTGGTTAACAACTGGATTTCAGCGCGTGAAGTGGAAGAGGACGTCTTCGAACGAATTCTCCAGAGGATTCTTCGTATCAATGATGCACACCTTCCCGTCAAGACGCATGACCAGCTAATCTCCCTCCTGCTGAAGAAAGAAGAGAAAGGATCACCTGTCACTGACGAGCAGTTTGAAGAGATACTCAAAAAAATTATCCAGGAATATGGACTGACCCGGATTGAGCCCTGTGAAGCGGTGGGGATCATTGCAGCCCAGTCGATTGGAGAGCCGGGCACACAGATGACGATGCGTACCTTCCACTATGCGGGTGTCGCTGAGATCAACGTTACGCTCGGTCTCCCGCGCTTGATTGAGATCATGGATGCGAGGCGCGAACCATCAACACCGGCGATGACGATCTACCTTGAAAAAGGGTACTATGAAAACCGGGACAGAGCACGTGAAGTCTCATGGGATATTGAAGCCTCACCACTCCATGAGTTTGGTGATATCACAACCGATATTGAGAATATGCGGGTTATTGTCACCTTGAACAAGGCGGTCTGTGATAAGCGGAGGATCAGTGTTTCAGAGATACTTGAGCGCGCTCCCGCAAAGATTCGTGAACGTCGTCATTACCGTGACTTTGAGTTTCAGGTAAATGAACCTGAGGGGGTTATCCATTTTCTTCCAAAAGACCAGCTAAGCTACCAGAACCTGTTCCAGCTTGTCGAGCATGTCAGAAACGTCATTGTTCAGGGCATCGATGATATCCGGCGTGTTGTCGTCAGGAAAGAGCATGGGGAGTATATCCTATATACTGAGGGGTCTAACCTAAAAGACGTATTCGAGGTTGAGGGCGTGGATACCACCCGGACCCGCACAAATAATATCAGTGAAATTTCTCACATCCTCGGAATCGAGGCTGCCAGAAATGCTATCATCCATGAAGCAAACCATACGCTTCGTGAACAGGGTATTAATGTTGATGTGCGTCATATCATGCTCGTTGCCGATATGATGTGCATGGATGGCGAGGTAAAACAGATCGGCCGCCACGGTATTGCAGGAGAGAAAGAAAGCGTCCTTTCGCGTGCGGCATTCGAGGTGACGGTGAATCACCTCCTCGATGCATCGATTGCGCATGAGCATGATGAACTCTGCGGTGTGACAGAAAATGTCATTGTCGGCCAGCCTATCCAGCTCGGAACAGGAGATGTCCGTCTGGTTGTCAGACCGATGGAGCAGATCACCAGAACAGGTGAAAACTAATGGATTTCAATACATCTTTACGCAGGGCAATGAAGACCGGAAGGGTCACCCTTGGGCAGAAGAGCACAGAGGCAAGCATAGAGGAAGATAATGCCAGGCTTGTCATTATCGCAAAGAACTGCCCCGAAGACTTCAGAAAATATGTGGAAGAACAGGATAAAGTCGCTGTTTACCATTACAATGGTTCAGGCCGTCAGCTTGGTAAAGAGTGCGGAAAAGATTTTATCGTCAGCGCACTTGCAGTTTTAGATGCCGGTGAATCCGATATCCTAACGTTACAGAGATTATAATATGTCGGAAATCACTTTAACTGAAGACTGCATGCGGCTGATCTCACAATTTGAGAGCCTGACCGGTGCAGGTGCGCGTGACTGTATAATCGATCCCCGCCATGACCGGGTCATATTCATCATCAATCCTGGTGAAATGGGCCTTGCCATTGGAAAGAAAGGAGCGAGCATCAAGAAAGCGTCTGAGGCCCTTGACCGGAGGGTCGAAGTGGTTGAATATTCTGATGATCTTGTCCAGTTCATCCGAAACTGTTTCCTGCCGGCACAGGTAATGTCAGTCGAATTTAATGGTGAAGACGAAAACCGTGTCGCACAGGTCGAAGTACGGGAAGAGGACCGGGGCCTTGCCATTGGTAAAGAGGGCAAGAACATCCTGAAGGCAAAACAGCTGCTCCGCAGACAGTTTGATATCTCAGATATTGAACTTGTCCAGGAGTAATCACTTTTTTTTACATCGGAAACCGGGATTCTTTACTTCATATGGGAATCCTGTTCAGCACAAACTATTGTATGGTGATATAATGCAGCAGAACCGTTTTGGATATGTATCCATACCCTGCCTGCGGGTACATGAAACCGGGTATCTCGAGTCAACCTGCGAGATCCCGGAGGAGACCGTAACGGCAATCTTTGTAAATGGCCGTCATGCAGCCACAATGGTGCTCAGTCCTGAAAATCTCAGGGAGTATATTATCGGATATCTCTTCTCCGAGGAGATCATCAAAACAGCAGGTGACATTGAATCCATCCGGTATGAACCAAACCGGATTAGCGTCCTGACCCGTGACCCGTTCCGGATAACCGGCAGGAGGAGAACAGTCCTTGCCGGCTGCGGAGGGAGTGTATCCTCCATTGATACATCGAAGCTCCCCACTCTCGAAAGCGGCTATACTATCCCATATTCTGTGCTCTTTCAGATGCAAAAAGCCATCGAGCCTGCCTCTGATCAGGTCCATTCTGCCGCCCTTGCCACTACCAGTAAAACGGTGGTGACATTCCATGATATTGACTGTCAATGCGCAGTTGACCGTGTACTTGGGTATGGACTTATTCATGCAATCGACTTTTCAGAGACAGTCCTTCTCCTCTCTGGAATCGTTACCTCCGAGATGGTCAGAAGATGCCTGCTCGCAGGGATTCCAATCCTGCTGTCAACAACGACTGCAACACGGCTTGCCATTTCCATTGGCACAGAGTCAAATCTCACTATTGGAGGCAATATTTTTAATGATGAGATAACCGTGTTTACACACCCTGAGCGGATCAGATGCTCCTGGTAATCTCATACACTGCGGCTGTCAGGAGATCGATTTCATCCTTTGTGGTATAGAGGGCAAGGCTTGCCCTGATTGTTCCATCCGGCAGATTGAGATGTTCCATCAGCGGCTGACAACAATGGAAGCCTGATCTGACCAGGATATCATAGTCTTCATCAAGACGACTTGCTGCCTCATGAGGATGCAGACCATCGATAGTGAAGGAGACAACACCAATTCTGGATTGTGGATCATCTGATGCATGGAGAGAAACACCATCGATTCGTGAAAGCCCCTCGATCAACGCCGTGGTGAGCTCTTCTTCATAGGTTTTCACCCGGTCCATGCCAATTGTTTCAAGGTAATCCACTGCCGCACCAAGCCCTATACCACCGGAAATGTTCGGTGTCCCTGCTTCGTACTGCTGATATCCTCCGGCAGGCAGATAGCCGTTCCCATGCACTTCCTCAACCATTCCTCCACCAAGGAGCATCGGTGAGAGGATCGGATCCTTCATCCAGAGAACACCGGTTCCGGTAGGCCCAAACATCTTATGGCCTGAGAAACAGCAGAAATCACAACCAAGGTCTTCTACATTGACTGGCATATGAGGGATTGCCTGCGCAGAATCAACCAGAAGAAGGGTGTCATATTCCCGGCAGAGGTGTGCAATCTCCCTGACAGGGGTGATCACCCCGATGGCATTTGAGGCATGGGTAACCGCAACAAGTCGTGCTCCTTTGTTTAGCTCTTTTTCAAGAGCGTCCAGGTCAGGAGTATAATCAGCATTGATCCCGATCACAGCGAGGCCAACCCCGCTGCTGCGCATTTCCGCCAGGGGAGGAGGTTGGAATGGTGTTCGAGTATGGTAGTAATCACACGATCCCCTGGTCTCCAGTCAAGCCCCTGTGAGACCATATTGATCGACTCTGTTGTATTTTTTGTAAAGACGGTTATGCCATCTTCACCGCCTATGAACCGTCCAACCTTCTCATGGGCATGCCAGTACCGCTGAGTAGCAATCCGGGTAAAGCGATGGAGACCCCTGCCGACATTTGCACGGTACCGGTGCTCAAATTCGACATGAGCCTGTATTACAGGTTCAGGAGAGAAGCTTGTGGCAGCCGAGTCAAGGTAGATTGCCTCATGCACAATCGGGAAATCCTGCCGGATCAACTCAACCGGGAATACCCCTTTATCATCAGGTGCTTCATCATAGATCATGTTCTTTCCTCTCTGTTCTGATACCCGAGTCCTTGTCTTCGTAAGAGTGAAATCATCATTAACCGGGATCCTGTATTCAGCGCAGAGTGTGCGCATCTTTGGAGGGAGCGCCTTCCACCGCCAGAGACCCCATTTATAAAATTCATCGGGAAGTCCGGCTTTTTCAGCCCAGTTCCTGAGAAAGTCATCCCAGCGGGAGGTAAGATCCGGGTGTGTTGACCTGAGCAGATCATATTCGCTCTCGAGCATCGCCGGGCAGAGATAGCAGCCGATCCGCTCAAAACCCTGTTCATAGAGCGGGTTGACCGGCACGTTCTGCCACCACAGATAGAGATAGACCTCAAGTGCCCTCCAGTTCCGGATTGGCGAGATATTGAGCTGAAGGGGATTTGCCGGGTTCTGGCTCGCCTCTTCAAGATCAGCCCTGTTCCATGATTCATACCACCTGTTCCCCTGAAATGTAACAGATGGGCCAACTGTGGAGAGATAGATTTTGAGCGGCTGGAGTTTGAGAAGTTTACAACACCATCGATGGTCCTTTCCCGGGGGTCCCGCCTTTTCAACCGCTGAGAAGAAATCACCTGCTTTTTGAATAATCTCGACATCGTGAGATGCTACATAGTGTACTGTTTCCGGAAGTTCAATTCCGGTATCGATAAAGAATGCCTTCTCCACACCGGCTTTTCTGGCCAGGTGGAGGACCGCAGCGCTGTCTTTTCCTCCTGAAAATGAAACATTGGCGGTTTCCCTATCGTGTTTATGTTTTTTTATGATCCTGATCGCATCGCGCTCAAGAAGCCGGAGATAATAGGCATTCAGCTCGATTGCCTTCTGCCATGTGGGATCAGGTGGAGAAGGAGATGCCGGTTTCACCTTCTGGAGTTCTTTCACCCTGATATGGCCGTCACGGACGATACCGGTGCCATATTTGTTCTTGTATCTGACAATGACTGTTCCTTCCGGCACGTCCGACCTGAGCGGGAACTTTTTCCCCCCGATCCGGATCTTGTGCTTCTCTTCAAGATGGTCCTCCATATCTACAATTCCTCTGGTTGCATGGAGGATCATAGCGGGGAGACTATCACTGGTGATATCAAGGGAATAACTGCGATTCACCGGATCAAACGTGAGCCGACCGAATTTTTGTCCATGCATAATCACGCTGTCTGCCCGATCGGTCCCGCCGGTCTTGTTCAGCAGGATGATGTGTGGGAGCGGAATTGTGCCAAAGCGTGCATGGAGGAGTTCTTTGATTTGATCACAATCTGCCCTAAGTGCGGGCCTGATATCATATGGTTCGGTAAGCGGGATGGTTCGTCCTTCGGCTCCACACCCGCATCTCCTGCCGATAAGGGGAATATTACAGGCATCACACCAGAGAAGAACTGTTTTGAGCGGGGGGGTTTGCATTGCACTTTCTATTCTGTTGTTGCAGACATTAATTGAGCTGGTCAGGGTAATTCCATTCTGATACTCTTTTGATTATGGGACTAGATCAGCACCCGCATGTCCGCGGATGCAAATACTCCTGATGTCTCTTTCTTTGTATCAGGCCGGTACTCGGTGAACTGTTTGAGCGAGACGGTCAGGTCGCGGGTGAAGGCGAAATAGCCGATCTGCGTGGTCCTGCAGAGGTTCATTGCCATATCCATCAGGCCCCGGGGATCAGGCCGGGACTCTCCCAGCCAGATATGGAAGATGTTACCACCGTCAACGATGGGGAAGAAGACATGCTCGATCTCTATCCTCTTTGTAAGCGGAACTGGTGCTGATGGAGTAACATGAACGCCGTTTGTGTAATAGATCGGGAGATCAAGGGTCTGTTTTGCTCGATCAGGCAGGTTCTTTGTATCACCTTTGACAACCTTCTGCACATAGGGCCGATAGGTTTCATCAAGCAGATCGGAAACAGCGAACCGCTGACCGGTTGTTTCAGCAGGAGTGCGGGCAAGTGCAATCGTCATCCCGTGTTTGAGCGAGAGTTTTTTCGCATACTGTTCCATCTCGGTCATTGCCCTGACTGCCAGCCTGAAGGCATCCTTTGTCTCGTGGAGCTGGGATCCGAGATGGTGCTCGACCATCTCGTTGACCCCGACGATGCCGATAGTATAGACAAGACCATCGAGGTCAACGGCAACTGTACCACGCTCCAGAGTTTCAGGGTCTTTTGGTCTCTGCATTGCAAAAGGCATCCTGCCATTTGCCCTGACATGCTCCATCCAGCGGCGCTTTATCCGAAAGATAGAGACTGCTGAGTCCATCATCCCGCGGAGCTCGGAAAAGAGCCTGTCATCTTCATGGTCGGCCCGGTATGCAGCCCGCGGGCAGTTGACCGAGATGACCTGCCAGGACCCCATCGAGAAATGCTTTCCATCCTTGAACAAGAGTTTCTCTTCAAATGTCTCATCATTCTCAGCAGTTGTTGAGAACTGATATGCACAGCACTGATAACAGGATATCCCCTCGCCAGCACCCCGGTATGCCGGAAGCTGGTTGTCATAGTAGGGAGTACCAAATTTTGATGCAAGTTCAAACGTCATCAGGTACAGGTCCCGGTACGTGGGGATATCGGGGTGCTCCCGGTTGAAACCGTCATCTTCCTGCATGAAATCTGGTTCGATGCTGATCTCGGGTTTTGGAAAATTGAAGGGTTTGCCCCAGTTATCACCTTCAAGCATCACTTCCATGAGTGTTGCAAAGAGGAGACGGACTTCCCGTTCAAATTCCCCATAGGTCCTGTGTGGTGCCTGCCTCCCGTTCCAGACCTTTCCTTTGAAGACAATCGGTTTGTCCCGCCAGAGTTTTGGGACCCCGGGCGAGAGCTGGACCGAAGAAAAGACGACCTGGCCACCGCGGGCAACCATCATCTGGGTCATCTCGTATACAAACATCTGCATCAGCTGTTTGATCTCGGTTTTGTCCATTCCCTCGACATATGGTGCAAGAAAGGTGAGAAAGTTGTAGTAGCCCTGACCGCCGGCAAAGTTCGTCTGGGCAGATCCAAGCGCCTTGACCGCATGCAGGACAGCCACTTCGGCTCGTTTTGCCGGGCCTGCAACGCTTGCTTTCGTGCCGTTTCCATCCGGCATCAGGCCATAGTAGAAGAAATACCGGAGGTCCCAGTCCTGGCAGAACGGGCGGGTCCCAAAATATTCCAGATCATGGATATGCAAATCACCGATAAGATGAAGATCCGCAAGTTCCGGCGGGAGCTGGAGTAGATACTGCTCCTTGCTGATCTTGTCGGCCTTTTTTTTTATGAGAAGTCTCGGCATTCTCCTGGAGATTGGAGTTGTCTTTTGCCTCAAAGCCCCTTCCGACATCGATCAGGTGGGCATCATAGACCGGGGTTCCAACACGTGTGCAGACATTCCGGTAGTCCACAAGCCCCTCTTCAAGGAGAGTCATGTTCATGATCTCGCGGATGAGAGGTCCTGACAGGAACGTGAGACCGAGCTTTTTGATCCTGTTTTCGACACTCAGTGCAACCCGTTCAGCAAGGTCAGGTTCCGCTCCCACTCCGCCGTAGAAGGTTTCCACAAGTCGTGTCTCGCTCTCTATCTGCCGGACAATCTTCTGCCGGTCCCAGTCCATCATATGGCCATATGACGTCCTGACCTTCGGCATGGGTGGCTGAAATGCCCCATCAAGTGTTGATTGCCGTGTCTCTTTCATTCCGAGCCTCACCGTCTGCATACATCGGCAATCGAGGGCGATACTTCTCCGTCTATAAAAATTTCCATTGATGTGAGGTACCTGTCCCCTATCTGGAGGACGGGTGCTTCCATGACAAAAATGCCATTCATGCGGAGATCGGTCAGTACCTCCGGATCATCAAGGGCCCGTTCACGGTAGGGAATGGTGTTATTCTGCAAGTATTTTTTGAGAATTTCGCAGTTCGGACAGACTTCAAGTGAATAAACGATTATGGTATCGATACTGGTCATAAGGAATACCCCCGGATATGATCATCTATAGGTTAGAGTTAGATACACTTTGTGCTTTCGTACCTGGCCAGGTGAAACCTTAACCATCATTAACGGCAAATAGTTGGTTCATTCTATGGTGAGGCTGTTTGTTGCAATAGATCTTGTGGAATCGATCCGTGAACGACTTTCAGAGCTACAGATGCCGCTTGGTATCGTTAGAGGGCGTCTTACCATTGTAAACTCTGCTCTCCTCCATATTACCCTGAAATTTCTCGGGGAGGTGCCGGAAAAAGAGATACCGCGCGTCATCTCTGCCCTTCAATCTCTCCATTACAGACCATATCGTATCGAAATTAACAAAATATCATCCAATAACCCCCGCCGCCCAAGGGTAATCTGGGCTCAAATCAACGATCAGGGTGAGACAGCCACACTTGCAGAGTTGATTGATGCTGCACTCGAACCACTCGGAATTCCGCGTGAAACCCGCCCCTTTCAGGGCCATATCACCATTGCACGGGTGAAGGAGTTTCACCCTGATATCCCGGAAGCCATTGCACCATTCACTTCTTTTCGCGCTGGACACATGGAAGTAGCCAGGTTTTCCCTGAAGAAGAGCACACTCACCCCAAAAGGTCCCATTTATGAAACAATTGCAGAGGTGTTCCTATGACCCGGAGTGCAATAGAAGAAGAGGTGCTCTCCCGGATCCGCCCGACCCCTGAGGAGGTGGAACATCTTAAGACAATCGCTGACCGTATCATCGAGTATCTTATGGAGAGGCATACACGCCCGGCGATGGTTGTTGGCTCTGTCGCACGCAGGACATTTGTCAGGGGTGATCGTGACCTTGATATCTTCATGCTCTTTCCAGCAAGTCTTTCTCGTGATGTGCTTGCAGAACAGGGGATTGCTATTGCGCGGGACATCGTTGATCATTTTGGAGGAACAGCTGTTGAAAAATATGCCGAGCACCCGTACCTGCATGCCCGGATTTATGATCTTGATATCGATCTTGTCCCCTGTTACCATGTGGCCTCCGCACGCGAGATTTTGAGTGCAGTTGACAGGACACCATTTCATACCCGCTATATTGTTTCCAGAATTGGATCATTTGTCGATGATGCACTTCTTTTCAAGCAGTTCGCAAAAGCTGGCGGATTCTATGGATCAGACCATATGACGGAAGGGTTCTCCGGGTATCTCTGTGAACTCCTGATACTCCATTTCGGCGGTTTTACATCTCTTATCAAGGCAGCAGCGGAATGGAAACCTGGCCAGCTGATTGATCCCGAGCACCACCAAAAGCGATCGTTTGATGAGCCGCTCGTCGTGGTTGACCCAACTGATCCAAAGAGGAATGTAGCTGCCGCCCTTTCACTTGACCAGATGTGTGCGTTTATTGAACTTGCACGCACCTACATAAAAAATCCGTCTCCGGCATTCTTTGATATCCGGCCTCAGATATCGTTTAGCCACAGGCAGGTTGCATTTGCCCTTGCAGAAAGAGGGACAGCGCTCTACACCGTAACGTTTCAAACACCTGATCATGTCCCCGACACCATTGTCCCACAGCTCAGAAAGAGCATGCATGCCATATCTGATCTACTGGAACGGGCAGGCTTTCACGTGAACAGAGCCGACAGTCATATGGGAAAAGATGAGTCAGTCCTCCTCTTTGAACTCTTCAATGAAACCGCTCCTCCGGTTGTCCGCCATACCGGACCTCCGGTCACAAATGGCTCCAACGCGCTGAAGTTATTCAGAAATACTTAGAAAAAAAATCCCCTCTCCGGTCCTTTCATCGAGGATGGCAGATATATTGTGGAAATTCAACGATCCTATACAAAGGCGTATGACCTCCTCTCTTCAGATGACCTGCTCGGTGCAGCTCTCGGAAAACATATCCGACAAACAATGAGTCAGGGC
>LCWZ01000046.1_pt1 | contig 16184 bp, 18 predicted proteins | sample 349071 | NCBI WGS metagenome assembly LCWZ01 (sample SAMN03565344, study PRJNA281982) | anaerobic digester metagenome | biome: Anaerobic digester; feature: Alkaline_Metagenome_Assembly_B; material: Alkaline anaerobic digester sludge; isolation source: anaerobic digester run at haloalkaline...
AAAAAGACAAAAAGACAAAAAGACAAAAAGACAAAAAGACAAAAAGACAAAAAGACAAAAGGACAAAAGGACAAAAGGACGAAATGTCAAAAAGTCGAAAGGTCGAAAAGTCCGGGTAAGCGGAAAGCCTGGCATGGATTGATGGTCTTTGTATTACGAAGACAGAATCCTGGGAGGGGAAGGAGGAAACCTCCGGCAGTTGATGAAGATGATCCCCGGCGATTATTTCCCGTGATCAGCAAGAAATTTTTCCAGTCCGATATCTGTCAGGGGATGCTTGAGCAAGCCCATGATGGGTTTAAGGGGGCATGTCACCACATCGGCACCGGCCTCTGCGCACTGCGGAATGTGCATGGTATGCCGGATACTGGCAGCGAGCACCTGGGTGTCAAAATCGTAATAGCGGTAGATGTCAACGATCTGGGCCACCAGTTCCACTCCGTCTGTGGAAATATCGTCAAGGCGGCCAATAAAAGGAGATACATAGGTGGCACCTGCTTTTGCAGCCAATATGGCCTGACCCGTTGAAAACACGAGGGTGCAGTTGGTTTTGATGCCTTTTGAGGAGAGGTATTTTATTGCCTTTACGCCATCTTTGATCATAGGGACCTTCACCACGATCTGTGGGTGAAGGGCTGCAAGTTCCTCTGCCTCCCTGATGATCCCTTCGAAATCTGTGGCGATAACCTCTGCACTCACATCACCGTCAACAATCTCGCAAATGTCTGTGTAGTGTTTCCTGATATTTTCCTCTCCCTTGATGCCCTCTTTGGCCATAAGTGAGGGATTTGTGGTAACACCGTCAAGGATCCCAAGATCCATGGCTTCACGGATCTCATCCAGGTTTGCCGTATCAATAAAGAATTTCATATTCGTTGGATTTTTGGGTTAAACAAAAGGTTTCGCTTGTTGAGGTACGTATTTCAGATACAACAGTAAAGCTTTAACACCAGGCAGATCAAATGAACTATAAAAAAGGTGAGCCTTGGTATCGCACCGCTACGACCGCCTACCCTTGCTACCTTCCGGTCCTGGGGGAATTCAGCGGGAGCTGGTCGTACCAGACTCACCGGTTGCAAAAATACACAATTCTATTGGCACTGCCAAACAAAAGAACGGGGAAAGATGTTATTTTTGACAAAATGGGTTTACCTACAAAACACTGCTGATAATGGATTTTTTGCCTGAGGAATTGGAAGCGTATGCCGTTGAACACACCAGTGATGAAGACAAGGTGCTGGCACAACTGAACCGGGACACACATGCCAACGTGCTGCGTCCGCGCATGCTGTCAGGCCACCTGCAGGGACGTCTTCTCTCTTTTGTAAGCCGGATGATGCGGCCGGAACGAATTCTGGAACTGGGTACATATACCGGGTATTCAGCCATCTGTCTTGCCGAAGGCCTTGCACCCGGCGGGAAACTTCATACGATAGATCACAACGCCGAACTGGAAAGTTTTGCCGCCAAATATATTGCAAAAGCTGGATACCAGGAACAGATCATTCAGCATACTGGCGAAGCCCTTGATGTTATTCCAACCCTGGCTGAGACCTTCGACCTCGTGTTTATGGATGCAGACAAGGTCAATTATGTTCAGTATTTTGATATGATTTACCTGAAAATGCGCAAAGGTGCCGTATTAATTGCAGATAATGTTTTGTGGAGTGGAAAGGTGCTGGATGCAGAAGAGAACCCGGATGAGGAGACAGAAGGGATAATTCGTTTCAACAGGCACATGAAAACGCATTCCGGCATCAGGCATTTGTTGTTGCCCCTGCGCGACGGCATCATGCTCGTGGAAAAAACAGAAAATTCTTAACGGCTGTTATTTCCTGGATCCCGAAACAACTCCAGGGATACACGCAAGTTGTTGATCACTGTAAATCGGGCTTAGCAGCTGTTGTTTCCTGGACCCTGAAACAACTCCGGAATATCCGAAAGGTGTGGTTTCCTCGGAATTGGGGTCAGCGGTTGTCGTTTCCTGAACTTTGGAACAACTCCTGGATACTCGTGTTAAGAGATATGTGATTGGGTGCACCGGCGAGATGATAGTTGGATCTTCCGTAGCTCAGCTCAAAGCGAGAGATCCTGATACCGAATCCCCAGGAAAAACCCACCGTAGACAAACGGCTCTCCACCTTCATCTCCTGCCTTCTTCTGTAGTTATACCCGACACGGAAGCTAAAACTCTCCAGGGGCGTAAACTCCACCCCGGCTACAAGGTGACGCATCAGGTTATCAGCAATGTCACCAACTCTTTCCTGGAAGTCCTGTTCATCGTCGTCGGGATCCTCAAAATGATCGGGCAGCAAACCCGGAGCATCATATGTAAGGTCGTAGTTATGCAGATTGTTTGCGACGAACGAAAACTGGAAGGGTGCGTTTTCCAGTTTCTTAGTTACGGCCAGCATCAGGTCAAATGGCAAAGGCTCCCGGTTGCCGTCATAGTATTGGGTGATCTGGGTTCCCATATTGCGTGCAACAAGTGAGGCAGCAAGAAGCCTTTCCTCGTTATGATAAGACAATGCCACATCGGTTGCAAGGCCAAAAGAGCTGTGATCATGAAACGACGAATAGATAAACTTGAGGTTGCTTCCTATCGCAAGCTGGTCGCTAAGGGCTCTCCCCCACCCGATCTGGAAACTATACTCTCCCGCTGAGAAGTAGCCGGTGATCTGGCCAAACTCGTTGGCTTCGGTGAAGCTGCCATAATCAATATATTGCAGCGCGCCGCTGAAATGACCAAGCCGGTCAAAATAATGCGTAAATGCAACGGTGCCGTAGTTGATGTCATCAAAGTAGTCAACTATGTTCAGCGACAGGTGGTTGTTGTGGTCCTGGCTCAGCATGGAGGGGATCACGAGCGACATACCAAGATCCGGTGTAAACACAGGGTAGGCGTATCCTCCCATGGCTGTAATACGTGCTGTCTGTGACAAGTTAAGGAATTCATACACACGGCCGCTCTGTCGCTGTGAAAAAGCATGCTGGGCAACAAGGAACTGCAGGATGACGATCAGAAACAGGCTTTTTTTAAGGACCACGCAAACAAATTTTAAGTGTTTTTGATATCAGAAACGCCGGGAAGCTGCTTGTTATTTTGTCAGGAAAAAGATATTCAGTGCTTTGACCGGCTTATACGCAATAATTGGTTATGAATAACTTTTACCTGGCTTTCGAGTTCTTGCGTTTCGTCGTTATTTATGATAAAGTGTGCATACGCCAGTTTGTCTTTTTCTGCCATTTGGTGCCGGGCTCGCTGTTTGACTTCTTCTTCGGTTACACCGTCGCGTTCACACACCCTTTGGATTCTGAGCTTTTCAGGTGCTGTTACCAGGATGAGCCTGTCCAGCTCCTTGTTAAAGCCGGTTTCGACAAGTATTGCCGCCTCCTGAACAACATAGGGTTGTCTGCTTTGTTCATTTGCCCACTGCCTGAACTCCTTTCTGACCAGCGGGTGAATGATGCTGTTCAGCTGTTCAAGCTTGTTCTCATCAGCAAATACGATCCCGGCAAGCTTTTTTCGATCTATGTCTCCTGCATTACCTTCGATTACGTCTCCAAAGAGCTTCAAAACCTGTTGCTTCACTTCCGGGATGGTAAGGAAGTACCGCCCCCTTTCGTCGGCATTGTATACGGGTACGCCAAGCCCGTTGAAGAGCCTGCCAACAGTCGTTTTACCACTTCCGATATTTCCGGTAAGTCCTACCAGTAGCATATAAAAATACTTTACTCCATGATAACATAATCTACACTTGAGGGTCGTATGTTCAGCACTTCAACAAAAGCAGGATGTTTGTCGAGTTGTATCCTTAACCTGTCGGTGGAATACAGGTCGATTTGAGGGCAGGTGACGCTCACCTCGAACATGTTTTCATTGACCATTCTGTAATCCCTCACTGCGACCACATAGGAAAGGGTCACGCTTGACGGAAAAAGCCTGATCTGTTCCCTGAGCTGAGGATCCGGGCACTTGATAACGAGGGGAAGCGTGATGGCGGCCTCGGTAAACTCTTCAACGGGGATGTGTAAGGTGACATTGCTTACCCCGGATGACAAAAGGGCGGATGGGATATCAACGGCCAGGTCTTTGCGCACGGTCGACCTTATGTTTTCCAGGCGCAAATATTCTGTCCGGATGGATTGGATAGTATCCAGTATAGTTTTAGGTCCCGTGACAAGAAGGCTGTCAGGCTGAACTGTTTTTTGACCATACAGGTTAAAGCGCCTTTCAAAGGTGATATCAGCATGTAACTCTACGGGGAGTTTTTTTGTGATCGCCGGCACCGCTTCAATTTTTACGGTATCAGGCGACACCATAGTCACATTGGCCCAGTCTCCGTAGGCAGCGTTTAATTCATTATGAAGGTCTTCCCTGGAGATGTAATACACGTCGCGCTCATTCTGCCGAAGCCGCTGAAGCTGATTTACATCGACAAAAAAAGTATCCACAGGCGAGAAATAACTTTCTGTGATCAGGCGGATCCCGGAGGTTTCCAGCGTAAAATTAACTACGCTGTCGCTTTGATTGATCCCTGTCATCCCTTCCGGGAAGTTTTGGAACAATATGTTTTTATGATATGACGCCTGATTCTCCTGGGACAGTTTTATAAACAACCAGAAAACCGCGCTGCCTAGCAAACAGAGCACAAAGACATAAAGTCTGCGCTTACTTGCTGCCTCACGGGGTGTTAAACTTTTCTTGCTCCTTAGTAAAACCTTCCAGTTCATCAGCGTCTTTCACCGAGCTGCTCTGATGCACCTTCCATGGCGATAGCGGACTTTTGGATGCGGAAACGGGTGCCGTCTTCGACCTCAAGAGTAAAGCTTTGCTCCTGTTCTTCGACAATTTTTCCATGAATCCCGCCAATGGTTACCACTTTGTCACCTTTCTTCAGTTGTTCGCGAAACTGGCGAAGTTGTTTCTGCTTTTTCATTTGGGGACGGATGAAAAAGAAATAAAAGACCAGTATGATCAAAAGCAGAAATATCAAACCGCTGTAATTTCCCGGATCACCAGCCTCTGCATGTAAAACATCATGTACTCCCAGCTCACTTGTTAAAATAATAAATAACTTGTTCATCAGTCTCTTCTTTGATTAAATATAAATTCCTTACCGCAAAGGTAATAATTCATCTGAAAGCGTCATCATAGACTCCGGATTAGTAAGGTGCAATTTTTCTTTCTTTAACAAACTCCTCAAGCAGTTTATCCAAAACACCGTTAACAAACACCTTGCTCTTCGGTGTACTGTACATCTTCGACAGCTCAATGTATTCGTTCAGACTCACTTTCACGGGAATATCCGGAAATTTCAGTACCTCAGTAATGGCAAGTTCCATAATGATCATATCCATCAGCGCGATCCGGTCTGCATCCCAGTTTTGTGTTTTCGCTGAGATCATCTGGAAAAACTCCTGGTGGTTTAAAATTGCTCTTTTAAACAGCTCAAAGGCAAATTCTCTGTCTGAGATGTCTCTGAAGAGGTCAGGCAGGAGTAAGCGGCAGCCGTTCTCCACAGAAAGTTTAATGGTTTTGATCAGTTTCTTATGCACGAGCTCCCAGTCATCGATCCAGTAGATACTTTTTTCCTCATAGAAAGAGTGCAACGGCTCAAAGTCAACAATATCTTTCTCAAGCATCTTAATGACAAAACGCAGGTCTGCAGACTCATCAATGGATTCAGTCTCAATATAGGTCTTGTAATAGTTTGAATTTTGTATTTGCCGGAGCAATTTCCTGACAAGATCCCTTTCTTCAGCCCAGCTGATCTTTTTTTCTGAGGCAAGTTTTTGCAGATTCTCATCTTCTGATACCATCACCAGGACCCTGTTCTCTGCAAAGCGCCTGTTCGGGTGCAGGTCTTCCTCAGTAGGAAGATGCTTTTGCTGGCGCTCTTCCAGTATGCGCTCTTCCTGGTGCCTCAATTCTGCCAGCAACATAAGCTGATACACAAAAAGATCGTGTACTTTCTCTATGTTCTTTTTCAGTTCGCGAATCCCGGAATCAAGGTCCGGATTGTGCGATTGGTAGAACGCATACAAGGTTTGCAACACCTTAACACGCAAATGTCTCCTGTTAATCATAGTGTATCCTTCAAAACATTGATTTCTGGTGTCCCCGGAGGTTTGATCAGTACGGCAGGCCGGTTAATTCACTGCAAAAGTAAGTTATTTTTTTTCTATATTTGATCCTGTTTCGTAAATTTGTGATTGGTCAAACAGACACTAACGTTCTTATTTATGCCAAAAAGTGGAATCTGTTTAACAAGGCAAGACGTTTATTTTAGAAAAGAAAGAAAACAGGAGAATTATGATGGATGAATTTGGCACAGATGCACCAAGGGATGATATTTATTCCAAGGTTGTCAGAGCAGGGAAGCGTACTTATTTTTTTGATGTAAAATCTACCCGTTCGAACGAACTTTATCTTACAATAACGGAGAGTAAGAGGCGCTTTAATCAGCAAACAGGCAAGTTTTTTTTACGAAAAACACAAGCTTTTCTTGTACCAGGAGGATTTTGACAAGTTCAGGGAGGCTCTCAGCGATTCTTTTTCCGCCATAGAAAGATTGCAGGGCGAAATTTTAAAAGAGAAGCCCCCGGCTGAGTCAGAGCCAAAGGATGAGTCGGAAAAGAAAGCCGGAGACATCTCCTTCGAGGACCTGGGTGATCAAAAGGAGGAAGATAAAAAGGAGGAAGAAAAAGATAGTTCTTCCACGGATGATGAGTCTTCTGAAGAGACCAAGGAAGAGTAGCTGAAGGGCTACCTGTGTTTTCCTTGTCCGTAGCTCCTGCCAGCTCGTCTCTTATTGCTTTGCCGGTGGTATCTTTTCTTCGCGGGCCTGGTGCTCTTTTGCTGTCGCGGTTGATAGTCCGGGGTTTTCCCCATTTCCCCCGGCAATAGCTTTTTTTCAACAGGGTTCCCCAGGAGGTTTTCAATGGAAGCAAATTTATCCTGATCGGAAGGCGTAATAAGCGTGCAGGCTTTTCCATGGGCACCGGCTCTTGCCGTCCGGCCTATCCGGTGCACATAATCCTCGGCATCATGCGGTACATCGTAGTTGATCACCATGTCGATGTCCTCAACATCGATACCCCTCGAGATGACGTCTGTAGCCACCAGGATGCGGGTTTTCCTGGCTTTGAAACGATTCATCACTTCCTCTCTCACAGGCTGGGCGAGGTCTGAATGGATCTCCTCCACAGATTGCTGACTCCTTTTCAGCTCTTTGGCCAGTTGCTTAACCCCGGATTTCGTGTCGCTGAAGATAAGGATGCTTCTCATCCTGCTATCCTGAACAAGCCATTGTATTACCGGCAACTTCTGGTCCTGGTAAACCATATAAGCTTCCTGGCCGATCTGTTCGGGTGGTGTTGACAGTCCAATATTTATTTCCACAGGTTTCCTGAGGATCTTTCTGCTTAATTCCCTGATCTTTGGAGGCATCGTTGCGGAAAACAGCAAGCTTTGCCTGTTCTTTGGGAGGAAGGAGATGATTTTCATGATGTCGTCATGGAAGCCCATATCCAGCATCCTGTCGGCTTCGTCAAGAATGAGAAAATCAAGGCCGCTGAAATCTGCATACCCCAGGTTGAGGTGGCTGATCATCCGTCCGGGCGTGCATACTAAAAGGTCCACGCCGCTCTTTAGCGCTTTCTTCTCTGCCGCATACACCTCGCCGGTGCCACCACCATAAATTGCAAGGGAACTTACCGGTGTAAAATACCCGAAACCTTCCATTTGCTGCGATATTTGTACGGCTAACTCCCTGGTAGGTACAATAACCATTGCTTTGATACGATCCTCGTTATTCCTGTTTGTGATTATCCGGTGAATAACGGGAAGCAAAAATGCTGCTGTTTTCCCGGTACCTGTTTGTGCGCAGGCAATCACATCCCTGCCATCAAGTATTTGCGGGATCACCTGTTCCTGGACCGGGGTTGCTTCCTTATATTGCATCGCCTCGATCCCATCCATCAAACGACTGTCGAATTGAAAATCAGAAAAATTCACTATCCTAAAAGTTTTTACATTTATAACTAACGCACTTGAATGGCAAAACAGCGATCAGGAACGGCATTTTCGCCATCTATGACCTTTGTTGTAAGCAAAGCCTGTTACCGTTTGATTTATACACCATCCTGAGAGTGTTTATGGGGTGATGCACCAAGAATAATTTCCATCTGCTTCTGAAGAGCTAAGGCCGCTTCACGTGCTTTTACATCGAAGTCTTCGTCCCGTGAGGCATGGATTATGCCACGTGAGCTGTTTACAAGGATTCCGGTATCCTGATTCATGCCATGGGCAGCCACTTCTGCCAGCTTTCCGCCCTGTGCCCCTACACCGGGTACAAGGAAGAAATGATCAGGCGCCCTTTTCCGCATATCTGCAAGGTACGACGGCCGGGTGGCTCCCACCACAAACATCATGTTTTCAGGACTACCCCACGAAAGGCACGTTTCCAGGACAGCCTGGTGCAACTGCAACGGAGTGCCTATGCCTGGCTTTTCTTCTCTGACGACTGTTACGAACTCCCTGGTCTGAAAGTCACCGGCACCGGGATTGGATGTCAGGGCCAGTATCACGGTCCATTTAGCCGGCATATCAAGAAAAGGCTTTACAGAATCGTACCCCATGTATGGATTTACGGTCACAGCATCAAAAGGCAGGTTTTCCAGGAAGGTTTTTGCGTATTGACAGGATGAATTGCCGATATCAGCGCGTTTTGCATCGGCGATGGTGAACACAGGGCCCCGGGGGTGGGATGCAAGATATTCCGCTGTCTTTTCCAGGCTTTTCCAACCAAGGCTGCCATGACTCTCATAAAAGGCAATGTTGGGCTTATATGCTACAGCCAGGTCGATAGTTGCATCGATAATGATCCGGTTGAACTCGAAAAGCGGATTATCAGAGCTGTTTCTGACCACAGGCGGCATTAAGTCCATGTCGGGATCCAAACCGACACATAAAAAGGAGCGCTTCTTCCTGATGGTATCAATGATCTCTTGTCTGTTCATCCTTTCACGAATTCTCTCAGGAAACGCCTTCCCTGAGTTTTTCAGCATTTTCAGCTACCTGCAGGGCGTCGATGATCTCCTGGATGTCGCCGTCCATTATGGCCGACAGGTTGTATAGCGTAAGGCCTATCCGGTGGTCTGTCACCCGTCCCTGGGGGAAATTATAGGTCCTGATCTTTGCCGACCTGTCGCCCGAAGACACCATGGTCTTGCGCTTGGAGGCGATCTCGTCGAGGTATTTCTTGTATTCCATGTCAAAAAGCCGTGTCCGCAGAACTTTCATGGCTTTTTCCAGGTTTTTGATCTGCGACTTTTGATCCTGGCACGACACAACGATACCCGAGGCTCGTGTGTAAGCCTCACGGCCGAATAGGTAGTGTTCACAGATTGTCCTCCGGGCCCTGAAGAGCAGAAGGTCTCTTTCTTTATGTCGGCCGGTTTAAGATCCACATCAAACTCGTCCGCTTCAGGCAGGACGGCAACGGTGGCGGCAGAAGTATGTACCCTTCCCTGTGTTTCGGTTTGCGGGACCCTTTGTACCCGGTGTACCCCGGATTCGTATTTCAGCACTCCGTAAACACCGTCTCCCGAGACGTTGAATATTACTTCTTTAAACCCTCCGGAGGTCCCTTCGTTCATATCCACCAGCTCTGTTTTCCAGTTTCTGGATTCGCAGAACTTGCTGTACATCCGGTAGAGGTCTCCGGCAAAGATGGCGGCCTCATCCCCACCGGTGCCGGCACGGATCTCCACAATGGCATTTTTGTCATCCTGCGGATCTTTAGGGATCAGGAGCAGACGGATCTTTTCTTCCAGCGCTTCCTTTCTTTCCTGCAGTTCATCAAGCTCGGCGCGTGCCATCTCCCTGAACTCAGCGTCTTTTTCCTTATTGAGGAGCTCCCTGGCAGATGCAATGTTATCCAGCACATTTTTGTACGTCTTATGTGCGTCTATGATGGGTTCAAGGTCTTTATACTCTTTGCTGAGTTTGATATACCTCTTCATATCCGAGATCACATCAGGGTCAGCAATAAGTCTGGCCACCTCTTCATGGCGTTCTTTAATAGCCTCTAATTTCTCCAGTAACATGGCGAATGGTTTTAGAACTGCAAAGGTACAAAAATGGGCTGAAGTAAGATCAGGGATAGTGAATATAGCCTCCGGGCCCTTTGATCGTAAGTCGTTTTTGATCGGATCCTGTGACCCGGCCTATGATTTTGGCTTCCAATCCAAAGCCTTTGCAGAGTTCTATAATTTCCTCTGCCACCCTTTCATCCGGCAGGTAAAGTTCGAAGCGGTGTCCCATGTTGAACACTTTATACATCTCTCGCCACGGCGTCGACGTGCTTTGCTGGATATAGCCAAAAAGGGGTGGCGGATCAAACGGGCTTTCTTTGATAACATGCAGCTGCCCGATGAAATGCAGGATCTTGGTCTGGCCTCCCCCACTGCAATGGACCATGCCATGGATCTGGCCGTAAAAATTGTTGAGGATCTCTTTGACAACCGGGGCATATGTCCGGGTTGGGCTTAGCACCATTTTGCCCATATTCAGTGGCATGCCCGGGATATTTTCCGTGAGGCTGCATGTACCGGTGTATACAACACGCCTGTCAAGATCCGGGTCATAGCTTTCCGGATACCTCTCAGCATAGCTGTGATGAAAAATATCGTGCCTGGCAGAGGTCAGGCCGTTGCTTCCGATCCCGCTGTTGTAATGATCCTCGTAAGTGGTTTGACCGAAAGAGGCTAATCCGACGATGACATCGTTTTCGCGGATCCTGCTGTTGTCAACAACCTGCCTGCGCGGTATTCGTGCCGTAACGGTGGAGTCCACAATAACGGTACGCACCAGGTCCCCGACATCTGCCGTTTCTCCTCCTGTCAGATAAACCCGGATTCCGAGATCGCGAAGGTTTTCCAGGAAGGCATCTGTACCTTCGATAATTGCCTTCACGACTTCTCCTGGGATTTGCTTTTTGTTACGGCCAATGGTTGATGACAAAAGAATGTTATCTGTTACCCCCACGCATAGCAGGTCGTCCAGGTTCATAACGATTGCATCCTGGGCGATACCGGCCCATACCGACAAGTCGCCGGTTTCTTTCCAGTACATCCATGCAAGCGAAGACTTGGTTCCGGCGCCGTCGGCATGCATCACCAGGCAATGCTCCCGCGAGCCGGTAAGATGGTCCGGCAAAATTTTGCAAAACGCTTTAGGGTACAATCCCTTGTCCAGTTTGCCAATGGCCTTATGCACATCTTCTTTGTCGGAGGAAACTCCCCTTTGCTGATAAGTTCCCATTATCTGTCAGGTTCTGGTATGTCTTCCGCTTCCTGCTCCTCGTCCTCCTGCATGTCCTCTTCATCTTCTCCGGGAGGTGGTTGATAATCTTCCCTAAGCACCCTGAATTCTGTACGTCGGTTCATCTCGTGTGCCACTTCTTGTTTTTCTTCCGTTTCCAGGCTTTCAATAAACTCCTCTGTAAGTTCAGTCCCTTCTTCGAAGAAATACCCGTTCCTTTCCAGGTCGCGGTCGAGAACCCGTGGCTCACGCTTGCCATAACCCGCGGCTTCAATGCGTTCGGGTTCAATGCCTTGTTCGACAAGATATTCCACCACTTCCTGTGCACGCCGCAAAGAGAGTGTATCGTTATACTCATGGGTACCCCTGCTGTCGGTATGGGAGGCAAGTTCAATCACAATATGCGGATTGTCCTGCAAGGTTTGAACGAGGCCGTTGAGAGAATCCTTAAATTGTGTCTGAAGCTCCCAGCTGTCAAATTCATAGAGGATCTCAGGCAGTTCGATCGCTGTTACAGGAATGGGTGCAATGGATATTTCAACTTCAAACTCATGGCTTCTTTCATATCCCCTGGTCGATTCCGTGGCTCTTCCGGAAAAATATCCCGTTTTGTTGACAAGTATTTCATAATCGGTGTTTTCACGAAGTACGGTCTCATCGAAGACAAAGCTCCCGTCGGCTTCGGATTCTATCTGAAGCAGGTCCCGTCGGAACCTACCAGCTGAACATTTGCGCGCGGCACTGTGGTCTGCGTGCTGTCGTCGAGCACTACCCCACTTATAATAAACTCAACGGGAGCCTGATAGAATGAGTAAATGTCATAAATTCCCCTTCTGCCCCTGTTGGAGGTAAAAAAGCCTTCTTCCCTGCCAGGCTTGAAAACAATCCCAAAATCGTCGGCGGCGCTGTTAAAGGGTGGGCCTAAGTTCTCAGGCTCGGACCAGCCATCAGAGGTATATACTGATCTGAAAATGTCCAATCCGCCCATTCCCGGATGTCCGTCGGATGCAAAATAGAGTGTACCGTCCTCATGCACATAGGGAAACATTTCGTTCCCTTTTGTGTTGATAGTCTCGCCAAGGTTTTCAGGCCTTCCAAATTCGTCGTTTGTGGTTTGCCGTCGTGCCACCCAGATATCCTTTTCCCCTACACCTCCCGGTCTGTCTGAAACAAAGTAGAGTTCGAGCTCATCGGGGCTTATGGCGGGGTGCCCAACGGTGATGAGGCTGTCTTCGGTAAGGGACACTTCCTGGGGGTTTGCCCAGTCGGGGCCTTCGCGTGTGGCTCTGAAGATCCGGCACCCCATGCTGACACCCTCAGCGCGGGTACACCGGGTAAAGTACATAACTGTGGCCGAGGCATTTATTGACGGTGCGCCTTCGTTGTATTCGGTATTAACAGGACCTTCGTCCAGCAAATTGGGGCGGTCCCAGTTTCCTGCACGGTCCTGGTAAGAAACAAAGAAAGAACTGTGTTTGTTACCGGTCCAGGGATCTTCTTCCCGGCCCATAGCATCGTCCCGGGAAGATGCATATATTAGGGTGGTCCCCCGGTGGTCACCAAACGCAGGGGTCATATCATCGGCCGGGGAATTAAAAAGCCTCACGGCTTCCACCTCATAATCGAGAGGTTGTTCTTTAAGCTTCATAGCCAGCTCAATGGATGCCAGCCCCTGGTGTCCCCGCCAATCGTCCGGCTCTAATTCAATATAGGATTTAAAAGTTTCCCTGGCCTCATCGTACTTTTCATTCTGCATTTTTGCCTGAGCCATGTAAAGCAAAGCTACCGGATCGGGGTAATCAGCCCGTATAGCCCTTCTGAACCAGGACTCCGCCATCCGGTGATTATTTGTATACCTGTAGCACAGGCTACCTTAAACGAAAGCTCCGCCGACTTCTCTCTTTCTCCCCGGTCTAACCGGTCAATAACACGCCGGTATAAATCGATTGCCTCATGGTATTGCTGAAGCTCGAAAGCCCTTTCTGCACGCTCCAGGCGACGGCTTTGGCCGTATAGGTCAGGTGAAGAGAACAGGATCACCCCAAAGGCCAAAAGAGCGAATTTGATCAATTTATGCATAGGTAAGGAACATTAACTTCATTACTATTAGACTGCCATGATAAAAAACGCAGCAGGAGAAAAATAATTGCAGGAAAGAAGCTACTGGTCTGATGATTTTTCTTGCTCTTCATCCCTTTTGTATGGATACGGCAAATCCTGATCGTCTTTCTTGCTGTAAGATGATTCCGGCCCCGTATGGTCCTGGCTGGATTCCTTTTTTTCAACAGGTTTCTTATCATTATCAGAAGCATCTGCAGAACCGGAATCCGGGGTGTTTTTGAAGGCTTCAACCTCTTTTTTCATTTCAGATTCCATCTTTCGGGTTTCGCTTTCGACCTCCGATGAATACCTGTGAATTTCCGAATTGATCTCACGTTGCACTTTACGCACTTCTCCGAGGCCCTTCCCGAGCATGCGTGCTATTTCCGGGATCTTTTTGGGGCCGAACAACAGCAGAACCAGAAGGATGAGCATAAGTATCTCACCTCCGCTGATCCCAAAAAGTAAAATGCCCGGTGCAGCCATACGCTTTTTTTTTCACCACAAAAATAATGGTTTCCCCTGTAAATACATAACCCCGGGCAAGTGTATGTTAAGGTCAGACCGTGTGATCCTTTGCTGAGCTAAGAACCACACTCCAAACCCCGCAAATTATTTGTCCGCAGAAAGTTCAAAATTTGTACTTTTACTGACAACAAATCAGAAACATTATGTTACCATTTCAAAGGAAACTTACGAATTCGTTCTATGCCATGCTTAGCCTGCCTGCCACGGCGATGGGCTTTGGCCTGGCTGTTCAGATCGCCGCTTTAAGCTGGCTTTTAAGCACAAAGTACGGGTTAGAGATCAGCGACATTGGCCTGGTGTGGGCTACCGGACCGCTGGCTGGCATTATCGGGCAGGTTGTGGTGGGCATCATCAGTGATAATGTCTGGGTTATGAACGGGCGGCGCCGTGCCTTTATCCTGGTGGGAGGTGTGCTTGCAGCCCTGGGCCTGCTGGCCTTGCCAAATATTGGGATCATACAGGCCGGAATGGGCCTTGAAGGCGTTCTTGGGATTGCCATTGTTGTTTCTCTTAGCATAGACCTGGCCATAAATATCAGCTTCAACCCTACCCGGGCCATTATAGCCGACGTCACACCGGAAGGGCGCCCCAGAACAAAAGGATACACATGGATGCAAACCGTTTCGGGTACATTTGGTGTCCTGGCCTACCTGATTGGCGCCATCTGGGGCAACTATGTGCTGATCTATTTCGGGGTTGTACTCGTATTCCTGTTTTCTGTGATCCCGCCCTTTTTTATAAAAGAACCCAGGTACCTTGGTCAGTATGGCAAAGACGACGAAGCCGCTGCCGCTGCCAGCAAAGCAGATGCTGACAACAAAAAGGACAGCGTAAATGAAGCTTCCCTGTACGAAATAATGAAAACCATTTTGCCTCTCTGGGGATTTCTTATTTATGCATTCTATGGGATATTCAGAAGGCTGGGATTGTTTCCGGACATTCCCTACTATGGCCTGGAGATCTTTTGCGGCCTTATGACGGTTGTGGTGGTGGTGATCACCATGACACAAAAAGAAATGGGCATTTCCCGCGAAAAAGACGGCCTGATTGGTTTCAGAAAGGTGCTTGCCGCTCACTCCTTCACATGGATCGGTGTGCAAACAATGTTTATTTACCTTTTCGCTTTCGTGCGTTTCAGGGTCCCGGAACTTGCCGATGTGGATATCGATCCCGGCATACTTGAAAATGGGGCAAACGAATTAATGGAAGCAGAACGCATACAAGAGATCAACGCTACCATCGGCCGCATTGTCAACTGGAGCTTTTTCTCGCTCAACCTGGTGGCTGCCATCATCCCCGTATTGATACTTGAACCCCTTGCTGCGCGATTTGGAAGGGTCCGAACACATGCGGTAAGTATCACCATCATGACGCTGGGCTATTTAAGCATTTTACAGTTTGGATACGCTCCGGCAATGATCTATGCACTCATGGCTATTGTCGGAATCGGCTGGGCGGCAACCATTAGTCTGCCTTTTGCCATTATGTCTCAGAAAATATCCCAATCGCGCATGGGCCTTTACATGGGCTTGTTCAATCTTGCGGTGGTATTGCCGCAATTTGTATCAAGCTTTGGTGTAGGTGAACTTGTTCAGGAAGCTGAAAATAAGGGTGTAATATTTATTGTCAGTGCCCTTACTGTGGGCATCTCCGCCCTGCTTTGGTTCTTCGTTAAAGAACCCAGAGATGTTTACACGGCACATCCCGTAATAGCCGCCGAGGAAGAAGAAGAGTAACTCACACACTAAAGGTATTAAAGCGCACCGGTTCTTACCGGCGCTACTCCTATCCATCATAATGTGTGGAAACTGTGGGGACACGGTGGCGAAACTTTTCAATAAAAAAATCAATCAAAAAAATATAATTGTGACCGATCTGGGTGCATTGTGCAAACATTGGGGCAAATACTATTCTATTCATTTGAGTAAGTATGTTGCAGCTGGCTAAAAAAACAGTTTGTATGCAAATAAAAAAGAGTTACAGATTGTTATTTCCGTAACTCTTTGATTTACAAGTCGGGGTGAGAAGACTCGAACTTCCGACCCCTTGCACCCCATGCAAGTGCGCTAGCCAACTGCGCCACACCCCGATTTTGTGTTGCAAAAATAATACATCAAATCAATATAGCAAAATTTTATTCGCCTGCTGCAGCTATTGCTTGCTACTCCGCACTTCTCCACCACACTCCAAATGCCTCGGCTACGGGGCTTTCAAACTTTGCAAATAC
>LCWZ01000047.1_pt1 | contig 16137 bp, 14 predicted proteins | sample 349071 | NCBI WGS metagenome assembly LCWZ01 (sample SAMN03565344, study PRJNA281982) | anaerobic digester metagenome | biome: Anaerobic digester; feature: Alkaline_Metagenome_Assembly_B; material: Alkaline anaerobic digester sludge; isolation source: anaerobic digester run at haloalkaline...
AACCATGAACAATAAAGTAGCATTCGAAGATCTTGGCATAATTGATTACAAAGAGGCCTGGGATTACCAGGAGAAGCTTTTCAGCGGGATCATCGACATCAAGATGAGGAACAGGGTAAACCCTGAGAACCAGGAAGCCACACCCAATTACCTTCTGTTTTGTGAACATCCCCACGTGTATACGCTGGGTAAGCACGGCTCTGAGGAGAATCTGCTCGCCAACATGCTTGAGTTGAGCAACAAAAAGGCCACATATTATAAGATAAACCGCGGTGGCGACATTACTTACCACGGTCCCGGGCAGATTGTGGGGTATCCCATCCTCGACCTGGATAACTTCTCTCCCGACATCCACAAATATGTATACAACCTGGAGGAGGCCGTTATACGCACCATCGCCGAATATGGGTTGAAAGGGGGTCGCCTGGATGGTGCTTCTGGCGTTTGGCTGGATCCTGATGATCCTGCCAGGGCACGAAAGATTTGCGCCATCGGCATTCGCAGCAGCCGCTGGGTGACCATGCACGGCTTTGCATTTAACGTAAACACCGACTTAAGCTATTTCGATCTGATCAATCCCTGTGGATTTACCGATAAGCAGGCCACCTCCATGCAAAAGGAACTGGGCAGGGATATCGACATGGCAGAAGTAAAGGTGCGGGTGAAATATTACCTGGGCAAGATCATTGGGATGGAATTAGCCTGAAAATTAACTTTGCTCAGTATGCTGGCTCAAAAACTAAGTTATTTTTTTTGATGCCGCTTTTCTAATTCTTTGATCACATCTTTCCACTCCATCCCTCTCCCAATGAGGAGCACGTTTAGATGGTAAATCAAGTCGGCAGCTTCTTCAACAAAGCGCTCCCGGCTTCCTTGCTCCGCCTCTAATATCAACTCCACGGCTTCTTCGCCTAATTTTTTGGCAATGCGTTTGTTACCTGCGTGCAATAGTTTGGCTGTGTAACTTTCAGAAGATTCAGCCGATTTGCGGCTTTTCAACACCTTTTCCAGCTCAAGCAAGAAGCCGGGAGATCCTGCATTGGCCGCCGAATCTTCTTTCTTTTTGTTTACAGGAAGGTTTATCTCGCCAAAGCAGGTGTCTTTGCCCGTATGGCAAACCGGGCCTGTTGGCTCAACCCTGGCCAGCAAACAATCCTGGTCGCAGTCAGCCAATAGTTCTTTTACCAGGAGGTAATTGCCTGATGTCTCTCCTTTGGTCCAAAGCCGATTCTTGCTTCTGCTGAAAAAAGTCAGCTTTCCGCTTTTCATGCTTATGTCCAGGGCCTCCTTATTCATCCAGGCCTGCATCAGCACCACCTGCGAAACAGCGTCCTGCACAACAACGGGAAGCAAGCCCCCGACCCGGTCAAATTTTAATGTTTTAGTGATTTGAATTTTTGTCATGTTTTCGTATCTGTTTTTGTTTCTGTCTATATATCAAAAAGCCAAAATATCAAACCTATTCACCACCTTAACCTCAGCCTTAACCTTAATCTTAAATCACCTTACGGCTATATTGTGGTTTCTCAAAAAGTTTTTGACTTCTTCGATGCCGATTACTTGGTAGTGAAAAATGCCTGCGGCCAGGGCAGCATCAGCCTGGCCATCCACGAAGATATCAAGGAAATGTACTGGCAGGCCGGCCCCGCCTGAGGCGATCACCGGAACAGGAACTGTCTCTGCCACGGCCCTGGTAATATCCAGGGAGAAACCATTGCGACTGCCATCGGCCGTGAATGAGGTAAGCAGGATTTCCCCTGCACCACGGTCACAAACCTCTTTGGCCCACTCGGTAGTTCTTCTATCGGTTAGTCTTGTTCCGGCATGGCTGACCACCAGCCAGTCGCCTTCAACCTTACGGGCATCGATGGCCACGACCACGCACTGGTCACCAAAGGCGTCTGAAAGCCGTGTAATCAATCCCGGATCGCGAAGTGAGGCTGTGTTGACCGATACTTTGTCTGCTCCTTTTGATAGCAGTTTTTCGACCTCCCGCTCACTGGCAATGCCGCCACCCACGGTAAAGGGTATCGACACGGCTGCCGCCACATCTTCTACCACTTGCAAAAATGTGCTGCGCTTCTCCAGGGTGGCCGTGATGTCAAGCAAGGTCAGCTCATCGGCACCCTCTTCAGAGTATCTTGCAGCCAGCTCGACCGGATCTCCTGCATCCCTGAGGTTGACAAAGTTCACGCCTTTGACCGTACGCCCCTCTTTGATGTCAAGACAAGGAATGATTCGTTTTGTAAGCATCGTATTTTTTTTAAGTACTTTGTGCTGTACGTTCTGCCATCTATCGTGGGCACAGCACTAACGTTTGTTTTTCCAAAATTGTAAGCTGTTTACAGCTTAAGATAGTACCAACCAAACCGGTATTTTCAATGTTTGGTATCTTATGCCATGCAATTATTCCAGGTTTCTATTTATGATGCCCGCATCCATTTCAGGCAGGAGGTACGTGATTGAACAGGCTAAGGTCTTCCGCGGAAATTTTACCTTCCAGAATTGCTTTGCCGGTCACAGCAGCATAGAGGCCAAATGACTCTAACATCCTAAGGTCTGTCATGGAGGCCACGCCACCTCCGCCAATGAACCGGATCTCCGGATAACGTTCCACCAATGGCTTGTAGAACGCTGGGTCAGGACCCTGCATGGTGCCATCGCGGCTGACATCCGTGACAGAGACATAACGCCATCCTGCTGCCATGAGGGCCTCCACAGCCCCATCTGTTTCGAGGCCGGAAAGCTGTTGCCATCCCTTAACGGCTACTTTGCCCTTTTTGATGTCAACGGCAGCAATGAGCGATTCCTGGCCAAAACTTTCGATACATCGTCCGGGCACATCAGGACGGGAGAACAGGAAAGTCCCCAAATTGACCTTTTGTGCCCCAGCTGACAAAACCTCACCTGTCGACTGCATGCTGCGGATTCCGCCTCCATAATCTACCTTTAGCGAGGTTTCCGTCGCAATTTTTTCAAGTAGCTTCAGGTGGACAGGTTTGCCCATCCTGGCTCCGTCCAAGTCTATGAGATGCAGGTGGGTAATCCCTGCATCTTCAAATGCTTTGGCGAAATCCAGGGGATTTTTCGAATACGTTTTTTTCTGGTTAAAAAGTCCTTTTACCAAACGGACGCAAGATCCGTCCATGATGTCAATGGCTGGTATGGCAATCATAGGTCTATAAAATTTTGTAAGATTTGCATGCCTGGCTTACCACTCTTTTCAGGGTGAAACTGTACGCCAAAAAACTTATCCTTGCTGCAGGCTGCTGTAAATGCCTCGCCGTATTGGCAAAGACCTATGGCCTGGCTGCTTTGGGGCATGTAATAACTGTGCACGAAATACACGTGGCTTCCTTCGGGCACATCTTTAAACAAGGGCCCTTTAAGGCCATAAAGGCTGTTCCACCCCATGTGTGGGATTTTGAAGTTACCCGAAAACCGTTTGATTTTTTCCTGAAATATTCCCATGCCCTCCATATCGCCTTCTTCCGACGAGTCTGCCATGAGTTGCATGCCAAGGCAAATGCCAAGCACCGGTCCTTTAAATGACTGTATGGCTTGATCCATATCCTTTCCTTTCAGGATGTTCATCGCGGCCCTGGCATGCCCTACACCCGGGAATATCAATTTGTCTGCTTTCTTCAGCTCATCTGGGTAAGCAGCCAATCCGGCTTCCAGGCCCAGGCGCCTGAAGGCATACCGCACGGAAGCAATGTTTCCGGCTTTGTAGTCTATGATTTTTATGTGTTGCTTCATTGTTAGAAGAATGTCGAAATATCAAAATGTCGAAATGTCTAAAAGTCTAAAAGCCATGGCCTTTTGCACCTCTTCTCAACCTTAATCTTAACCTCAATCTTAACCTTAACCTTAACCTTAACCTTAATCTCCCGCTCAAAGCCTTTCCTTCGTAGAGGGCATGATATCCGAGTGATTTCTCGCAACTGCCATTTTCAGGGCACGCGAAAAGGCCTTAAAAACAGCTTCCACTTTATGATGATCATCCTCTCCGCTGGCTTCCACATGCAGATTACATTTCGCAGCATCGGCAAAAGACCTGAAAAAGTGCTGAAAGAGGGTAGCTGGTACATTGCCGATTGCTGATCCGGAGAAGGGGACATCCCATTTAAGAAAGCTCCGTCCACCAAGGTCTATCAATACTTTGGCCCGACTATCGTCCATGGGCAATTCAAATCCGTACCGGTCTATACCTTTTTTGTCGCCAAGTGCCTGGCGGAATGCCATACCCAGTGATATGGCGGTATCTTCCATGGTATGATGCGGGTCTACTTCCAGATCACCCCTGGCATCGACTTCCAGATCCATCATGCCATGTCGGGCAATCTGTTCAAGCATGTGATCATAAAATGGAATTCCTGTTGAGATGTTTGCATAACCCCGGCCATCCAGTCTTATCCTTACCGTTATGCTGGTTTCTGCGGTGCTGCGTTGGATGGTCGCTTCCCGAGCCTTTTGACTGTCAGATGTATTTTGCTTCATCTCATGTTTGCTTTGCTGTTTTGGCCCTGTGACTGATCCCGTGCCATCCCGTTGAAGCAACTTGGTAGTTCCAAAAGATTTCCACGCTTGTATCATTAACTGATTTTCTTCAGCCGTACCTGTGGTGATACGCAAACATCCCTGGCAGCCGGGCTCTTTGCTGCGGTTACGCACGATAACCCCTGATCGGGCCAGGTGACGATAAAGCACATCAGCGTCGGCAACTTTGACTAAAAGGAAGTTGGCGTGTGAAGGATATACCTTTATGGTTAATGGCAATGAGGCAATGATGTCGGCAAGTTGATCCCGGGAAGCCCTTATGCTTTCCACGTTCATCCGGTAGATAGCATGGCTGTTCAGTGCTTTTTCCGCCAACCTGATGGCCGGGGTGCCCAGGTTATAGGGGAAACTGATCTTTTCCAACACACTGATAATCTCAGGTGAAGCGTATGCTACGCCAATCCGTGCACCTGCCAGTCCATAAGCCTTTGAAAAGGTTTGCAGAACGGCCAGGTTGGGATATTCTTTGAGCAGCGGAAGCACGCTTTGGTCCGGGCAGAAATCAATGTAGGCCTCGTCAACCACTACAATGCCCTTAAAATGCGTAAGCAGCTCCCGTATGGTTTCCGTTTTTTGTACATTGCCTGTAGGATTATTGGGATGACAGATGAACATCAGCCTGGTGCCAGTGCTCAACTTGCTTAATGCCTCGCGGGGTTTGACATAAAATTCCTCGTCCAGGTCAGCGGTAATCACCTCCAGGTTGTTTACCCTGGCACGGACACCGTACATGCCAAATGTTGGGGGAAAAACCATGACCTGATCTTTCCCAGGCCGCAAAAACACCGCATCATCATGTCAATGATTTCATCGCTGCCATTACCCAGAAAAACGCTTTCTGGTTCCACGCCTTTCACTGCGGCCAGTTTTTCCCGAAGTAGTTTTGGTTGCTCAACCGGGTAACGGTTTACGTTCCCGGGCATGTCCGGAAGGGGTTGCGGCAATTCGTTCGCATCCAGGAAGACTGATCCCTCTCCCTGCAGCTCATCCCTGGCTGAAGCATAGGGAATCAGTTCTGCAATATGTTCCGGAATGATTGATTTTAGATTGAAATTCATAATCCATTGTGTTGATGATTCAACAGTGTCATATCTTCGTTACTTTATCCGGCCCAATACTTGATCTTGTACCGGGCCGCTGCAACATAAAACCCTAACATGGCTAGTGCTGTGCGCAGTTTGGCATTTTTGAGCTGAGAAAAAAACTCTGCAAATTAACCTACACGGCAGCACTAACACGACGCTAGCCTGTTTGTGTTCGTTGAAGGATGGCATTGGCGTGGGCATCCAGCCCTTCTGCGCGCGACAACTGCAGTACTGTGGGTGCCAGTGCCATCAATCCTTCCCTGCTGATTTCCTGTGTGGTAATGCTCTTCATGAAGGCTGCAGTAGTAATGCCACTCCAGGCCCTGCTGGCACCCCCGGTTGGAAGGGTATGGTTGGTACCGCTGGCATAATCCCCAACCGATTCAGGACTGAAATTTCCAATAAAAACGGATCCCGCATTGGTAACCTGCTCAGCAAGGTCAGATGCATTCTCCACAGCCAGAATAAGGTGTTCCGGCCCGTAATGGTTGCTGATCTCCATGGCTTGCGTGCTATCTGTCACACAAATGGCCAGCGCGTGTGTCAGCGCCGAAAGGATGGTATCCCCGCGCGACAGGCTTTCAAGTTGTATCTTTATTGCCTCAACTGTTTTATTGATCATGTCCATGCTGGTGGCCAGGAGGACCACCTGGCTGTCATTCCCATGCTCAGCCTGCGACAACAGGTCGGCGGCCACATACGCAGGATTGGCTGTATGGTCTGCAATTACCATCACCTCTGAAGGACCCGCCGGCATATCTATGGCGAGGCCCCGACCGGCCAGTTGCATTTTTGCGCTTGTCACCCAGGTATTGCCCGGCCCAAATATTTTGTCCACCCTGGGGATGCTATCCGTGCCCAGTGCCATAGCTGCAATGGCCTGGGCGCCGCCTACCCTGAACACACGCGTGTTAAACAGCCCCAGGGTAAATAGCAGTTCGGGTGAGGCTCCGGGTGGCGTGCATACAATGATCTCATCACAACCGGCTATCGTAGCCGGTATGGCCGTCATTAATACAGTAGAAAGCAAGGGTGCAGTTCCCCCTGGGATATAAAGCCCTACCCTCTTTATGGCCGTGTATTTGATGCTGCATCTCACGCCGGGCATTGTTTCCATAGAAAAAGGTTTTGGGAGTTGTGCCTCATGAAAGCCCCGTATGTTTTTTATGGCCTGGCTTATGGCGCTTCTCAAATGTTCATCCACATCGCTGCCAGCGTGCAAAAGCTCGGACCGGGGAATCTCAAACTGTGGTGAAACATGCCCGTCAATCTCCTGACAAATTTCACGTAAGGCCTCATCTCCGCCATTTTCTACACGACGGATAATCTGACATACCTTTTCCTCCCTTTCCGGCAGATCCTCTAAAGGTCTTTTGAGTATTTTATCATACTCCCCAGGCGTAATGTGAGGGATGATGTTCATCAATGGCCCTGATGGGGATGCCTGTTTTTGTTTATCCATGGGTTCATGCATTTTATGTTTTGTACAATTCAGTGTAGTATGCTAAGGACCTCTTTGTTCTTCGGCAATTTCTTTTAATGGCTAACCGCCTTTTCAATGCTAGTTACACCATCTCAGGCGACCATTTTCTCTATGGGAACCACCAGGATGCCTTCGGCTCCCATAGCTTTCAACCGGTCGATCACTCCCCAAAAATCATCTTCGCCGATGACAGAATGCAGAGAATACCAGCCTTTTTCGGCAAGCGGCATCACGGTGGGACTTTTGATGCCGGGGATAAGGGAAATGATCTGTTCCAGGTTGCTTTCAGGCGCATTAAGCAGGATATACTTGTTGTGTGCTGCTCTCTTCACAGAACGGATCCTGAAAAGCAGCTGATCTAATAAACTCTGCACCTCCTTTGGTAAGTTGGTGCCAGAGATCAAGACCGCCTCGCTCTGCAAAACCGTTTCGACTTCCTTAAGCCCGTTGCTTAGTAAGGTGCTGCCTGAGCTGACAATCTCAAAAATGGCATCAGCCAGGCCCAAACCCGGGGTTACCTCAACAGATCCACTGATGGGATGAATCTCAGCTTTCAACCCGTTTTCCATAATGAATTTTTCAAGCAAAACAGGATAAGATGTAGCAATTCTTTTACCGTTGAGTGCTTCTCTACCCGGATAATCCATATCCCTGGGAATGGCCACTGACAACCTGCATCTTGAAAAGCCCAGGTTTTCAATCACGTCCACCTGCTTGTTTTTCTCCAGCACCTCATTCATTCCAAGGATGCCTGCATCTGCAACGCCATCCTCTACATATTGCGGAATGTCATCGTCGCGCAGAAAAATCAGCTCAAGAGGAAAGCCATTGGATTTGGCCATTAGCTTATTGTTTCCGTTCTGAATTCGTATGCCACATTTTTTTTAGAAGCTTGATTGAATCTTCACTGAGCCGGCCACTTTTTTGAATGGCCACCGTCAATTTTTCCATTTGCATTTTAGTTTCTGTTATTGAATAAAAAAAGGGGCTTCCTTTTTGGCGGCCCCCTTTGCTTGTTGTCTTAATTTGTTTATTGATAAGTGAACATACCCGATATGGTCCGCCGCCTGTGGTAGGGATGGTTCATAGGATGGGTATGATGCATTGTTCTCATTTTTTTTCGTCTTTGTTGTTTAGGCCTGCCTGTTTGGATTCTTCCTTGCTTAGCCTATATTCATTCAATGTATTTGCCTGTTTGCATGCTTTTCTGGCATGACTGTCTGTTTTCGCAAGCTGTTGCACTAGTCAAAAAAAAGCCCCGGTGTTTGCCGGGGCTTGTAATCATTCGTGGCTCTTCCTTATCCACTGTAGCACCGTTCAACACCTTTGGGGTTGAATTGTATGATGATGCTGATGATGGAAAGTATTGCCCATGATATTTTTTTTGATGGAACAAAAGTAATGCTTTTTTAATAAAACCAAAATAATTCGCACTTGTTCAATTCTGATTCATGCACATTCCTGCAATTCACTCCTTGATTTTTACAAGTTCGTCAAAAAAACCGGGATACGATTTGTTTACGACTTCTGCCTGCTCAATGCTTACGGGTCCCTGGCCGCCCAGGGCGGTAACAGCGGAAGCCATTGCGATCCGGTGATCTCCGTGTGAATGAACCCTTGTTGCAATTGGTTTTCCACCGTTAATGCACATGATATCCTGATCAATACGGATGTCGATGCCCATATTGGAAAAGACCCCGGTAAGTGTTGTTGCCCGGTCGCTTTCCTTGGTTCGCAGGCGGTTAACGCCTTGTATCCTGCTCGTTCCGCTACAATGTGCAGCCAGGGCAACCAGAGGAGGGAAGAGATCCGGACAATCGGTAGCGTCAAATGAAAATGCTTTCAACTCCCCTTTGGCGGCAAGGATTTTATCGGCACGACAAGAAGTCACCGCTCCCGATGCTTCGAGGGCTTCCAGTATGCGTTTATCGCCTTGGGTTGAATCCATCCGCAAATTGTAAACGACCACCTCACCGGCAATGGCTCCTGCCACTAAGAAAAAAGATGCTCCGCTCCAATCGCCTTCGACCTGGAATTCACCTGCCGAATAAGTTTGTCCGCACGGGATAAAAAAGTCCTTATACCCGTCGCGAAATATTTCCACACCGGCTTTTTGCATCATTTCAACGGTCAAATCGATATATGGTTTACTTTTCAGGTGGTGTACATGGAGGTGAAGATCGTTTTTGGCAAGAGGGGCGGCAAGCAATATACCAGTGAGGACTTGGGAGCCCTGCGAACCATCAATCTGCACATGTCCACCCTGAACGGGCCCTTTAATATAGAGGGGAAGTTTTCCCTGGGTGGTGGAACACTGCGCGCCCAAGGCCTGCAACGATTTGGCCGTTACTTCCATGGGGCGCTTCATCAGGCTTCCCCGGCCTGTCAATCTTACCTCCTCAGAAAAAGTGGAGGCAATGCCTGCAAACATCCTGGCTGACAAACCCGACTCTCCGCAGTTTAGTGGTGCCAGAGGCCTCCTCATTCCACCTTTTACATGCCAAAGTTCGCCATCCCAGTGAATGCTTGCACCTAATTTGCGGCAAACATCAATGGCCACCAATACATCATCTGACTGCCCCGGGTTAATGATGCGAGAACTGCCATTGGTCATGCTGGCAATGGCAAAGGCTCTTTGCGCAACGCTTTTGGAGGGAGGTGCCTGGATGGCTCCGCTAACCTGAGAAGGCCAACTTGTTTCTGTCATTGCTTACTGTGATGTGGCGTTGGTGTTTTTATCATCATTTACTCCAACACGTTAATATATGTATCCTGGCAAGTTAAGATGAATTTTTGAATGTGGCTGCCAAAAGTTGCTCAAAAGATGTCGGTGTCAACTGTTGCCGGACATCACTCATCGCTTTTTCAGGTTCAGGATGTACTTCAATCATCAGGCCATCGAAACGCATACCCATTGCCCGTCGGGTGATGTGCGGGATAAGTTCACTATTCCCGGCAATATGGCTTGGATCACACAGAACAGGTAAGCCGGGGAGTTGTTTTTTCAGCCAAACCGGAATCGCCCACAGGGGAATGTTCCGGTAGCGGGTCTTTGCACAGCTTGAAAACCCCCTGTGGATGGCCATAATATCCTTTATTCCTGCAGTGCTGATTCTTTCAATGGCACCAAGCCATAGGCCAGCGTCCGGGTTAACCGGGTTTTTGATACATACTTTTACATCAGCTCCCTGCAATGCATTCGCAATTTCCTGTGTGGCAAAAGGATTGGCAGTTGTCCGTGCGCCGATCCACAAACAGTCGATGCCGTATTTAAGGGCCTCATACACATGTGTAGTGGTTGCCACCTCCGTAGCCGTTTTCAACCCTGTTTCTTCCTTAACGAGCTTAAGCCACTGAAGCCCCTTGTTGCCTACGCCTTCAAAATTACCGGGTCGGGTCCGCGGCTTCCAAATGCCAGCACGAAAAAAGTCAGTATGGCCACCTGCAGCCAGCATACCGGCTACCCGCATTAGCTGTTCCTCCGATTCAGCGCTGCAAGGTCCCGCAATAATCAGTTGCTTCTTCCCGGCAGGAGTTCGTTTTGACTGCTGCACGTTTTGTTCTTTTATTTCCATGATGGCATCGTTCACTTTATTACTGTTTCAATTTTGTTTGATTCCCTGATGAGTGCAATCATTTTATGGCTATCCATCTCTACAAGATGATCTTTAAACAATTCAAGCTTATTGATATAAGACTGCAAAACAGCCAAAATATGCTGATTGTTTTGCTTGAAAATAGGGGTCCACATCTCTGCGGAACTTTTTGCAAGCCGCACGGCTGAGGTAAATCCTCCTCCGGCAAGTCGACAAATGTTACCCTGATCCTTTTCGTTCTCCTGCACACACAATGACAAGGCAAAAGAGGCAAGGTGCGACAGATGAGAAACATAAGCTGCACTTGCATCATGAGCAGCGGGGTCCATATGGGTGATGCGCATATTGAGCATCTGAAATAGGTGATTGATGCGTGCAACAGCTTCTGCATCGCTATCCTCTTTGCCGCAAATGATCAGGTAGTGATTGTCGAACAAGCCGCTGATGGCTGCTTCAGGACCAGACTTCTCAATTCCGGCCATGGGGTGTGCGGCCACATAAGCCTTCCTGTTTGGATGATTGTGCACACAGGAAATAATCTCTGCCTTGGTGGATCCTGTATCTGTAACCACTTTATCGCTTCCCTGTATCAGGTCGAGTATCCCTGGCAATAAGCGTTTGATGACATCCACGGGGGTGCACAACACTATGATTTCAGATGTTTCAACAGCTTCCTCCAGGGATAAGGCTTCATCAATGATGCCTTGTTGAAGCGCTGTTGCCAAGTGGTCGGAATTGACGTCAACACCGATAATCTTCCGGGCGAAGCCTGTCCTCTTTAAATCAAGGGCCATTGATCCGCCAATCAGTCCAAGGCCTATAATACATATTGTTTCCGCATTTTTCATAAGTTTATATTTTGTTACGCAGCCCAAGTGCTGTGTTTACACGTGCACATAACCATTTCTCCTTGAATCAATTTTTTGGGCATGGATTTTAAAAGGCTTTCATTTTATTGGGTTGCGTTATTGATGGACAAAAAAAAGCCCCGCTGCGGCGGGGCTAATGAGTTAAAGACAATATGATTTCCGGCACATAGATCTGTCAGCCCCTTTGATATTTTACAAAGTAGTAATAGTAGCTGATGTAATATGTGCGGCTTATGCTGGTCATGATTTCCGAATTGATTTGCAATAGTAAAAACTTTTTCCGTAAAAAACAATAAGCCAAGAAAAAATGTTTTTTTGCATGGTTCGATAGTTACCTGATCTTTTGCCGCGCTTATTTTTTCACAGGGGCATTCTTCAGCACCTCCAGCGTTAGGTCCCAGAACTTCTCCACACTGGCGATCTCGATGCCCTCATCCGGAGAGTGTGCTCCCTTGATCTCGGGGCCGTAGGATATCATGTCCATGCCCGGATATTTCTCGCCGATGATACCACATTCAAGCCCTGCGTGGATAACCAGAACTTCCGGATTTTCGTTGAAAAGTTTCTTATAGGACTGCTTCGTGACTGCCAGAATACCGGAGTCCATATTGGGTTCCCATCCGGGATAGCCGTCGCCGTGTTTTACCCGGGCACCAGCCAAGTGGAACACGCTGGCTACCATATCGGCAATATCGCGCTTGGCGGTTTCTACGGAGCTTCGCTGGCTGGTAACCACTATGATCTCCTTTTGGGTGGTTTTCACTGAGGCAAGGTTTGTGGATGTTTCCACAAGGTTGGGGATGTCGGCAGACCAGGCCATCACGCCATGAGGGCAGGCATAAAGCGCATTTAAGAGCGCGTTTTGCGTTTTGCTGTCAATCAATGACGCAGGCATTTCCGCCTCCTGCACGTCTACTTTGATGTCCGGCTCATTGGTCTTCATGGCAGCCTGTATCTCGGCTCCCAGTTCGACACACAGGTCCCTGAATGCTTTTTTATTGCGCTTGGGCACGGTAACCAGGGCAAAGGCCTCCCTGGCAATAGCATTATGCAGGTTTCCACCACGATAGTCGGCTATCCTGATATCATGCATCCTCTCTGCATTCCAAAGAATGCGATTGATAATCTTAATGGCATTGCCTCTTCCACGATGGATGTCGTCTCCCGAATGCCCTCCCTTCAATCCGGTTACAGAGAGCCTGAACGCGTCGTGATCTTTTTCTGCCTCCACCTGTTGTTTATCAAAAGTGATCAGGGTATCGATACCCCCGGCACAGCCGATAAACAACTGACCGTCGTCCTCTGAATCAAGGTTAAGCAAGATACGGCTGTTCAGCATATCCTTTTCAAGGTTAAAGGCACCGGTAAGCCCGGTTTCTTCATCCACGGTAAACAAGCACTCGATCGGGCCGTGGGCGATATCATCAGCTTCCAGCACGGCCAGCTGGGCAGCCATTCCAATGCCATCGTCGGCACCCAGGGTAGTTCCTGTACCACGTACCCAGCCATCAACTATCCTGGGCTTAATAGGATCCTTCTCAAAGTCGTGATCGACACCTTCGTTTTTCTCACAAACCATATCGACATGGCTTTGCAGCACGATGGACTCCCGATCTTCGTACCCATTGGTAGCAGGCTTGCGGATCACAAGGTTCCCCGCCTTATCCTGCACATATTCCAATTCATGTTTTTTTGCAAAATCAATCAGAAAAGCCAGGATGCGTTCTTCTTTTTTCGAAGGGCGTGGTATCTGGCAAATGTCTTCAAACAACTCCCATAATCTTTTGGGCTGTAGATCCCCCAGTACTCGTTTCATAAATGTATGTGTTTATGTTAGCATGCGAATATACGAATTAATTTGCTGATGTTTTGTTAATTTTGCCCCCTGTAATTACATATGGTTTGGCGGTAGGCCGTGGAAAGAAGAAGTAAGAAGTTAGAAGAAGGAAAAAGAATGTCGCATCCTGAGATAGGGTTACTTCCATGACAAAAATCAAACGCACAGGAGGATAATTATTCCGACGTTTCGGTGTTTCGACATTTTGACATTCATTATAAACACATTAAACGCCCATGACAGGATTTTTGACACACAGGGGGATGATTATTGTCACGGGGGCGTTCAGACTAAGTAGGTTTTTGGCTATTGGCTATTGGCAAGAAAGCCAAAAGCTAAAAGCCAATAGCCAACAGCAGTTCTACTGAAAACATATACACCTGATAACCAATTAGTTGAAAAATATAAACACATGAAGCTCCCATGACAGGATTTTTGACACACAAGAGGATGATTATTGGAACGTTTCGACGTTTCGACATTTTGACCGTTGCAACACAACCCCTGAACTTTTGACAAGGGTATAAATGCCTCAATAACAACTTGTTGGAGAACAAACAGATGAAAACACCATGGAAGGATTATTGATCGTTATTGCCGTGATGCTGCTTTTTGCAGTGATTGCTTCAAGCCGTTTCCGGATGCTCAGAAAAATGGCTGACCAGGTCTTCAATGCTTTTGAAAAGCCTGCGCTTGAAAGGTATGAAATGCTTTCCCGTTTTATTTCAGAAAACAGGGACCTGGAAGGCATTCAAAAGCAAGCCAGGGACATACGGCAACTGGAGGCTTTATTGGATCAGAAGAATAAGGAAGCTCTGTCTGTTAACCAGCAGGTGGAATTGGAAAACAAGGTCTCATCGCTTGAGGATCAATTGCTCAAAAAGTTAGCAGAGGACAACACACTTTCAAACAAACAATGGGAGGCAGTATCAGAACTGCGTGAAGTTCGTGATAAGCTGGACCAGATAAAAAAGCAGTACAACGACACGGTTATTCACTATAACAATGCGGTGTATTTGTTCCCCTCAAACGTTTTTGCCCTTGTATTTGGTTACAATCGCAGAAAAACTTTTAAGCCGGCAGAGGAGTAAGGGCGCAGGACCGTATTTCTTAATTTTTTCATCAAAAAATAAGCACCACATGGCACCAAAAAAAGCAGTTCATCCTTTCTGGAGGTTTCTGAAAAGTTACGGCATCATTACATTTGCCCTTTTTGCCAATGCCCTTGCCTGGACGGCGTTTTTACTTCCTTCGGAAATCGTTGGAGGCGGCATTACCGGGCTGTCAGCTTTGATTTATTATGCCACCGGGATACCGGTAGCTATCTCGCTGATCATCATGAACCTCATTTTGCTAAGCATTGGTGTTAAGGCGCTGGGATTTGGCTTTGGGATAAAAACGGTTTACAGTGCGGTCGTGCTGGCTTTCTTTTTTGGCCTGTTGCAGCCGTTGATTACAGAGCCTGTTGTTGACGACCGTTTTATGTCGGCCATCCTGGGGGGTATTCTTGGAGGTGCATCTGTTGGCCTTGTGTTTACCCAGGGAGGAAGCACGGGGGGCACTGACATCATTGCCATGCTCATTGCGAAATACAGGAACATCAGCCAGGGTCGTATTATCCTTTATCTCGACCTCATAATTATTTCCTCATCCTATTTCCTTTTCCAGTCGCTGGAGGTTATGGTATACGGTTATGTGACCATGGCGGTGGCATCCTATTCTATAGACATGTTGTTGATGGGTCACCGCAGAAGTGTGCAGATGTTTATTTTCTCTCCGAAATATGAAGAGATCGCTGAAAAGATCGCCAACGACATTGGCAGGGGCATTACTTTGCTAAACGGCCAGGGCTGGTATAGCAGGGAAGAAAGTGCTGTGCTGGTGGTGGTGGTACGCAGGCATGAGAGTTCCATGGTGTTTCGCACCATTAAAGAGGTCGACCCGGATGCTTTTATCTCCGTAGCGAATGTAATGGGGGTTTATGGGAAGGGGTTTGATCCGATAAAGTATTAGAGACGAAAGGACGAAAGGACAAAAAGACAAAATGTCTAAATGTCGAAAAGTCAAAAGGTCTAAAAGTCCGGGTCTGCGGTGTCTTTACATTGATTTACAAATACCTCGGGTAACTTCGGACAGCCCACGTGCTGTCCCTGCTAACCTCAAACCCATTAAACCCCAAGCCCAAAGCCAACAAACCTTAGCTCTGCAACATTTTTTATGCCATATCCCGGCAAGCAAACAGACTCCTCACAGAGTTCGGAATAACGCAAATTCGCATTTACATTTAAAAGAAACGATCAGGAAATACCCCCTGAACATAGCCAAAGAACCCTTCCATTAGCACATTGGCACATTAGCACATTACCCTGCCTCAACAATTGAGTTTAACATTTCCGAAAGGGTGGAAAACCAAAAAAGCCCCTACCCTGTTGGATAGAGGCTTTTATAAAATCCGGCGACGACATACTCTCCCGGGACGAACCCAGTACCATCTGCGCGGGCAGGCTTAACGACTCTGTTCGGAATGGGAAGAGGTGGACGCTGCCGCTATAGTCACCTAAAAGACTGTTCAGGAGGGAGTTGGGAGTTTTGAGTTGTGAGTTGTGAGTTGCGAGTTGCGAGTCCCGGGGGATGGCAACTCCATTGCCCTGCACATAACTGTTAGAAAACCTCCCGACAAACGAGCGGTCAGTCCAACCAACATATC
>LCWZ01000053.1_pt1 | contig 15128 bp, 17 predicted proteins | sample 349071 | NCBI WGS metagenome assembly LCWZ01 (sample SAMN03565344, study PRJNA281982) | anaerobic digester metagenome | biome: Anaerobic digester; feature: Alkaline_Metagenome_Assembly_B; material: Alkaline anaerobic digester sludge; isolation source: anaerobic digester run at haloalkaline...
ATAAAATTATATGGCTCGTGACGTTACCATCCATGTGGTACTGTTTGAATAACTCCAGCGTTTAATCTCCAGATCATCACAGATCTCAGAGAGGATCGCGAGATTGGTCCCGACCTCTTTTGAGGAGAGGCCAAGATCACGGGCAATATATTTGGACTTGAAAAAATGCCGCCCCTTCTGTATACCCCCTCGCAGGTATCTCAATATCAGGTCCTGCGTCTCGTTATACTTGTTTCGGATAGAACCTGGTACAGTCATATGCCTAACCCCGTGTTACTTTTAACCAACCTTATATAAATTAATTGTGGTGGAGAAGAAAAAACGTAAATCTCATTGAACAGCTGCATCTCCAATCTTGTTTATCAGCCGTTCGATCACCTCAGATCTCATCCCCTCGACAAACTTGATACTCCCGACAACAAGGTGTCCTCCTCCCGAAACACCGCCACCTGCAATCTCTGAACGGAGTTCCCTGACCATCTGCGGGATATTCATCAGCACGCCGCGTGACCGGAGCACCACAAAATCAGGGCCAAGACCGAGAGTTACAACTGGTTCACCTTCATACTTTGTGCAGAGGACATCATGTACTTCGCCTGATGTCTTGCCAGGAGGCGGAAATGTAAACCGGTGTGCGTACATCTCGACATCGGCGATGAAGAGATGCGCTCCTGACTGAAGCGTGCGGTGTTCGACATGCGGCATCAATGTCTTCACCTGATCAGTTATGGCTGCTTCTGCCTCCTCAACAAGAAGTGAAACAAGCTTTGTGTGGATATGTGGCCTTTTATTAAGGTTAAGGATATCCTTGACGATCTCGCGGCCGTCATTGAACCTGAGCCAGAACTGTTCATAATCCAGGGCGAGTGCGATCTTCTTGCATTCCTCAACCGGGTATGCATCAGCAACCAGGGCAAGGTACTGAGGCAGTTCGGGCGAATCGCTCCGGTCTGCAACCCCGGCAATGGCAGGAAGATGGCGGATATCTGATTCAACATCCGGGTTGATCATCCTGGCAAGTTCGGTACCGATCATCCCGGCAGTGAGGCCAAAATCGCCTCCGACATGGTATGGGTTCACATGCGCTTTGAGAAACTGGTCAACGATCTCATCAGGATGGTGGTGATCAGCAACAACGATATCAAGATCATATACCTGTGCAATTCTGTATGAAGGCATGTCCTCCTCGGTTGAACCATTGTCCATCAAAAAGATGAGAGGGAGTTTCTGGCCAAACCGGACACTATCCTTGAGCATGAAATCCAGATCACGGGTAATATCCTCGATCTCATAGAATGGTGCTTTTGAGGGGGAGCGTTTGAACAGGTAATATTCAGAATCAGCATCAGATGCATGCTCCCGGATCAGGGCAACAACTGCTGTTTCGACTGCTGCAGACGGCAGATATGCCGTCTGCATCGGCATGGTGGCGAAGGATGATGGGCTGCTGGGTAAAGACCGCCCGCCTGATGATCCCTGCGAGTTTCTGCATCTCCGGCCTGAGTTTTGTCAGCACCTCACTCTCGACAAGAAACGGGATGTCTGCTGGTTCTGACCGCAGGTCAAGAGCCGCCTCAATCCGTCCCCTGACTTCGCCCGCCTCATTTCCTGTGAGAACATCCAGGGACGAAACCTCGATCTGAAGCTGGTTATTCCGCTTCATCACCTCGCCTGAGACCCGAACGATATCGCCGGTATTTGCAGCTGGATAAGCCCTGACACCGGCTTCTATGAAAGCAGCGGCATTTTCCGTTCCGGTCTCATCGATAATGGTGAAGATGGTCGGCCCGCTCGTCTGTTTAATCTGGGCCAGTTCTCCTTCAATGGTGACGCGACGGCCAATCTTTCCTCCAATATCTGAGAGCTGTGTTGTCTTGATGGATCGGGTGACAAGCAGAGTCGAATAATCGTCAAGAGCCACTTCATGGAGATCGATGTTGCCGTTTGGGCGGATCTGTGCCACCAGCACGAGGATCTCCTCCCGCTCCCGGTGTTGCGTTACGGCATTGCTCTTATGAACCAGTCCTTTGACAGAATTGTTCAGCATCACAAAAGTCCCAAAGTTCGCAAACCCCTGGACCTTCCCGATGTAGATATTCCCCTGCTGTACATCTTCAATCTCGCATCCCGGACCAAGTTTATAGACCGTCTCTTTTTCATTTGTCATTGATAAACTCCATTATTATTCACTATGTGGTGCACAGAGCGCCAGTAACCTGCATTCGCCATCACGGCGTCCCTTTGCGATGATCAGATCACCCGCATAGAGCCGTATATGCTTTCGTGGACGGTAAATCCATGTATCTCCGCGTTTGACTGCAAGGATGATCATACCGGTGACAGCGCCAAGTGACGCCTCTTTCAAACTCTTCCCGGCAAGATCTGATCCTTCCTGCACCTCAATTTTTGTAATGATCTCATCAGATTCCCGGATAATCTTCTGGAAAATCGGTGGAATCTCAATATCCCTTCTGATCACATCGACGACAAAGAAAGCCGCACTGCAGATCCCATCGGCAAAGGCTGCCATATGAAGGAGGCCCCGGAGGCTCTCCACATGCTGGATGCGTTTTGCAGCTTCAAGGACCCAGAGTTCAAGGCGAAGCCGCATTGAGTCCATGCGTTCGTTGAGCCAGACCACCTCTTCAGCGATGTCCTGACTGTCAAAGAGGAGCGCGGTATAGGCAAGTCCAACAGCAAGCTCACTGATATTCTTCATCTCAACGATGAGAAAAACGGCACGGTCAAGGTCATCGACGACATCCCCGATTGCAAAATCGATATATGGCGGATCAATTCCTGCCAGCGAACAGAGGTGAGCAATACCGTCCTGTGGCCCTTTTGCAATGATAATATCCCCATTCTCAAGACGGGAGTGCTTATCAGGATCATAGATCCAGACCCGGCCCCGACGTATCGCAATGATCCTCATACCGGTTGTGCTCTGGAGACGGATATCCCCGATCACAACGCCATCAAGATCAGATCCTGGTTTAACCTCGATGCGGATGGTCACCTCTTCTGCCTCAGGGAGGGCAAGCCTCATCCTGTTTGGGATCTGGATATCCTTGAGGAGCACCTTTGCGATATCTGAGGCGGCATTTGATATCCGCTCTGCCCCCTCGGCGATCTGCAGAAGGCCGCTCATCGATTCAGCTTCCTCCATCCTCCGCGCGCCAAGAATACTGGTGATCCGCGCCTGGTAGAGGAGCAGGTTCATCGACTCCTCGAGGGTGATCACCTCGGCTGCAATCTCTTTGCTCTCAAAAAGGATCGCAGAATATGCCAGATCGACCATCAGCTCAGAGACATCCTTCATCTCAATAAGGACATCTTTGAAGTTGACAGGCTGACGATCAGGTTCAAACATCTACACTATTCCTCTCTCTATCACTACTTATCATTATAGCAGGAGATATATCATCAATATAAGGACACTCGCACCAACGAGATCAATTGCGCTTGTGACAACCGGAATGCCGAAGTTGTCAGGATCATAGCCCAATGAATAGGAAACGCTTGCCGTCAAATATGCAAGCCAGTTCAGGCCTGTTATGACGATGAGACCAGATACCATCGTAACAACCACCATCATGAAAAGCCCGGGTGACTCAAGGTGCATGAGAACTGCAGCAGTATGCGCGATTGCAGCCATCAGGGGGAGGATCAGGATCGCATACAGGTAGTTTCAAAAAACCCTGAGAAGACCTCCCGGCCCGGTATCAGTTTCGGCGTGATAATACCCATATGCATCCCGCTCGCCAGCCGGGAGCATATAATACCTCCGATTGCACCGCATCCATTCATAAACGGCGGGATCAGGATAAGGAGCGCGGCGGTTGCAACAAGTTCTTCGAGCCCTTCTGTATAGATCACCCCCGCAAGAATCCCAAGGACACAAAGGGGTGTTAGAAGTGATACTCCTTCATAGGTGATCGAACGGACACTATCGGTCCTGACCGCTTTGAAAACACTCACAACAAACAGGATGCATACAATCACAAAGAGGAGAGACTGCCAGAATGAAGGGAGGTTTACAATAACAAGAGCTGAAATGACCAGCAGAGGAAGGGTAATGACGTCACCTGCAGTAGTGACGGTCGGACCTCCGACCATATCCAGATCAAGGCCGTACCGGTAGGTGCCAAGGGAGACAAGCAGCGTAACCCCGGTGACAAGCAGGCCGGCAAAACAGCTTGACACAACAGAAAATAAGCACCATTCTGTCACAGATATCATCTCGACATTCAGGAGATACCCGATCACACTGCTGATGAATCCGACTGCCGCGGCGATGATAACAGTAAGAATGAAGGTTGCCAGGAGATTATCGCCAAGAACTGAACCACGTTGATAGTCGTTCGTAAACGTGCCCAGGTGCATCGCTGATGCAAGCCGCGATGAAAGGATCCCGGCGATACCCCCCCTCATATCAATTGAAACCGGAACAAGGATCATCAGCCCGGGTATGAGGAGGAAGATTTCGTTCACCGAACCAAGGTAGATGCCAGCAGCTGATGCAAGAAACGTGGTGATCAAAAGAGCAACAAGACCTGTCAGGAAGTCTCGAAAACGCCCTCTCAATCCGGCTATCGTCAGGGTCATCAGCAACACCTTCCATCTCAATCAATCCCGAAATGGTATTTCGATCATTGTACAGTCGTCTGGAAACAACACATCTCCAGAATACTGTTTTTTCGCATCCTGTATATGGCTGGCTGTCTGTGTATACCGTGAACTGATATGGACAAGAGCCAGCCGCACCGCACCGAGATCCCGCGCGGCAACTCCGGCATCTCCGGCTGTGGCATGAAAGACCTCATCTGCACGTTTTGCTTCAGCATCATCAAATGTTGCGTCATGGATGAGGAGATCAGCACCATATGCCGATTCTGGCCAGGTGTTCATCGGGCGGGTATCTCCGGTATACACAACCGTCCTCCCGGGACGTGGAGGACCCATTACCTGATCGGGCCGAACTTCTCTCTCATCGCGTTCATCCCTGACAGATACCGTCTCACCCCGCTGCAGCCGCCCAAAGAGCGGTCCGGGAGGAACGCCAAGCGAGATCGCTGCCTCGCGATTGAACCGGCCGGGCCGCTCATTCTCTTTGAGGATATAGCCAAAAACTGTCACAGCCATGCCGCGTTGCAAACGGGATCACACGGTACCCGTCAAAGAAAACGGGCACTCCATCTTCAACTTCAGATGCCTCGATCGGAAAGCCGGGTGTATTGTTCAGCCGTAAAATGACCGAGACCATGTCATGGATACGGCGGGGGCCATAGATGGTGATCGGATCGACTCGTCCATTGAACCCCATCGTTTCTAATAGGCCGAATAAACCAAGATAATGGTCTGCATGCCAGTGGGTGATAAAGATGGCATCAATGGTAAACCCGGTTCTGGCACGCATCATCTGCTGTTGAGCTCCTTCACCGCAGTCAAAGAGGAGTGTGTCAGATCCCCGCCTGACCATGATGCAGGATGGGTTCCGTTGCGGTGTCGGGAGCGCGCCTGCTGTGCCAAGAAAATGAACATGAAGCGTCTCTCCTGCGATCAGCGCCACCCCCTGGCAATGGCAAGACTCTCTCTGGCCTCAACCAGATCTCTTCCTTCAATGACGATGATGCCAGAATATGATTCCAGGACAGCCTTTTGCACCCGGTCCCAGTCGATTGTCCCGCGTTTCAGGGCAAGGTGTTCATCAGATTCACCATGATTATCATGGATATGAAGGTGATCTGCGCCTGAAAGGTGCTGCAGGAACTCCTGTACCGTTCCGGTGGTGTTGGCATGGCCGATATCGATGGTTATTCCAATCCCGTCAATGCCATCGATCATTCCGAAGAGTTCACCAGGATCGCGGCAGAGAAACTCTTTGATCGATATCATATTCTCAAGGCAGGCGAGGGTGCCGTATTCTTCTGCCACACTTCCGATCTCCCGGAGTGCCTCTTTCTGCAGTGACCATGCGCGGCCAGGATCGAGTTTGGAGAGCGGTGAGAGGTACCCGGGATGAATGGTAACCCGGTCCGTCAGATCGGCAGAATGCTCAATGCAAAGACAGATCTGCCTGATCGATTCCCGCCATATCGGGTAATTCATGGAAGCGAGATTTAAGTCTCCATAGGGTGCATGCACGCTGATCCGAAGTTGTGTGCTGGCAAGCACGTCAGTGATCCTCTTTCGTTTCACAGGGTCATCGAGACGGTACTGTCCGTCTGCTGAGATCTCCCAGCCATCGTAGCCGATCTCTTCGATCCCTATGATCCATTCGGGATCTTCCCATACTTTTGAGGAGGAGGAGAAATAGAATCCTGCTATCATGGTATACCGCCTGTCGTTTTAAGAATCCGGCGGACTTCATCCCGGAAAGATGCAAGTGAACTGGTATTTGTAATGGTGATATCTGCCTTTTTCATTGCTTCTGCCAGGCCAAACCCGCATTCACGCTCATCACGTGACCTGAGATCAATTGCAGTCTGCATATCATCAGATCGCCCCCGTGCACCCACGCGCCGGAGCCGCAGATGAAAGGGTGAGTCTATAGCGATTACGGTGAAGTCATCAAATGTATTCCGGTAGAGATCGACTTCAGCATCACCCCTGATGCCGTCGATGAGCACAACCGGGGCAGATAGTGCCTGGACTTCAGGGACGGTCAGTTCTGCAATCGCTGCCATCCCATGCTCTTCCCTGAGACGGCGGGCAATTTCGCCAAGATGCGTATCTGTTGCATCAAGGCCTTCATTCTCAGCATACCGCCGGATAACATCTCCCATCACCACGACCGGGATCCCCCAGTTCAACGGCGATCTGTGAGCATTCACCCTTGCCGCTTGCCGGGAGCCCGACCAGTCCAAGTACCTTCATAATATAGTTCTCCATCTTCCCGTGTCCTGATGATAACCGGCCTTCCCAGTTTATCTGCAATCATTTTCAGCTCCTGTAATGAGAGGGGCTGCACCTGGCCATGTATTCCCTGCTGGAGGACGAGGGGGACATCCTGTGCCTCCCGTGATATATACCCGACCTCATCTTCATATCCCCGAAAGAGCGTGACAACAACCTGAAATTCCAAAAGTCTGCCATCAAGGTATGCAGCCGTGCATGCCGCAAGCGTCTCTTTAACCGCCCCGGAAAACCGCTCCTGGAGCAGGTTGTCATAGCGGGTCCACCGTGCCTTGATGTCGAGTGCCACCCGGTAAACAGAGAGACCATCGATCAGATTTCTCACGGCTTCCGGATAGACGCCGTTTGTATGGATGCCAACGTGAAGGCCGAGGTTTGTTGAGCTTTCTGCAAGTCTCTGGAGCGCTTCTCCCTGAAGCGTGGGTTCTCCGCCTGAGAAGACCACACCTGATACAGCAATGCGGGATGATCGAATCATATCCAGTATATCTTCTATCGGGCGCAGATCCTCGCCGTTCTGGAGGTCTTTGTTATGACAATAGTCACACCGGACCGGACAGCCTCTGAGAAAGACTGTGCATACAGCCCGGCCTGGCCAATCGACTGTGCTGATAGGGACAAAACCACCAAAATTGACAAGCAAAAAATCACCGGCACTATACCTGTTTGCCCGGAATTTTCAATAAAGCTATCTTCACCAGCAACAGGACAAATTGAGATGAGCTAACGAAAACAATATTTATTGCCAAGAAATAAAGTAATATTGCCTTTATTTTGGAAAATACAAGTGTTTATCTGGTATTTTACACCATAGTTCAGTATGACACTACTTGAGGATGCACGGCGCGGCATCATCACTGAAGAGATGAGAACGGTGGCCCGGTCAGAAGGGGTTACTGACGACTTTGTCAGGAGAAGTGTTGCAGGCGGGCATATTGTGATTCCGATCAGCCCATACCGTGATGTTAAGATATGCGGAATTGGCGAGGGGCTCAGGACAAAGGTGAATGCCTCGATCGGGACGTCTTCAGATATCGTCGATATCGACCATGAGGTCGAAAAGACCCGGCAGGCAGAACGTGCAGGGGCAGATACCTTAATGGAGCTTTCAACCGGCGGCGATTTTCTCGAGATCCGCCGAAGGGTGATCGAGAACACCACCCTCTCTGTTGGATCCGTTCCCCTGTACCAGGCATTCATCGAAGCGGCGCGAAAAAAGGGCGCGGTCGTTCACATGGATGAAGATGACCTCTTCAACGCAACAGAAATCCAGGCAAGAATGGGTACAAACTTCATGGCGATCCATACCGGGATCAATTGGGAGACTATGAAGCGGCTCCAGAACCAGGGAAGACACGGCGGACTCGTTTCCCGCGGCGGTGCATTCATGACTGCCTGGATGCTCCATAATGAGATGGAGAACCCGCTATACCGCCGGTTTGATTATCTGCTTGAGATTATGAAGGAGCACGAGGTCACGCTCTCCTTTGGAAACGGTATGCGTGCCGGTGCGGTCCATGATGCAACAGACCGGGCGCAGATCCAGGAGCTTCTCATCAATGCAGAGCTTGCCGACCAGGCAAATGCCTTTGGTGTCCAGGCGATCATCGAAGGGCCGGGCCATATTCCAATCGATGAGATTGCAACAAACGTCCAGCTCCAAAAAAGGGTCACAAACAACAGGCCGTTTTATATGCTCGGCCCATTGGTCACTGATATCGCTCCCGGATACGATGACCGGGTGGCAGCCATTGGTGCCGCCATATCATCTGCTGCCGGTGCGGATTTCATCTGTTATGTCACTCCTGCAGAACATCTTGCACTCCCGACACCGGAGGAGGTGTATGAAGGGGTCATCTCTTCGCGTATTGCAGCACATGCTGGAGATATGGTCAAACTGAAAAAGACCAGGGCGCTCGACCTGGAGATGGGGCATGCACGCCGCGACCTTGACTGGGAACGCCAGTTTGCCGTTGCGATGAACCCGGACCATGCACGGGAGATCAGGGACAGCAGGTCCCCGGCTGACGCAGATGCCTGCACAATGTGCGGAGATTTCTGTGCGCTGAAGATCGTCAGTAAACACTTTAATTTCTAATACAACCTTTTTTTCTGCATTGAACGAGAGCCTTTTGTATGACAGGAGGCTATTTCCACATTGTTTGTAAACGGTTTTGACCGGAGAGACTCCCGTCATAAGAAAAACTATATATACATACAAACACTAACGTATGGTAAATTAAGGTGATTTCTATGCCAGTTGACAAAGAGAATATTGATGTAATCGTAAAAGAAGCAGCCCATGGTGATGCAGGCCGCGGCATTGCCCGGCTCTCAATTGACGTTATGAAACAGCTGAACCTGGTCTCCGGGGACCTCATTGAGATCGCGGGGAGAAAGAAGGCGGCTGCCATTGTCTGGCCAGGGTTCCCCGAGGATACCGGCCGATCCGTGATCAGGATCGATGGCAATGTCCGGAGCAATGCCGGGGCCGGGATCGATGATCGGGTCAGAATTAAAAAACTGGAGGCAGGATACGCGACAAAGGTGACCATCCAGCCCACACAGCCGATCCGGCTCGTCGGAGGTGAACAGTACCTCAAGCGGATGCTCCATGGCCGATCGGTCTCTGCAGGCCAGACAGTCCGGGTAAACGTGCTTGGCAATCCCCTCACCTTCGTTATCTCGAAGGTGGTCCCAAAGGGGGTTGCGATCGTCACTGACGATACCGAGATTGAGCTTAAAGAAACGCCATATGAAGCAGAGAAGATCAGAGAACGCATCTCTGACATCCATTACGAGGATATCGGTGGTCTTGGCCGTGAGCTGCAGCTGGTCCGTGAGATGATTGAGCTGCCGCTCCGCCAGCCCGAACTGTTTGAGCGCCTGGGTATTGAGCCTCCAAAAGGTGTCCTCCTGTATGGCCCTCCAGGCACCGGGAAGACATTGATCGCAAGGGCGGTTGCAAGCGAGGTCGATGCTCACTTTATCAGCCTCTCAGGCCCTGAGATCATGAGCAAGTACTATGGAGAATCTGAGGGGAAACTGCGTGAAGTCTTCGAAGAGGCGCAGGAGAATGCTCCGACGATCATCTTCATCGATGAGATCGACTCGATCGCGCCCAAGCGTGAAGATACGAAAGGAGAGGTGGAGCGGCGGGTTGTTGCACAGCTCCTTTCACTGATGGACGGGCTGAAGAGCCGCGGCCAGGTGGTTGTGATTGCCGCAACCAACATCCCGGACTCAATTGACCCTGCTCTCAGGCGCGGCGGCCGGTTTGACCGCGAGATCGAGATCGGGATCCCGGACAAAAAAGGAAGGCTTGAAGTCCTCGAGATCCACAGCAGGGGTGTCCCGCTTGGAGACGATGTCGATCTCCCCTCCTTTGCCGATATCACCCATGGCTTTGTCGGCGCAGACCTTGCACTCCTTGTGAAAGAGGCGGCGATGCATGCACTCAGAAAGATCATCCCAAAGATCAATGTTGATGAAGAGATCCCGTCTGAGTTCCTGGATGAGCTGAAGGTTGTGCGGGAAGATTTCGATGAGGCGCTGAAACATGTCGAGCCAAGCGCGATGCGTGAGGTGCTTGTGGAGGTGCCTGATGTCCACTGGGGCGATGTCGGTGGGATCCCGGATGTCAAGGCCGAACTGCGTGAGGCAATCGAGTGGCCGCTGAAATACCCGGATCTCTTCCTGCGCCTGACCACAAAACCGCCAAAAGGGATCCTCCTCTTTGGCCCGCCCGGAACAGGAAAGACGCTCCTTGCAAAAGCTGTTGCCAACGAGAGCGAATGCAACTTTATCTCTATCAAAGGCCCGGAACTCCTCTCAAAATGGGTAGGGGAATCGGAGAAGGGTGTCCGCGAGATCTTCCGGAAGGCACGGCAGGCATCTCCGTCAATAGTCTTCTTTGACGAAGTTGACGCCCTTGTCCCGCGCCGCGGCACGTACATGGGATCATCCCATGTGACCGAGAGTGTCGTCAGCCAGATCTTAACTGAACTCGACGGACTTGAAGAGCTCAAGGATGTGGTCGTGATCGGTGCCACAAACAGGCCTGATATGATGGACCCGGCCCTGATGCGCCCGGGCCGGCTTGAACGCCATATCTTCGTGCCGCCGCCAGATGCTGAGGGAAGAAAACAGATCTTTGAAGTATATCTCAAAGACGAGACAGGTATCCTTGCAAAGGACATCGATCTTGACGCACTGGTCGATCAGACAGAAGGGTATGTCGGTGCAGACATTGAGGCGCTCGTCCGCGAGGCGAAGCTCTATGCAATCCGGGACTTCATCGCCAGGATGGATGGAAGAAGTGAGGAGGAGATGAAGGATGCCATGGAGAACATCCGTGTCACCAAAGAGCATGTGGCTCTCGCACGCGAGAAGGTGAAGGCTTCACTTGACAGCGATGCGATCGAAGCAGCCGAGCGGCAGTCATGGGAGTACCTGTACAATGAAGACCAGCGGCGGGTGCTTGAAAAGGCAATGAATGTTGCAAAGCGTGCCCTCCTCATGGAAAAGAACGAGAAGGTCACCGCAGGTGCTGAGGAACTCCGCAGGCATGTGACATCAGCAAAGAAACAGTTTGATGTGATCAGACGGGCAACAAAAGAACTGGAATCGGCAATGACAGAAGATAATATGAGTGTGACAGAATAATGAGTGAACAGCCATCTGATGCATACAGGGAATTAATCGAGGCGGTAAAAAAGATAATGGCGGAATCCATGAATGTCGACGGGACGTTCCCGCGGGTCATCGGGTTCCGCATGGTGGTCAGTGGCATGCCGTTTGAAAACCAGGAGATGCCCTTTAATTTCCTGGAGATGTCATGTAACACCCCGGAGATGCCATCTGAAGAGGAAGACCATCTGGTTGAGATCCATGAGATCAATGATGACCTGATGATTGTCTGTGATGTCTCCGAATATGATCCCGACCTGATCCGCATCTTCTTTGAAGGTGAGCAGCTCCATATTGTCTCCCATGAGAGAGAGAGCCCGATTGCAATTGTGGATCTGCCCCGGGCTGACCCGGGCACGGCCAGCATGACCTGTATCAATGGTATTCTTGAGATCACCTGCCGAAAAGATGCAGGCAGAGAAGATCCAAACAGGAACCACCGGATTATTCATACAGAGTGAAGGCCCTGGCACAGAGGGCGGTCTACTCCTCTGTTTTTTTTGTTAGAGCATAGTTTTGTGTTCGCCGATACGTCTGTCTGCAAAGCGACCCGTTTACGCTCGTATACAAGGCGGAAGCATTAATGAGTTACGGGATGATATTCTGGGTATGGCTACAGAAGAAGTCTTTGCAATTCCGCTCGATGTTCCGTATCCAGCAGTTGATACGTTCATTGCCAACTACCAGCGGGTGACCCGGGGTACCGGACGCCTGATGCTGTTTGCCGGGGACCAGAAAGTCGAACATTTAAATGATGATTTTTTGGCGAGGGAATTTCTGAGGATGATGCAAAACCTGATCACCTCTTCAGGATTGCATCCCAGGGAAAAGTCGGGGTCCTTGCCACACAGTACGGGCTGATTGCCAGGTATGGAATGGACTATCCTGATGTTCCCTACCTGGTAAAGCTCAACTCAAAGACCCACCTGGTAAAAACAACGCAGAAAGACCCGCACAGCCCGCTTCTCGTCTCGGTACAGGATGCAATCGATCTCCGGGACAGAACAGGACTTGCCATTGTGGCTGTTGGCTATACCATCTATATTGGATCTGAATATGAACCAGAGATGATGCGTGAGGCACAGCAGGTGATCCTGGATGCGCATCGAAACGGCCTCCTTGTGGTCCTCTGGATCTATCCCCGTGGATCGGCTGTAAAGGATGAGAAAGACCCCCACCTGATCGCCGGTGCTGCCGGTGTGGCTGCTGCGCTTGGGGCAGATTACGTCAAGGTGAATGCACCCAAAAAGGAGGGTGAAAAATCATCAATGCTCCTCAAAGAAGCAGTGCTTGCCGCAGGCAGGACAAAAGTGGTCTGTGCAGGGGGATCAGCCATCGATGAGAAGAAATTCTTAACCGAACTCTATGACCAGATCCACACCGGTGGGGCATCCGGCAATGCAACAGGCAGGAATATTCACCAGAAAGACCTTGCAGCAGCTGTCCGGTTCACAAACGCGATCTTTGCGATCACAGTAGAAGGTGCAGGCGTGGAGGAGGCATGGAAGATCTATACTGAGGGGCAGGATAGATAACCCAGACGATGAAGCTGTCATTTGAGATCAGGTGTTCAATGGAGGCGTGTGCAGGAAAGGGGAAACACGGTTGATACGTGCGTCCCGGATCTTGATCTCACGAACATATGGGCAGGATGCCCACACCCCCGGTCGTGGGCAGCTGACGAGCCCATGACAGAGACAGCATTCTGGAACAGCCCGTATTGACAATCAGGCTTCAAAATCAGAGACGGCGAGTTCATACATCCAGTCAAGCAGGAGTTCGCAGCTCTCAACGATACATTCACGTTCACACCCGATACATGGGACCAGGTGTTCACCTCCCATCAGGAGATCGGGATCAATCACCTGTTTTTTTGTGGATTTAAGAAGAAAGGTTTTGATCCCGTCTTTACGATACACCTGGCGCTCAACCACACCAGAGTCAACAAGCCGCTTGACGATCCTTGAGCACTTTCTGGAGTCAACATTCAGCAGTTTCCACAACTCACTCTGAAGAATGCCTTCACTCCTGGACTGTATCATCCGAAGTGCATCATCGAACAGGTCCTCGGTCATGGTAACTCAGAGTACAGGTGCGATGCTCAGAATATTGTTGCCCCGTATGACGACGGAGCCGAGATTACGCTCCTTTGATCCTTCAGAGATCTCCGTTGCTTCATCAATATGAAGGTTGAGATATTCATCAACCGCAATCAGCCTTCCCTGAAATTTGCGCCCGTCATCCTTGATTTCTACGATAATTTTGGAGTCCACAAGAGAATTTACCTTTTTTTATCGGCAATACAATACTTGACACCATTATGAATACTAACGCAGGGTTGCCACATTAACCTTTTCATACATCTCCAAAAAAAAGCCTTTTTCAGGAGCCAGGATCAAAGGACCATGGGCACGGACAAAACCGGCCATCTCTGATCCCAGTCTTCTGGCCGGATCAAGTGCCGGATCATCGAAGATATCAGCAGGACCAATGAGCCTGCCGTCTGCAACCGAAAAGCCAAGGCAGAGACCCGGGGAGGGCCTCCAGAACGTGAACCCTGGGCATCACAGAGAGAGACCGGAATGAGCGGCATCATGGGTCGCTCTCCATCTGAGCGCACCAGGTACGGTATCGAAAAGGGCTCGACGATCTCCCCTGATGTGGGAAAAATTTCACCTGCGCGGAGCAATACCGCGGGAGCACCGGTGTGTGCGGGCATGGATACTGCGGCAGCAGGCTCTCCATCCCTTCTTGAAACGGCAACAACCCTTGAATCCTGTGGTAACCGGATCGAGGAGAGAAGTGTATATACATCCTCGGGCAGGGAATAGCTGCCCTGTCGGCCTCTTTCATCTGTGGTAAAGACAAAACCCTCGCGGAGCCGTTCATCTGAGACAAGACGGGTCGTTGAGAACGGATCGCCAAAAATACGATAGAGATGCAGATTAAAAAGATCAACAGACGGGAGATCGGCCAGGAGAACGATGATGTCCTCCTGTTTGCGTTCATGAAACGCTAACCTGCATGACGAGATCCGGGGATCACCCGGGGGAGGTTCGATCCTGATAGTCCCCAGATACTGTCTGCATGCATCAAGGACATGGGAGATACAGGTATCAATCCCGTCAATCCCGCGGTGGGTCAGAAGAAAGGAGGCTGCATCGCCACACCGGAAGACAAACGAGTCGATGAGCGTTGTACCTTCTTCTTTCTTCAGGAGTCGTGACGCGATCTCAAGCATACCGGGATGGACCCGGTGGCCCGTGGGAAACCCACCAGGCCGGGCTGAAATAAGGGTGCAGAATAATTGATCTGATCGTTTCATATCAGCTATCCTGCTCCGGCATCGCCTCGAGACGCTCGATTAACCCCCTGCTCCCAACATAAATCGGGGTCTTCTGGTGTACTTTTTCCGGAATAATATCAAGGATATCAGATTGTCCATTGCTGATTCTGCCTCCGGCCTGTGATGCGATAAAGCCAATCGGCTGTGCTTCAAAGAGCAGACGTAGTTTTCCTTCGGG
>LCWZ01000054.1_pt1 | contig 15065 bp, 13 predicted proteins | sample 349071 | NCBI WGS metagenome assembly LCWZ01 (sample SAMN03565344, study PRJNA281982) | anaerobic digester metagenome | biome: Anaerobic digester; feature: Alkaline_Metagenome_Assembly_B; material: Alkaline anaerobic digester sludge; isolation source: anaerobic digester run at haloalkaline...
CCCCTTTTTTTTATCACTCCCGGAAGGCATTTCCACCGCTTTGCGCATGGTGTCCACAACCCCGGACGTATAGCCTGGTATTGCTCGCGCGCGTACTTGTCAAATTGCTCAGTCCGCAGCCGGTCAGCCGAATTTTTGTATCTGTCCCTGCGGATGATGGTAACATCCACCTCATACTTATCTAAGAGCTTTCTGAAGAAAAGTGAAGACACCGCCATTCCCCTGAAAGTAATACTGCCCAGTGGATGTAATATCCTGTGCTGGCAAACAGACGACAGCATACAGTCTGTGGCGGTATACTCAGGTGCATAGTAATGCACTTCCCTGCCTGCCTTTTTTAACCGCTCGAGGCCTGCCCGGATCTCTTCCAGGGCACCAAAAGCGGGTGCAGAAAAATCCTTTCTTCGCTCGACAAGCACATGGCGGATCGTCCGGCTGGCCAGAATGCTCTCCACCTGTTCATAAAACATGTCAAACCTGAAATATGGCTTTGGCACCGGTTTTGCCAACCGCATCACGACAGGGCCAGTCTCCTTATACTTGCCACTCAATATAATTCTTATGAAATTCATGCCTTGCTATGCCTGTTATCGTTTCTATCGGCTGTCAGGAAAAAACCTTTCCGGACCCAAATATCTTCCCCGGGCATGTAGTAACAAATAACCGCCGCGCCCTTGTTGTACCGGACTATTCCAGTTCCGCCTCGAGCCTGATAGAAGGCACAGCCAGTGCTTTAGACACCGGGCAGCCGTCTTTTGCCTTATTGGCAATTTCCTGGAACTTCTCGTTTTCGATACCCTTCACACTTCCTTTGGTCTTAAGCAAAATATCGCTTATGGCAAAGCCATCAGCCGTTTTAGTCAGGGAAACCTCGGCAAAGGTGTGGATCTTTTCAGGAGAATAGCCCTCCTGGTCAAGTGCATGAGAGAAAGCCATCGAAAAGCAGCTGGCGTGCGCCGCTCCAATGAGTTCCTCCGGGCTGGATGCCGATTTGTCATCTTCAAACCGCGATGAAAAATGCACGGTCCCCTCGTAACCGCTTGACTTTAAGGCATATTTGCCTTTTCCGTTCTGAAGCGCGCCTTCCCATTGTGCGCTGGCATAATGTTTACTCATATCTCAATAATTTTTAGTTGTGTTGTGTAAGATTTCTACAGGGAAACCTGAGAATGTAGGAAATGTTCACCTGTTGGGATCTATTTTTCTTCTTCCATCAGCCAATCACGGGCAGTTACGGCTTCACCTGTGTCAAAAAAACGCATCTCGCCAGACACAAAGGGCTTGCCTATGCTGCTCAGCTTTTTCCCGACACCTCCAGGTGCTACGATGGCTATCTTGTCAAAGTTTCTGATGTGCTTAAAATACACTTTGAAATCTTCCCAAAGCGCAGCTGGTTCAACGCCTTCGATATTTGTGATCTCAACATACAATTTTTGTGTGTCGTACTCCCTTTCCGTTTTTTCAAACAACGGTTTGAGCTTGTCATAGTCTTCCTTTTCGACCTTTCCGTCAACCCGGAAGGCTATGAGGTTGTCCTTTGTGAAATCCAGAATGTGAAACATAGCTTTGAGTTTTATGTGTTACTACCCCTAATGAATGAAAAAACCATGCCTAAAAGCCTCGGGGGGATAAAAATCTCCAGCCACAACAGGTCGAATGATTTCTCAATAGATTCCCTTCCGAAATAAAAGTTACAGATACTTGCAAATAAGAAAGCTATTTGATATATTTATCTTCAATTAAATCACTTTTACATCATCTGCCTAACATAAAATATAAAAATCTTATGGAATTCCTGGAAATTTTACAAACCACTTTGTCTTACCTGCTCATTACCATAGCGGGTATTTTCGTGATCGTGAATCCACTCACCACGGCTTTTGCGTTTATGTCGCTCACCACACAAATGGATGAGCCACAGCGTAAGCAGATAGCCATGAAGTCGACACGGATCTCCACCACCCTGTTTTTTATTTTCGCTTTACTGGGCGGTTTAATATTTCAGTTGTTTGGCATCACCCTGGCTGCCTTCCGGATCGCGGGAGGGATCATTCTTTTCGGTATCGCCATGGGTATGATAAGCAGCCGCAACGGTAAGGATGAAACTAAAACCAAGCCGGAGGGCGAGATTGCTGACGATATCTCTGTTATCCCCCTGGCCATTCCTTTCATAAGCGGGCCGGGCTCCATAGCCACAGTAATGATACTCACCAGCGAGGCCCCAACAATCTATCACACAGTGATCGTATTTTTTGCCGTGCTGTTTACCACGGTGAGTTGTTATTATTCAATGGTGTATTCAAAGGTTATCGTCAAATACCTGGGTGACTCAGGGAGGCAGATCATCACCAAGGTGTTTGGTCTGATCCTGGCGGTTATTGCAGTTCAGTTCGTTGTCAATGGGATCGCCAATGTAGTGGTTGATTTTGGTATCGTAGAAATCCCCGGTATTGAGCCTGCAGATGGGGTTGATGTGCAGTAGGGCGAAAAAAGATGTGTGCGTGGAAACCTGATCATACCCTGCCGGTCAGGATACAATGTGGCTAAGCATCGTAAAGCCGGCCTCCGGCCGATGATCCGGAGATCGCCTTTCCGGTTCTCTTACCTGGAAGGACTGAGAAAATGAGAAACTGGCTCAAGGCCCGGGGTATAGCTGGATACGATCTTAAAGATGGCAAACAGAGGTACGAACAGGATCATTCCGGCAAGACCCCAGACCATAGCACCCATGGTGATGGCAATAATGACAACCAAAGGATTGATCTGCACTTCACTTCCAATAATCAGAGGCTCAAAAACATAGCTTTCAACGATCTGCTCTGTCATAATGATCAGGGTAAAGAGGATGATGATCCCTACCTGATCAAGATAGATAATGCCGAAAATGATGGGTAGAATACCGCTGATAAAAGGACCAAGATAGGGGATGATGGTTACGAGTGCGCCGAAAATCGTTAACAGACCTGCATAGGGAATATCGAAAATGAGAAAAGTGATATAATACATGATTCCAAGCAATGCCATCACTTTTACCCTGCCCAGCAGATAGTGCTGAACCACTTTGCTGGTTTGCCGGATGACCTCATTCACCTCAGCTTCATTGTCTTTCTTGAAATAACGCAACAGCGAATTCACAAATTTACTCCTGTAAAACAAAAGCAAATAGGTGTATACAAGCACCAGCAGGAATCCTGCGGCCGTATTAAGGATATTGCCTAAAAAATTGGTGAGCCAGGTTTCAAGCCTGTTGATAATACCTGCTGACCGGGTCTCCCAGATGTTTCTCTGCTCTTCAAGGCTTACATTAAAGATGGAGGAAATGTAGTTCTGAATGTTGTGGAATACTGTCACCGTTTCTTCTCTGACCTCTGAGATATCCGCCACGAACAGGCTTACCTGCTTGCTCAGTACATATAAAATACCTCCTACCACAACAAATATGACCAGTGTGCTGAGCAATGCAGAAAGGGCCCGGGGCACACGCATCTTTTCCAGCAAGTTGGAAAAGGGGGTCATCAAAGAGGCAAAGAACACCCCGAAGAGAAAAGGGACAAGAAAGGGAGACCCAAAAAACAGCAGCAGAAAAACGATCAGTATAAAAAACAGTACATGGTTTACTTGTTTCAATGACTTCATGGGATCTTACTTTTGCGTTGCTGCTACGGCTGGTTTTTACTCTATTCAATCGTAAACGTCAAGCGCTTTTTTACGTCTTCATATTTTTCAAGAAGTTCCTCTCTGGTCTGACCGCCAAGGTTAACATAAGCCAGCACACAGCTATAGCTGTCAACATGATGTTCTTCGATGTCGCTAAGATTCATGCCTTTACTAACCGCCAAACTAATCTCCATCTCGGGATACTTGTCTTTCAGTTCCTCAATTTCCTTTTTGCCGGGAACTTCCTTTACGACACCTTCTTTGGTGAAAGTCCGGAGCATAAAATGCGCAGCCACCTCAAAATCACCCTCGTTTTCAAGCGGACAGGGCCTGCGGTCAAGTGCCAGACTAAGCATGATATGGTGATGGGAGATGCCATGCACCTTTTCAAACAGGTCGGCATGGGATTGCGACATGCGGGGGTTCACTTCCAGGAGATTGATTTCGTTTTCTTCTTCATTATAAAAATATTCGATGTTGAAGGCCGAATTTGATAATCCGATCTGCCTGATCACCTTGCGCGACAGGTCCGACATACGGTACTGCACTTCATAAGGCAGATCAGAAGGATACTGATATCTTGCAAACGACGAATATTTTTCATGTCGAACAGAGTCTACAAGTCCGTATATCAGCACCTCCCCTTCAATTACATACCCCTCTACTGTACACTGACGACCGGATATAGGCGTTTCAGCAAACATCTTCTCCTTTTGTTTTGATATCTTATCAGGCATCCCAAATTCAGAGATAATATAGCTGAATGGCTCTACCATATAGTCAATATGTTCGCGGACCTCTTCCATGCATTCATAAAAATGCTCTTTGCTATGAATTTGGTAGGCGAGATAGGAGTGATACGATTTGATAGGTTTGATCCAGAATGGCGGTGTAAAGCCTATTTTATCATATGCTTTGTCATCGTTGTGGTCAAAAGCCTTAAACTTTGGTATGCTCTCAGGGATCACCTCATATTGTTCGAGACGACTCCAGTACTTGTGTTCGCATTTCATGACACTTTCCAGGCTCGGCCCGGGCAGATCATATTTTTCTGCAACAATGGGAACCAATACAGAACCGGGAAAATCCAAATAGGACACCACAGCATCTATGCCGCCGGCTTCTTTAACCCTTTCCTCAATTTTTTTCAGCAGATCAGGAATAGAATAATCTTCCACACCACGGATTTCTGAAAACTTTATCGCTGCCAAGATTTCGCATTCCTTGTGTTCAGGAAGATGTCTGATCAATGACAAGTTAAACTCGTCAAGCCCAACTACAAATACCTTTTTCTTTTTTCTCATGCCTTATTTTGTCTTTATTCACGCAAACAAATTATCTGCATAAAATTACTTTATCAAATACAATTTTATTTTGAAAAAAAACGAAAACCCATTATTTCATTTTAAAGATAGGAAATTCGTTGCAAAATGGCTAATATCATTCGCGTTTTTTTGTTTTGTATCGCACATGAGCGAATAAATGAATTGTTTTCTGTAGAATTATCTCCCCATGTTTCAGCGAATATTAAAACTACATATACAGGTTCTGAAATAACAGTCCGGTTTGGCCTGTCCATAAAGCACTCCAAATCTGTCAATTACGGATCATGTTCTGATTCAGACCTATTTGTTGACTTCATAAAAGGGAAAACAGGCTAGCTTTGGTATATATATTGTCATGTTTCTGATCGGTTTCTGTTTTCCCTGGCATTTAAGCAAACCAAACAGGGAAATATTTATTCACACAAAATACTTTTCATTATGGCAATCAAAAAAGTTTGGATCACAGAAGACTGCACCGGTTGTGAATTATGCGTAGAACTTTGTCCGGAGGTATTTACGATCCCTGATGATCTTGCTGTGGTAAAAGAGGATGCCAACATAGGCATGTACGAAGAAAAAATCAAGGAGGCAGCGGAGGAGTGCCCTGTGGAAGCGATCAAATATGAAGAGGAATAGTTCGCAGATCCATTCGCTCCCCATCAGATCATGACCACGGGAAAAAGGTCTATGCGCCGAATTTCTGCAGCTTGCCGGCATGTGCCATGGCGAGTGTCATGATCTCCATGGCCTTGATCATGCCCAGTTCACCTTTAAGGCATTGCACTTCATCAAATGATCCCTGGTATGGTCCGCGGGTTGCCGGCGCGTTCAGCAGCACGGGGACGGGATGCCAGCTATGGCTTTTCAGGGGGGCTGGCGAAGAGTGGTCACCCGTGATGATCAAAACATCCGGGTTGCGATCTGTCAGCAAGGGCAATGCTTCATCCATTGCTTCAATGGCTTCGATTTTCCCTTCAATACTTCCGTCTTCCCCTTTTTTGTCGGGGTCTTTAAAGTGAGAAAAGACAAAAGTATATGTATTAAGTGCCTTCAAAGTATCCTCGAGTATCTCTCTTGGTTTCACAGGTTCTGCAAACACTTCCATGCCGAGCAGCCTGGCGATACCCCGGTACATTGGATGACCTGCTACGGCAGCAGGCCTCAGCTTGTATCTCTCTTCAAATGAGGGCCAATCGGGGAGTTGCGCGAAGCCCCGGCTCAACAGCATATTTGCAGGATGCTCATCCTGCAGTATTTCCCTGACCTGGTTAAAAAGTGTTTTCACAATCTTTGCCGTCCTGCTGTTTTCAAAAGGCGGACGGGTTGGGTCGAGTGGCTCCTTACCAGTTTCCTGCGGGTCGGTGTCCCCTGCATCCGCTTTCAGCCCCTCGCCCCTGAGAACCAGCAGAGCACGGTGTTCTGATTCGGTGTTTAAAAACACTTCTGCATCCTGTATATCGATTCCATTGTGAATCTTCTCAATCAGTTCACGGTTCTTTTCTGTGGAGATCCTGCCTGCCCGGCGGTCTGTCACTTTTCCGTCCTTATCCATTGTACAGAAATTCAACCTGGCAGCCACGTCTCCTTTTTCCAGGGGAAACTCTATCCCCAGGGCAGACAAAACGCCACGGCCGATCTGGTAGATCAGCGGGTCATAGCCAAAGAGTCCGAGGTGACCCGGCCCGCTGCCTGGTGTAATTCCCGGGCCAACGGGGTGCGCCAGGCCCGTGGCGGACCTAGTTGCCAGTTTGTCCATATTCGGTGTGCTGGCCATCTGTAACGCTGTTCCTTTTCCGTCGTTGTTGGTGTCTCCTATTCCGTCGAGAACAAGCAATACGATTTTTTTTTCGTTTTCCCCCGCCAGGGAGCTAATGAGTTGTCCATAATGATCTTTCATAATGATATGATTTTTACTTGTCACGAAAATTTCCTATGGGTTCCTTACTTTTTTAACGTCTGGGGCATGAAATGTTTGCCGGCAAAGGGTTTGCCTAAAACCCGCCAAACGACAGGTGGAAACCGAAGGTGCCCGTGGTCCTGTCTGCCCTGCGCTGAAAAGGAAAGGCATAGTATGGCTCCAGGATGATGGCGCCAAACAGGTTTACCCGCAGGCCAATCCGGCACTTACCACGGGTATGCGCCCCTCATCATCGCGGAGCGGGTCCCAGCGAAAGTCAATCTGGTCGAATTCGTGCCATGCGAGGCCTGCATCAGCAAACAAAACCAGGTCACTGAAAAACATACGCGAGCCGATGAGGGCAAACTCCTCGGGGCCGGTAAAGGGATAGCGGAGCTCTGCATTGGCAACGGCTATTTTGCTTCCCAGAAGGTTATTCAGGTTCAGAAAATCCTCCGCGGTCTCCTCTGGTCTTCGCAAGTCTGCAAACCGGTAGCCTCTAACATAATATGGATTCCCCAGGAACATAGGACGCATTTCCTGCGCATCCTGTCCGTAGCGGCCATAGTGCATCACCCTGAATCCCAAGGAGAAAGGTGAAACAAAAAAATATCTTCTGTAATCCGCCAGAGTACCCCAGAAGGCGTATTCGCCAAAGGTTTTATCCAGCTGCAGGCGATAGCGGTAGCCCCTCATGGGGGAAGTCATACCAAAGGTAGAACCGTCTCCCACAAAAGCGATGTGAGCCCGGTAAATAAAAAATGGATCGGGTGCGTCCAGTTCGTGTTCTTCCCGGTCAATGAGTAACCCCCCTGAATAATAGTTGTTTATACTATCCCTTCTGAAGCGGTAGAGGGTGGCGCTGCCTCCCCCTTCAAAACGAAGTTGCCGGGATAAAGGATACTGCCCGAACATACCCACTTCATTCTCAAAAACCCTCTCTTCCATCAACACCAGGTTCTCAACCAATGTGTTATTTATCGTATCCATTCGCATATGCATACCGGCATACCTGTAAGGGATATGAGAAAGGTTCGCACCCCACTGCAAACGGCTGGACTGGTTCAGGTAGGCTGCGCGGCCGCCCATATCTATCAGGCGCCCCTGGGAATAGACGGTGGTCATCAGGATGTTCTCGCGTAAAATATCGCTGAACATAAAGCTTACGCCGCCACCAACTCCGACACCGTGCTGGCTGACACCCACGCCTATGCCTCCGCCGCCTATAAATTCCAGTCCAAACTGGGGGTCATAATCCCGGAGTTTGAACTGGTCAGGATCAGCGAGTGGATAGGCATCCAGCTTTTCTGCCACTACCTGTTGCGGGTGAGTCGGATCTGGCGGTGGCAGCATTCCGGCCTGCAGATCTACCTCTTCAGCATAAAAGACAGGGCCATCGAGGTCGCGGGCAGGCACCTTGTGGATTTCAAAATTTCCACGTTTATAAAGGAGATAAACAATATCGCCGCTTTCCATGGCTATGTCAAACCCGGGCGATAAGGCGGTGATCCCACTGATGCCTGTTTTCAGGTCGGTAAGCCTGCGGATTTCGCCTGTGGCCCGCTCCAGGCGATACAGGTTGCGATAGCCGTTTGCATCCGAAATAAAAAATATGGACTCTCCGTCAGGGGAATATTTCGGGTTATATACTTCAGCTCCCGGCAAAATATCGTATACGGTCAGTTCACCCGACTCCATGTCATATTCTGCGAGTTTGAATTTTCCAAACCTTGTTTCTTCGAGGTCTGCTTCTCCTTTCTGGTCCGACATAAAGGCAAATCTGGTGCCATCCGGCGACCAGGACGGCAACAGCGATGAATACCCGTCGTCGGTAAGCTGTTCAGCCTCACCGGACTCAAGGTGCACCTGGTAAATATTGCTGGCTCCCTGTCTGAGGCCCGACACCAGGATGGACCTTCCATCGGGGGACCAGCTGGGATTGCTGAATGCAGGAAGGTCCGGGGGGGCGATTCTTCGCTCGACACGTCCGTCTTCGAGATCGGCAATAAGGATTTTGTTGCGCCCGCGGGCAAAAACGGTTATAGCATATCTCTCCCCATCGGGGCTCCAGGTGCCGGCCGATTCCAGGTAGCTGTAGTCGTCGATATGGGCATCCCTTATGATACCTGTGATTTCGCGCCTGATCTTTTTTTCTTCGACGTCGGCAAGGAAAAAATCGGTGGTTAGCACGTTCTTATCAGAAATAAAAATCATACTTTTTCCGTCCGGGCTAAGGGAGGGGGCAATATTCAGACGTCCCGCGTTTTCCTCATCAAACAGTTTCTCTCCCACCGCCCCCTCTCTCCCTTCCATGTCCGGCAGGTAAGTTTCCCTCAGTTCATTCGCCCATAAGGCCGACAGGGAATCTGCGGAATACCCGGTGAGACTGTCCAGGGCCAATTCATAGCCCGCAACCCCGGTATACAAATGCAGCGGCTTCAGGATATCATCACCAAAATGCCCGGTAAGAAATGCCATAAAAGCATGCCCGAACCGGTAAGGATTGTAATCAACCGGATTCCGTGTCATATCGGTAAGTGTCGGAATGCCATCATGTTTCACGGCGTCGCGCAACCACATGGCCGTAAAGGGATCCTCCCTCCCTATGGCCATGTATTCAGCATATCCTTCCATCATCCAAAGGGGCACATTCTCTGTAGCCCTGATGTTCAGTCCGAGGGTGTCATCCGCCTGAAATAAATGATATTGAAACACGTGAACCAACTCGTGTCCCAGCACATGGTCGGTATCGCGGCGTGAAGCGGAAAGAGGCATTACCACCCGGTTACGTATGCCTTCAGCAAATCCCCCGACACCGGTGCCAATCAGATCCTGGATCACTGTTGTCTGCTGAAAGTCGGCGTGGTTGTTGTACAGGATAATGGGATTTTTAACATGCAGGGTATCATCGAATACACTGACATGCCTTTCGTACCAGCGCTCACACATCTGGGCAAAAAGTTCTATCTCCTCCTCATCCTCCAGGTAATGATAGATCAGAAAATTGGGGGATTCATACACCTTGAAGTCCAAGCGGTCATAAACCACTTTGTTTCTTCCGAAATACTGGGCATGGCCAGGTGTAGCGAAGGAAATCAACAATAAAGATATGACAAAGGTTTTTATGTGTGTATATATATCTGTCATAAGGTGAAATTTTGGTTACTACGTTTATCCTATCGTATAGATTCAAAAAACATACCAAGCAGGCAGATCAATCCCGCGCCCCGGAGCAGCTATGTGTGTATTTTGCTGGTAACATGACAATTACACACACAAGGCATGCTGCAGGGAATATGCGGATCAGGTAAGAGAAAATAGAAAGTGTGGAAATATTACAGCATGTGGCATCTTGCTACACATTCTGCGTTTGTTTGCCCGTATGAGCAGCAAAAGAGATCTGTCGTATCAGCGATCATCCTTCCATTTGTCAACAACAAACCTGCCATCTGATATTTTTACGTAGAACAGCTCATCAAAACCTTCTGCATATGATGGAAGAATAAGCCTGTTATGAAAGGCTCTAATGCCCTCTTCAGGAATTCTGCGTTCGCCTTTTCTATGTCTGTTGCGCTCCAGGGCACCTTCCAGCTTCGAACTGAAGTAATACCCGGTGATTTTGTAGTTGTGTTCTTTTCCTTTGATGATATATCTTTCCCGTGATTGAGGGGTGGTATTTGTGTTGTCAACCACAAACTGCGATTTTGTATCAAAACAGGTTTCAATAAACTTTTTCTCTCTAACCCTTGAGCTGAGCAGATCAAGGCTTATTCTGATATGGGAAAAGAAAAAGTTTTCCACGTAAAAAGTAGATTTTCCGGTAGCCTGTATGCCCACAAATATGATCAGGTGCACGTTTTGCAGTAAGTTTATGGCTGGTGTCACCTGAAGCTGTTTCAGCATTGGGTGGACACCGGTGTTGATTCATGGCATGGGTTAATTTTGTATTTCCCTCCAGGGGGATGAGAGGTATCGCTGTGACCGTATGAACAGATACCTTTTGGCAACAGCGGATCAGAGGCTTAGTGCATACATGGCCCCGGTGCCGTCGGGATAGACTCCCTCCAGGTATACATTCCCGGAAAAGTCTTCAAGAAGTCGCACCAGGTCGGCAGGCTCACTAACGCGCTGGTTGTTGACGGCCACTATAATAAAGCCTTCCCTCACACCGGCTGTATCGAGTTCACCGGGTTCCAGGTCAACGACCTGCACACCATGGGGCAGGTTCAGCCTTTCCTGAATTTCCTCCGGCACCATGCGCAAAGTGGCTCCAAGCAGTTCTTCCTCCTGCTGCATAAGCAGCTCCTGATGTTTTTCCACACTGACCAGCGTGGCAGTTACTTCCATTTCACGTTCATCTCTTATGATTGTCACGGTCACATCGTCACCAGGATGGAAGCGACGTACTTCCTGTTGCAGTTCTCCGGTTGTGTTAACAGCATTTCCGTCGATTTTCAGGATCACATCGCCGCCCTCTATGCCTGCCACATCTGCCGCACTGCCTTCCACTGTGCTTTCTACATACACTCCCTTTAGATCAGGCAAATCCCTGTCGTCTGCAAGCTCTGAGGTCACCTCCATAATGGTGACCCCCAGGACACCTCTTCTTACCTCGCCAAACTCCATGATGTCCGACATAACGCTTTCAACGATACCGGAAGGCACGGCAAAGGCTGTTCCTATATTGGTGCGGGTGGGGGATATTATCAGTGTGGGAACGCCCACCAGTTCACCCTTCAGGTTTACCAGGGCCCCACCGCTATTCCCAACATTTACGGCAGCATCGGTTTGTAAAAACGACTCAATGGGCATGTCACCTTCATGCAAAACCCCCAGGGTACGCTCTTTGGCACTGATGATACCTGCCGTAACCGATGAGGTCAGGCCGAAGGGGTTTCCTACGGCCAATACCCATTCTCCGATATTCAGATCACCGGAATCGCCAAAAGGGATATAGGGGAGGTTGTTGCTGTCAATCTGTAACATCGCTATATCCGTATCAGGATCCTCCCCTATCACCTCCGCAGTAAAAGTTCGCTGGTCGTGTAAAGTCACCTCTATCTGATCTGCCTCATGTATCACATGGTAGTTGGTAATAATATGCCCGTCGGGAGTAACAATAACCCCTGAACCAAATCCCGTTTCGGGTTCAGGATCCTCGTCTTCCCTTGGTCCGAAAAAGAATTCGAACGGATCGCGGATTTCCCGTCTGTCCCTTTCACGCATGGTTTTCACATGTACCACGCCGTGCACAGTGCGCTCGGCAGCATAGGTGAAGTCAAGGTTGCCGGGATCAAAATCATCCGGCATATTGGCCTCCCATGCCGGCCGTTGCATATTTACACCCGCTGTATTGTTTCCCCTGTCTTCCAGGCGGACATAAGCAAATACGGCAATCAATCCGCCAACGATCGCAATAAGCAAATACCTGAATGTTTGTTTTCCTTTCATGGGTCTGTCTTTTATTTTTTTCTGGATGATCGGCTTCTCACTTATCAGAACATAGAAGTCCTGATAAATAACAAGCAGGAATACCTATGAAAAAAATATGCCAAAAAACACACATGAACCGGGACCTGGCCAATAAAATGACACGGAGGTGGGGAGAGAGATGGTTAATGGGAACCCAATAAGAGCATGATATTATGTGGCAGACAGCCTGTCCCCTGCATACTCTGCAGGGAAGCCAACAGGTTTCTTTTGCCGGGTTATCAACAGATTGTCGCAAACAGCCTTTCACTGATGCAGCAAAGAGTTCAGGTAGCTGCAGTTAAAGTAAGATTTTTTTGGGCGTCTGACCTGAATGTCTTAACTTTAACACTAAACGAATCCCGCGTGCTGCCAGAGTATCCCGGCCTTTTTCAGGTAATACGGGCAACACTTCCCCACACAGGCTGACATGGGAAAAAATATTATCATCATGAAAAAATATGACGCGATCATTATTGGCTCCGGGCAAGCTGGCACGCCACTGGCCTTTAAAATGGCCTCTGAGGGCAAACAGGTAGCTTTTATTGAGAAGGAGCATTTCGGGGGCACATGCGTGAATGACGGATGCACCCCTACCAAGGCGTATGTAGCCAGTGCCAGGAGAATGTGGGATGCCTGTCATGGCGAAGACCTTGGGGTACGCATTCCTGAAGGGGTGTCGGTCGACCTGAAGAAGGTGAAGGCGCGCAAGGATGCCCTGGTGAAAAAATCCTCTGATGGCATAAGGAAAGGCCTGGACGATGAAAAACACATCACTGTGTTTACCGGCGAGGCACGCTTTACCGCTGAAAAAACCGTTTCCGTGAACCACAACGAATTACAGGCTGAACAAATCTATATCAATGTAGGTGCCCGGGCACTGATACCTGAAAGCCTGGAACACCTGGACTATCTCACGAATAAATCCATTTTGCAGCTCGGGAAGCTTCCCGAACACCTTGTCATTATAGGCGGGAGCTACGTGGGACTTGAATTCGGGCAGATGTTCAGGCGGTTTGGAAGCAAGGTGACCATTGTGGAAAAAGCACCAAAAATTATAGGTCACGAGGAAGACGGGATCAGTGAGCAGATCCTGGCGTTTTTGAAAGATGAGGGGATTTCGTTTCGCCTAAATTCAACCTGCGTACTGGGCGTGCAAAACAAAGACGGCTCGGTGACCATCAGGCTCGACTGTGATGAGGGAGAGCCAGAGATCACCGGCTCTCATGTGTTAGTTGCCGTGGGAAGAACGCCCAATACAGATACCATCAATCCGGAGGCAGGAGGCATAAAGACCGACAAAAGGGGTTTTATCATTGTGGATGACTACCTGGAAACCAACATAAAGGGTGTGTATGCACTGGGCGACTGCAACGGCAGGGGGGCATTTACCCATACGGCGGTCAATGATTTTGAGATTGTGGCCGGCAACATGTTTTCCGGCACAAGCCGTAAGGTTACCGACCGCATACCCACATATTGCCTGTACACCGACCCACCGCTTGGACGTGCCGGGCTCACCAAAGCCCAGGCCATAGAAAAAGGGCATAAAATTTCAGAGGCAAAAATGCCTATGGAAAAGGTGTCCCGTGCAGGCGAAAAAGGAGAAACCAATGGCTCCATGAGTGTGATCGTGGATTCACGCACCGGAAAGGTCCTGGGCGCATCCATACTCGGAGTGGGAGCAGATGAGATCATCAGCGGCATCCTGAATATCATGTATGCGGATGTCCCCTATACGGTAATCAGGGATTCAGTGATCCCCCACCCCACGGTATCTGAGCTGATCCCCACCATGCTGGAAAGGCTGAAAGAATATCAGCCTTAGTCCCTGTTAAGCGCCCAGATCGCAATTCCGGCAACAATGATAAGACCGCCAAGGAAGATCGTTGCATTCACATTTTTCTGGATTCTCTTGGCTCGCTTTAACTGTTTGGAGCCCAATCCCCTGTCTTCAATGAAGCTCTCAAGTTTTTGAATTCTCGCGTCAAATTCTTCTTTAATGTCCATAATGTTGCTCCTTTTAGGTTCCTATCCAAATGCGGGTTGCAAAAGTATGTTCAGGTTGATTATGACATTATAACCATGAACCCGGGCAAACGTCAAACCCGCTTATGCATTGGACATGATGGTTCATAAAAATGGTTTGCCCGCACTATTATGCTATCAAATAACATTCCAATTGTTTTGCAGGGCTCTCAGCTGCCAGGGGTAAATTCCTGTTTGTAAGGATGTAATGCACTTACTCGTGGCCTGAAAATTTCAATAATTCATACGGAATGAAAGAAAACAGCCTATAGAAAATATTACACAGGTGAGTAAGAAATGCTACACTTTAGCACGGCCAATCTTCTGTGAGTATGCTGAAGCGTTCCCGGATCAGGGCAGTCTGCCGGCATTCCTGGTAAATGGATTGTGCCCGGCTCTTCGCTGCAGCAGGCGCCGGCTGTCTCCCTGTTTTATTTTGTAGCTTTGTCAGGTGCTTCAATCCCGGATACTAAGGGTCAGGCTTATCATTTGCCGGTTCCTGATCACAAAAAGGGGCTTCAGGATGAGTAACACAAATGAATGTCATCAATTTCTGCAATGGGTGCTTCCCCGCATGGGGTTACGCCGCAGAGGGTATAGAAAAGTCAGGAAGCAGGTGTGCAAAAGAATCCAGAAGCGCATCGCTGAGCTTCATCTGTCCGGGTTTACAGCGTACCGAAGATATATAG
>LCWZ01000056.1_pt1 | contig 14781 bp, 9 predicted proteins | sample 349071 | NCBI WGS metagenome assembly LCWZ01 (sample SAMN03565344, study PRJNA281982) | anaerobic digester metagenome | biome: Anaerobic digester; feature: Alkaline_Metagenome_Assembly_B; material: Alkaline anaerobic digester sludge; isolation source: anaerobic digester run at haloalkaline...
TGTATATGCTTCAGGATGCTGAACACAACGTATCTGACCTGCTGAACGAAATCCGGCAACTTCTCCAGGCTGTCAGCCGCTATGGAAGCTCCTATGCGGAAATAGCAGAAAGAATTGACTCCCTTCACATTGAGGCACAGGATATTGCGCGTGAAACAGCCTCGCTTAAGGATACCGTAGAACATGACCCACAGCAGGCCGCCCGCCTTGAAGCCAGGCTCGACGGCATCAACTCGCTGCTGATGAAACACAGTGCTGCAAACATAGAAGAGCTGGTTGCTTTAAAAGAAGACTACCGGCAGAAAATTGAGCAGACGGCCTCCCTGGGCGATCAGATACAAAAGCTTGAGGCCAGCAGGGAAGAACTCCTGGGAAAGCTTGCAGCGCAGGCAGAGGAACTGTCGGAGGCGCGCAAAAGCGCAATCCCGGAGATAGAGTCTGAAATCACCAGCTTACTTAAAAATTTGGGTATGCCCGGGGGGCGGTTTGCTATCAGGCATACAAAAGCCCCTGAGCTGACATCCAACGGTACAGATGAGCTCGGTTTTCTTTTCAATGCCAACGTGGGCGGCGAATTGCAGGATATTTCGCGCGTTGCCTCAGGCGGCGAACTTTCGCGTGTTATGCTGGCCATCAAAAGCATCATCTCCGAAAGAAAGATCCTCCCCACCATTATTTTCGACGAGATAGACACCGGCATCTCAGGAAAAACGACCACACGTGTTGCCGCTATACTCGGCAAGATGGCAAAACAAATGCAGGTTATCGCCATCACACATCTGCCCCAGATCGCGGCCAAGGGGCAAACGCACCTCCTGGTGTACAAAAATACAGAAGACGGCCGGACACACACGCACCTGACACAACTAGATGATGATCAAAGGGTTATTGAGATTTCAAAAATGCTGGGCGGGGAAAAACCCTCAAAACATATGGTGGAAACCGCAAAAGAACTTATCTTTAACAAAGAAAACTAAATATTTAACTTTTTTAATATGGTAAAAGATCTGTTGAAAGGAAAACGGGGGATTATCCTTGGTGCCCTGGATTCCAATTCCATTGCATGGAAGGTTGCTGAGAAAGCGCATGAGCAGGGGGCCACCTTTGTGCTCTCAAATGCACCCATAGCGCTTCGCAAGGGCGATATTTTTGAGCTGGGGAAGGATACGGGCAGTGAGGTGATTTCCGCTGACCTCACCCAGGTAGATGAAATAGAGCACTTGTTTGAAGATTCTGTGAAAATCCTGGGCGGCAATATCGACTTTTTACTGCACTCGGTGGGAATGTCACCCAATGTCAGGAAGGGCCTTCGATATACCAACCTGGATTACAATTACATGATGAAGACTCTTGACGTATCGGCAATATCGCTGCACAAGCTGTTGCAAACGGCCTACAAAATGGATGTGATCAACGAATGGGGTTCTGTAGTGGCGCTCAGCTACATCGCTGCACAAAGGACCTATTCGACATATAGCGACATGGCGCAGGCCAAAGCCATGCTTGAGTCGATCACGCGCAGTTTTGGATACCATTACGGGAAGAAAAAAAATGTAAGGGTCAATACCATCTCCCAGTCGCCCACTGTTACCACCGCCGGAACAGGGGTAGGGGGGTTCAAGAGTTTTTACGCCTATGCCAACTGTATGTCGCCCCTGGGCAACGCTTCCTCGGCTGACTGCGCGGACTACTGCATTATGATGTTTTCGGATCTCACACGCAAGGTCACCATGCAGAACCTTTACCACGACGGGGGATATTCTACAATGGGAATCAGTGAAACCCTGATTCAGAGCTGTTTTACCTGCCAGGGCGAGTGCTTCGATGACATTGCTGAGAAAGAACTCGTCATGGGGAAGAAGAAAAAGGAGTAAATATCTTCGCTGAATTCGGGAATTGAAGATGCGGATTTTGAGTTTTCAATAATTATTATATTTGTAAATTCTTTAACAGGCATCACCGGCAGAAAGGCGGTCTGACTGTATTTTCCGCAACTTTGCCGCATGGCTGTCCTGTTATGATCATGATTCTTTTTAGTTAAACCTTCTAACATTTTATCCATGAACATATTAGTTTGTATCAGTCACGTTCCTGACACGACTACGAAAATAAAGTTTGCAGAGAACAATACCCGGCTGGATACGACGGGCATCCAATGGGTCATCAATCCGTGGGATGAACTCTCGCTCACCCGTGCCCTTGAGTTAAAGGAGAAGAGCGGCAGCGGTGTGCAAAAAGTGTCTGTAGCCCATGTAGGGCCATCATCAGCCGAACCTACTATCCGCAAGGCTTTAGCCATAGGTGCCGATGATGCGTACCGGGTTGATGTGGAGGCACTTGATTCGTACCAGGTGGCCGCCCAACTCGCCGAAATTGTAAAGGCCGGGTCGTTTGATATGATTTTATGTGGCATTGAATCGAGCGATTACAACGGTTCAAATGTGGGTGGTATGCTGGCCGAGTTTCTTGATTATGTGTCGGTATCGGGTATCTCCCATCTTGATATTGAAGGCGGAGAGATATTGGTGACAAGAGAGCTTGACGGGGGCAGGGAAAAGCTTGTGGTTCCGTCACCTTTTGTTGGCATCGTACAGAAAGGTATCGCCAAAGAACCGCGGATAGCTGCTATGCGCGGTATTATGATGGCCCGCAAAAAGCCTGTCCACCTGGTTGATGCTACGGAGGCCGGACCGCTGACCCGGGTTAAAGAGTTTGAACCGCCACAGCCCAGGCCGGCCTGCAAATTTGTTGATCCCGAAAACCCGGAACAACTTGTCGAACTGCTTCAGAACGAAGCAAAAGTGATCTGATCCCATTAACCGAATAAAATTCCAAATCATATGTCAGTATTAGTCTATACAGAAAACTGGGACGGCTCTTTCAAGAAGCTTTCCTGTGAACTTATTTCATTCGCCGTTAAGCTGGCCGAAGAGATGCAAACCGATGTGGCAGCTCTTTCCATCGGAAATGTGGAAGCGGAAGAGCTGGAAAAGCTTGGGCAATATGGCGTAAAGCGTATTCTTACCGCCCAAAACGGGGAGCTTTCTCAATTTGATCCCCAGACCTATGCAAAAGCCATCACTCAGGTGGCTGACAAGGAGCAGGCTTCTCTTATTGTGATGGCCGACAATAACACCGGTAAAGCATTGGCGCCCCGGCTCTCAGTGCGCATGAAGGCTGCCGTGGCTTCCGGCGTAAGCCATATGCCCGACACGCTGTCGCCTTTTGTGATCAAGACAAAAACATTTTCGGGCAACGCTTTTGCGGTCACTGAACTGCCTACAGATGTAAAAATTCTTACCATTGCCCAGAATTCGTTCGACCTGAAAAAAAATCCGGCAGAGGTAACCGTTGAAGATGCCGGCATAGACACTTCAGGCCTCCGGCCCAAAGCTGCGGTTAAAGAGGTTGAAAAGCAAACCGATAAGCTTTTGCTTACCGATGCCGAGATCGTTGTTTCTGCCGGACGGGGCATGAAAACACCCGAAAACTGGGGTCCTATAGAAGAGCTTGCCTCGCTGTTAAACGGAGCAACAGCATGCTCGCGGCCGGTATCCGATGAAGGGTGGAGGCCTCATGAAGAACACACAGGGCAAACCGGAAAAATCATCGCACCCAATGTGTATTTTGCCATCGGTATCTCAGGAGCCACACAACACCTTGCCGGCGTGAGCGGATCCAAATACATTATCGCTATCAACAACGACAAGGAAGCACCCATTTTCGATGCTGCCCAATACGGCATCGTCGGGGATGCATCCAGGATTCTGCCCAGGCTTGTGGATGCGCTTAAGAAAGCAAAATCTGCATAACCTGTCACCAGCCAACCACACCGACCAAAACACATCCTATGATTGAAAATTTAATTTTCAGCCTTTTACTGATACTGGCAGTTCTTCTCTTCACAAAAAATGTGCGCCGGATATCCCAGGATATCCTCATGGGAAAAAAGGCGCAGATCAATGACCGGAAGCCACAACGCTGGAAAACCATGGCACGTGTCGCCATCGGCCAATCCAAAATGGGGAGCCGCCCCGTATCAGCCATCCTGCATATTTTTGTCTATGTAGGCTTCATAGTGATCAATATTGAGATGCTGGAAATCCTCATCGACGGGGTTTTCGGTACGCATCGGATCCTGGCTTTTCTCGGAAGCGTTTACCCGGTGCTGATATCCGTATTTGAAATCCTCGCTTTCCTGGTAATCCTGGGTTGCGTGATCTTTCTTATCAGAAGGAACATCCTTAAAATACCCCGTTTCTGGAACAAAGAGATGACAACATGGCCGCGAAGCGATGCCAATATCATTCTCGTTACCGAGATCCTTCTGATGAGTTCAATCCTGATCATGAATGCTGCCGACGGACTTCTTCAGCAGAGCGGGCATTCCCATTATGCTGCCGTAGGACCTTTCCTCATCAGCGATATGATGCAACCCTGGTTTGCCGGCATGTCAGAAGGCGCACTTGTAAACCTTGAACGGGCCAGCTGGTGGTTCCATATTATCGGAGTCTTCATTTTTCTGAATTATATTCCTTATTCAAAACACTTTCATATCTTTCTTTCTTTTCCCAACGTATGGTATTCCAAGCTGGACCCGCTGGGAAAAATGGACAACATGCCTGCCATCACCAATGAAGTGAAAATGATGCTTGACCCGGCATCAGCCCAGGAGACGCCCTCAGGAGATGAGGAAGACATCGGATCTTTCGGGGCTAAAGAGGTCACCGATCTGACCTGGAAGCACCTTATGGATGCATATACCTGTACGGAATGCGGGCGATGCACTTCAAGTTGTCCTGCAAATATAACCGGCAAAAAGTTGTCTCCCAGAAAGATTGTTATGGATGTGCGCGACCGGATCGAAGAAGCAGGTGTGCTCATGCGAAAGCAGGGAAAAGATGCGGTAGATGACAAAAGCCTTTTCGACCGGATCACGGAGGAAGAACTGTGGGCGTGCACGACATGTAATGCATGTACCTACGAATGCCCGGTTAACATTGATCCTTTAGCTGTCATTCTTGAACTCAGGCGTTACCTGGTGATGGAACAGGCATCTGCACCGGGTGAGATCAATGCCACGTTCTCAAATATTGAAAACAACGGCGCTCCCTGGCAGTTTTCACATGAAGACCGTATGGATTGGGCAACAAAATGATATTCATACACCATCCAGGCATATAAATCAACAACACAAAACAAGCTCCAAAGACTCTCCACAATGGCTGAAAAAGAGAAAATGCAAGTTCCGGTAATGGCAGACCTGGCCGCCGCGGGCAAAAAACCCGAATTCCTCTTCTGGGTGGGATGTGCCGGTGCATTTGATGACCGTTACAAAAAGGTGACCCGTGCTTTTGCATCTGTTCTGAATCATTTGAAGACAGACTATGCCGTTCTGGGGACGGAAGAGACCTGCACAGGCGATCCTGCCAGGCGCGCCGGCAATGAGATGCTTTTTCAAATGCAGGCCCTGCAGCTGATTGAGCTGTTTGATGCCTATGAGGTCAAAAAGATCATCACTATATGCCCGCATTGCTTTAACGTTTTCAAGAATGAATATCCGGAACTTGGTGGAAACTATGAGGTCATCAGCTACGTGGACTTTCTTGAAAACGCTCTCGAAAACGGCTCGCTGAAGCCCAATATGGAACATTTCAAAGGAGTTCGGATAACCTACCACGATCCGTGCTATCTTGCCCGTGCAAACGACATTATCGAACCTCCCCGCAATATTCTCAACCTGCTGGGCGGAGAAGTAGTGGAGATGGAACGCAATAAATACTATGCACTGTGTTGCGGTGCCGGCGGAGGTCAGATGTTCAAAGAAGCCGAAAAAGGCGACAAGGAGGTTTTCCTGGAACGCACGGAAGAAGCACTGAAAACAGATCCTGCAGTCATTGCCTCCGCATGCCCGTTCTGTATGGTGATGCTGACCGACGGCTTAAAATACAAAAACCGGGAAGAAGAGATTAAAAATTACGATATTGCAGAACTCATCGCCCTGGCATTGGGCAAAAACTAATAAAAAAACACTCCAGTATGGATAAAAAAGAGTATTTGAAAAGCGGTGAATTCCTGGTAAGAGAGGTACAGGCAAATGAAGTCTTCGTGCCCGAGGAGTTCGATGAGGAACAACAGATGATTGCCCAGACCTGCAAAGATTTTCTGGAGGCTGAGGTATATCCCCACCTGGATCAGCTCGATAAGGGCGACCGGGAACTGATGAAAGAGATCCTCAAAAAATCGGGCGAGCTGGGTTTAATGGGGATTTCCATTCCCGAGGAATACGGTGGCTTTGGACAATCCTTCGTAACACAAATGCTTGCAGCTGAAACCATTGGAGCGGGTTTCTCTTTCTCTGTGGCTTTCATGGCGCACTGCGGGATCGGGACTCTGCCCATCATGTATTACGGAAACGATCAGCAACGCGAAAAATACGTTACGAAACTGGCTGCGGGAGAACTGCTGGGGGCATACTGCCTCACAGAACCAGGGGCCGGAAGTGATGCCAATTCAGGCAAGTCGACAGCAACCCTGTCGGACGATGGTAAATACTACATCCTGAATGGCCAGAAGATGTGGATCACCAATGCGGGGTTTTGTGACACACAGGTAGTATTTGCGAAAGTAGATAAAGATCGTATCCTTAGCGCCTTTATCGTGGACAGCGACATGGAGGGCGTGGTTATTGGTCCCGACGAGCACAAAATGGGTATTAAAGGGTCATCCACCGCCCAGATCTATTATAACGACGTGAAAGTTCCCGTCGAAAACATGATAGGAGAGAGAGGAGAAGGGTTCAGGATCGCCCTGAGCATCCTTCACATGGGACGTATGAAGCTGGGAGCCAACGTTATAGGCGCAGCCAAAATGGCCATCACCGACTCTGTGAAATATGCAAACGAGAGAAAACAGTTCAACACCCTCATATCTGACTTCGGGGCTATCCAGCATAAGCTCGCCGAAATGGTGATCCGCACCTTTGCCCATGAAGCAGCTATCTACAGGGTGAGTAAAGACATCGATAACCTCATGGAGAAACTCAAAGCCAAATCAGAATGCGATGAGGGAAGGGCAGCCATAGAGGCCATCAGCCATTACGCAGTGGAAGATGCCATTCTGAAAGTCTACGGCTCCGAGATCCTCGATTATGTCGTGGATGAGGCCGTACAGATCCATGGCGGAATGGGCTACTCGGCAGAAATGAATGTGGAAAGAGGATATCGCGACTCCCGGATAAACAGGATCTTTGAAGGGACCAACGAGATCAACCGTCTCCTGATCACCGATACCGCCATTAAGAGAGCACAAAAAGGGGATTATGACCTCTTTGGCATGGCAGAAGAGCTCTATACCCGCGTGGACACCATATCGGATGGCGCGCAGGAAGGTGAAAGCTACTTCGAAGAGAAGATGCGTACCGTAAAAAACCTGAAGAAAGTAGCCATGCTTACCATTCACAAGGCAAGCAATTCCCTTGGGCGCAAGCTGGTACGCGAACAGGAGATCCTCAACAACATAGCAGATATAATTACAGAGATCTATATATCTGAATCTCTCGCTCTGCGAACGGAAAAAACGGAGGAGAGCAGGGGAGAGGCAGCCTCAGTTTACAGGGATATCCTGGATGTCTACCTGTACGACTCCAGCAGTAAAGTGCGTAAGATGGCAATGGATGCGGTGTATTCTCTTCCTGAAGCAGACGACACAGAAAAGCTTGTAAAAGCGGTGGAGGTCCTGACAAAGGCGAAGGGTGTAAATGTGAAAGAAGCGCGCCGGCGTATTGCTGCCAGGATCATTGAAGACAACCAATACAAATTTTAATAGTCTCCCAGCCGGCATGAGTTAACCATACGAAACGCTCATGCAGGGCAATTGACAGGCAGGAGAATGATTATACGCGCAGCGGGCTCCGCGGGACAGGGCCGGGGCCTTCCGAAAGCTGATAGCGGCTGATAAAAAAACCGGAATTGATTCAGGCATTCTGCCCGGGCAATTCCGGTTTTTTTGTGTCAATACGATGCATTATCCCTTATCGCCGGTATCATCTACGGGTTTGGTGTTCTTTTTATCCTTGGCCGCTGCACTCTTTGGTTTTGCTTTCCCTTCTTTTGCAGGGACCACTTTTATGGTCACCTCTTCTGCATCTTTCTTATAGTCGACACGTATGGTATCACCCGCTTTGATTTGAGAGCGAATGATCTCTTCTGCAAGCGGATCTTCCAGGTGTTTCTGGATGGCACGCTTCAGCGGACGTGCTCCAAACGAGGGATCCCATCCTTTTTCTGCAATAAAGTCTTTGGCGGCATCCGTTAGTTTGATCTCGTATCCCATGTCATCGATACGCTTGAACAGCCTCTTGAGCTCTATGTCTATGATACTGAAGATGTGCTCTTTCTGCAGGTTGTCGAATATTACCACGTCGTCAACGCGGTTCAGGAATTCGGGAGCAAAGGTTTTCTTCAGTGCGTTTTCGATAACGCTCTGGGTGTACTCTTTTGAGGCAGCCTGGCGCGCAGGGGTATTAAATCCAACACCCATCCCAAAGTCTTTGAGCTGGCGGGATCCAATATTCGACGTCATGATAATTATCGTATTCTTAAAGTCCACTCTTCTTCCCAGGCTATCCGTCAGCTGCCCGTCGTCGAGCATCTGCAGCAGCAGGTGGAAAACATCCGGGTGGGCTTTTTCGATCTCGTCGAGAAGCAATACGGAATAGGGTTTGCGGCGAACCTTTTCCGTCAGCTGGCCGCCCTCTTCGTAGCCCACATATCCGGGAGGAGCACCCACCAGCCGGCTAACAGCAAATTTCTCCATGTATTCGCTCATATCGATACGGATGATAGCGTCGTCCGTATCAAAAAGATGGTGAGACAGCACCTTGGCGAGGTGTGTTTTACCGACACCTGTGGGTCCCAGGAAGATAAACGAGCCGATGGGCTTGGCGGGATCTTTCAGGCCGGCGCGGTTCCTGCGGATGCTTTTCACTATCTTTCTGATGGCTTCGTCCTGGCCAATCACGCTCTTTGCCAGGTCTTTTTCCATGTTTATTAGCCTTTCGCTCTCGTTAAGTGCGATACGCTGAACAGGCACACCTGTCATCATCGAAACCACCTCGGATACGTTCTGGTCGGTGACCACCTCGCGGTGCAGCTGGGATTCTTTTTCCCATTTCCGTTTTTCGCTTTCAAGACGGTTCATCAGCTCCCTTTCCTGGTCGCGGAACTGCGCTGCATGCTCATACTTCTGGCTTTTAATCGCTTTGGTCTTTTCCTCGCGAACGTGATCAATCTCTTCTTCTATCTTGATGATGGCTTCCGGGACACGAATGTTGGTTATGTGTACCCGCGACCCCGCCTCATCCAATGCGTCAATGGCCTTATCCGGCAGATACCTGTCGCTGACATAGCGGTCGGTAAGGTGCACACAAGCCTCTATGGCTTCTTCCGAATAAGTCACCAGGTGGTGGTCTTCGTATTTGGCCTTAATATTGTTGAGTATCTCAACGGTCTCATCTGCAGTGGTGGGGTCGATAATGATTTTCTGGAACCGTCTCTCGAGGGCGCCATCCTTTTCGATATGCTGGCGGTACTCGTCCATGGTGGTGGCCCCGATGCATTGTATCTCGCCCCTGGCCAAAGCAGGCTTAAACATGTTGGATGCATCCAGCGAACCCGATGCGCCTCCGGCCCCTACAATGGTATGAAGCTCGTCGATAAACAGGATCACATCAGGATTCTTTTCCAGCTCATTAAGCAAGGCCTTCATACGTTCTTCGAACTGGCCGCGGTATTTGGTGCCCGCCACCAGCGAAGCAAGGTCAAGAGTTACGATCCGTTTGTTGAAAAGAGCCCTGCTCACTTTACGTTGTACAATGCGAAGGGCAAGCCCCTCTGCTATGGCCGACTTACCAACACCTGGCTCCCCGATAAGTATCGGGTTGTTCTTTTTCCGCCTCGACAGGATCTGTGCAATACGCTCCAGCTCATTATCCCTGCCTACTACGGGATCCAGCCTGTCTTCCTCGGCAGCAAGCGTCAGATCCCTGCCAAAGTTATCCAACACAGGTGTGGTGGACTTTTCGCTTCCTTTTTTGGAAGGGCCTCCGCCAAAGCCGCCTGCTTCGCCGGACTCTTCTTCCTCACTCGGAGACAGTTCGTCACGGATATCATGCTCCCCGGCATCATCCCGGAAATCGTTCTGGATGCTGAGGATCTCATCTTTTACCGTCTGATAATCCACACCGTGCTGGTTGATCAGCCGCGTTGCCAGGTTGTCTTCGTCTTTCAAAATGGACAAAAGAAGATGTTCAGCCCCGATCAGCTCACTGTTGAACAGTTTGGCTTCCAGGTAAGTGATCTTTAATACGCGTTCAGCCTGCTTTACCAGAGGAATGTTTTCCAGGCTGATGTTGCGGGGCGAACGCTCTTTTATTGTGTTTTCAATAGTCTTTTTCATTTCGTAAAGATCCAGTCCAAGCTGGGTGAGCACCTGGACGGCTATGTTCTCACCTTCACGAATCAGCCCCAGAAGGAAATGCTCAATACCAATATGATCGTTTCCATTACGCAACGCCTCTTCCCGACTGAAGGTAATAACATCTTTTACGACCGGTGAAAATTTTGCTTCCATATAATTTTTTAGTTTACTAGCCTTTCTGCAATATTAATCAAAAGTACCCTAATCACCCTGCAATGTTAACAATTATTTGTGTCATTTGTTAGATCATAATTTCTTTGGCAAACCTTTATAATTATCAACGAACATAAGCAAAAAAAACGTATTTTCGTGTGTTAAATTATAAATCACCCGAATAATCTCAAAACACTCATATTCATAATGTTACAACAAAAGATTACCAAAGTTGACATTGAAGACCAGATGAAATCGGCTTACATTGATTATGCAATGTCGGTCATTGTTTCCCGGGCACTCCCGGATGTGCGTGACGGTTTGAAGCCGGTTCATCGCCGGGTACTTTTTGGTATGCACGAACTTGGCATTTACAATAACAGACCATACAAAAAGTCTGCCAGAATTGTCGGAGAGGTGTTGGGTAAATACCATCCGCATGGCGACAGTTCCGTGTATGACGCTATGGTGCGGATGGCTCAGCAATGGTCGTTACGATACCCCATGGTTGACGGACAAGGTAATTTTGGCAGTATTGACGGCGACAGTCCGGCAGCCATGCGTTACACCGAAGCACGTATGCAAAAGCTATCCGAAGAGATGCTTGCCGACATCGACAAAGAGACAGTGGATTTCCAGCTAAACTTCGATGATACCCTAAAGGAGCCCACTGTATTGCCTTCCAGGATCCCAAATTTGCTTGTTAACGGATCTTCCGGTATTGCCGTGGGCATGGCAACCAATATGCCACCGCACAACCTGAACGAAGTGGTAGATGGCACGGTGGCTTACATCGACAACAACGACATCAGTATTGAAGAGCTGATGAAACATATCAAAGCTCCCGACTTCCCCACAGGAGGCCTGATATATGGATACGAGGGGGTAAAGGAAGCCTATGAGACCGGCCGGGGGCGCGTGGTCATGCGCGGTGAAGCCACCGTGGATACGCTCGCTAGCGGCAAAGAAGCCCTTATCGTAACCTCCATACCTTACCAGGTTAACAAGGCAGAAATGATAAAACGTACTGCAGACCTTGTAAATGAGAAGAAAATCGAAGGCATATCGGATATTCGTGATGAATCTGACAGAAAAGGCTTGCGCATTGTATACGAACTGAGAAAAGACGCGGTGCCAAATGTGGTCCTGAACCTGTTATACCAGCATACAGCCCTGCAAACCGCGTTCAACGTAAATAATATCGCCCTGGTAAATGGCAGGCCTATGCTGCTGAACCTTAAAGACCTCATAAAACACTATGTGGATCATCGCCACGACGTTGTCACCAGGAGGACGGAATACGAACTGAGAGAAGCAGAGAAAAGGGCTCATATCCTGGAAGGGCTTTTGATCGCCCTCGACCATATCGACGAGATCATTGCCCTGATACGCGCCTCAGATACTCCGGACATTGCCAGGGAAGGGCTTATTGAAAGATTTTCCCTGACAGAAGTGCAGGCTAAAGCAATCCTGGATATGCGCCTGCAAAGACTAACCGGGCTTGAAAGAGAAAAGATCCAGAAAGAATACGACGATCTTCTTCAGAAAATTGATTATTATAAATCGGTACTTGCCGACATCACACTTCGTATGAACATCATTAAAGATGAGCTGCTTGAAGTGAAAGACAAATATGGCGACAAAACCCGTTCAGAAATTGAATATACCGCCAACGACTTCCGGATAGAAGATACCATCCCCGATGAAGAAGTTGTGATCACCATATCCCATATGGGATATATCAAACGCACACTTCTTTCTGAATACAAAACGCAGAGCAGGGGAGGGCGTGGCAGCCGGGGATCCGTTACCAGGGATGACGATTTTGTGGAACACCTTTTTGTGGCCACCAACCACAATTACCTGCTGTTCTTTACCGAACAGGGCAAATGCTTCTGGATGCGTGTGTTTGAAATACCGGAAGGAGCAAAAACATCAAAAGGAAGAGCCATACAAAATCTCATCAACATTCCTTCCGACGATAAGATCAAAGCCTTTGTGAATGTCAGGGATCTCACCGACGTGGAATACACCGGGAGTCAATACATTGTCATGTGTACCAAACAGGGCATCATCAAGAAAACCAGTTTGTCGGCCTACAGCCGGCCCCGGGCAAACGGAATTATCGCAATCTCCATCAGGGAAGGGGACGAGCTGCTGGATGCAGCACTTACCAATGGCGAGAACGAAATTCTGCTCGGCCTGAGGTCCGGTAAAGCCATCCGATTCAGGGAAGATGCAGTAAGGGCCATTGGCCGCACTGCATCCGGAGTGAAAGGAGTAACGCTTTCAGGACCAGGCGATGAAGTTATTGGCATGGTATGTGTAGAGGATCCTATGAGCAGCATCCTTGTGGTTAGCGAAAAAGGTTATGGAAAACGCTCCATACTGGACGAATACCGAATAACCAACAGGGGAGGAAAAGGTGTTAAGACCATGAATGTTACCGGGAAAACTGGCTCACTCATCGCAATGGTGAACGTGTTGAATACCGATCAGCTGATGATCATCAACAAATCAGGTATCACCATACGGCTGAGCGTATCAGAGCTAAGGGAAATGGGCCGGGCAACCCAGGGAGTTAAACTTATCTCCCTGAAAGACAATGACAAAATTGCTGCTGTTACCAAAGTGCAGGAAAGAGATCTGAACGGGAAAAACGGCGATAATGACACAGAGACGACCGAAGAAACAGGGACAGAAACAAAAGATCAAGCCGATTAACATGTTTTATAGCCCGGAAAGTAAAACTTTCTCACAAATTTTTCCTAATTTTGTCGATATTTCGTTCTTAAACAAAATACTTTTTTAACCAAAAAATCAACTCATGAAACGCATTGTTTTTCTTTTAATATTTTTAATGATTTCTGCTTCCGTGCTGCATGCACAGGGAAGGGATATCAGACGTGCAAACCGCCACCTCAACAGAGGTAACCTCGACCGTGCCCTGGAACATGCACAGGCAGCCATGGAATATGAAGAGGTACTGGAAGATGCAGAGATCTGGGTAATCAAGGCTCAGCTCTTCATGGAAATCGCACTGACAGAAGAAGAAGAATACAAAGATCTTGTTGACAACCCTGTCGACAGGGCAGATGCTGCCATGCAAAGAGCTATCGAGCTTGATAAGGACAGAAACGAGTACATGCTGGAGATCCAGCAGGCAATGCTTCTTATGTCGGAACTTGTATTTAATGAGGGGGTACTGGCCTACGAAGATGAAGACTGGGGCAGCGCCAGCGGCTATTTCCTGAGAGCTTATGAAATAACCGAGCAGTTCGAATCCCAGGATACAACCATATTATACAATGCTGCCATATCTGCCGAACTTGCACAGGACTTTGATAAGGCCAGGGATCTTTACACAAGATTGTATGAAATGGAATACGACGAGCCCTATCTTTACACGTCTCTGACTAATATCGCTATGATGCAGGGAGATACGGTCGCTGCCAGGGAATTTGTACAGGAAGGAAGAGATATATATCCCGACAACCTGGATCTTATCTTTGCAGAAGCCAATATTCATATCTTTACAGGAGATACCGAGGAAGCTGAAAGAGTCCTCAATCTCGCCATAGACAGAGATCCCGATAATCCAGCCCTGCATTTTGCCTTCGCTGCCAATTACGATGCCATGGCACAGGATACGTTACGATACGACAGGGAAGAAAGGGAGTTTGCTTACCACGCCGCCATTGAGTCTTACGAAAGAGCCCTTGAGCTGGAGCCCGAGTATTTTGATGCCAAGTATAACCTGGGAGCTCTTTTCTTCAACCGCGGCCTTCAAATGCTGGAGGAGGCAGAGGAAGAACTGCGTGAAACCCAGGATTTCGCTGCTTACCAGGAGAGAGAGGAGAAGATCAAGGAAGTATGGCTGGAAGCACAACCTCATCTCGAAGGAGCATTCGCACTTATCGATGAAGACGACAGGTATTTCACCACGGTGCTTATTTCGCTTGTAGAATTGTACATGAGAACCGGCCAGACCGAAGAATTTGAAGAGATCAGGCCGCTCTATGAGAAATATTATGGTGAACCCGAAGGGGAGATGATTGAATAAGTGGTAAACGCGGTGCTTTGACTGCACACCTGAAGAAAACCTTGAAACGAAAAGCGGGGAAGAGGCATTGCCTTCTTCCCCGTACT